>Ga0055584_100008302_pt1 | contig 10183 bp, 20 predicted proteins | sample OSDHelmetaG_FD_58716 | JGI IMG/M metagenome (GOLD analysis project Ga0055584, IMG submission 58716) | Pelagic marine sediment microbial communities from the LTER site Helgoland, North Sea, for post-phytoplankton bloom and carbon turnover... | ecosystem: Environmental > Aquatic > Marine >...
TCCTCTGCTTCATCCAAGACAAATGTCGTAACGCCTTGAATGGACTTGAGTTTCGCTGTTTGGTCTCCACTCGCAGTCTTAATACCACTAAATATAATACTACTACCCGTTAGGTTGTTTATTATCTCATTCTTAGTTATTGTAAACGCACTTGATATACCCATAAGTTCTATCTTCTCCAAGAACTCTGGAATAATAGACATTGATGCGGAGGTCATTGTGTATCGAGTAAACAGGATTCGATGACCTTTTTCGTAGGTAAGCAATACCAAGAATGTGTTTACGCCAAAAGACTTTCCACTACCCCTTCCACCAGTAACTACAAAGTATCTGCTATCATCCTCAAATATTGGATGATACTTAGGGTTTAGTGCTACTTCCTTCATCTTCTATTTCAGTTGATTCAATGTCAATAGTTTCTTCTGGTTTCAAGAATGATATTACAGGAATATTTATTTCTTGCTTTACGTTAATATCTTTTTGTTCTTTTGGTTTGCCATACTTATATTCCCATAGTAATCTCAAGTGTGGAAAAGAATCCTTACTCATCTCGGCTAATGTAGCCCAAGCCTTTTTCTCACTACCAAACGCCGACTTCATTGAACTTAGCGCAAAGTTCTTAATGTCCTCCTCTTTAGCTTTGGGCTTTCTGCCCTGACCTCTGGAGACACCTTTAACAGCACCGTTGTTTCTTCTGCCATCAGAGTATCTTTGATGTTCCTCTTTTGGCTTCGGTTCTTCTTTTGGCTTTATAGGTATTCCTAATTCAGCTTTCTTCTCGTCTGATATTAAACTTCTCTTCTTTGGTCTAGGCATATTTAAATAATAAACTTCAAAGACTTTTGTTTATGTAGCTGATAGTCAGCGTAATAAAACCCTACTAACAATAGACGCAGTAAAACAACCGAATGATTATTATTATTGCTTTCGGGATTTATCACTTAGTTTTTATTCATCTTTTGTTATTAGCTTATAAATAAACCTAGTTACAAATATCAAGTATATAATACCTGTGATTGGGTTATCTATTACTTTAGCTATTGATTGTATAGTCTCTGTATATCCAAACACCATAACCATCCACAATCCTAATGCAAATGTAATTAACAAGTGTGTAATCTTAGCGAACACAAATGCTAGTAGTCCTGCCCAAAAACCTTTCTTTAGTCCTTTACTCATATTTTCTATCTTTTTATCGATTAACTTTATTTGTTTGTCTTTAATTATCATATTATCACAAACAGTAGAACTTAGTTAGTAACCTTTCTATGTTGTAAATATAGTAATTTATTTTAATCAAAGCACTATGTTCATTATTATTTTTTTCTAAGACGCTATACTGATTAGATAGTTGACCCTTAAAGTATGCGTATACCTTTACAAATGTTTCTTGTTCCATTGTTAATATATTAAATTTGATATTCCCTCGCTGCAATTATAGACTTTAGTCTCTTGATTTCTTGGCTGTATATTGAATCTCTTAATGTCAATTAATTCCTGATTTAGCTTTTCAACTTGCGACTCAAGTTTACCAATCTTCTCAAATAGAAATTGAACCTCGTCATTTAACACATCCGTTTTGACATACTTAACCTCTTCTGCAATAACATCAATCTCATCTACATCAACTTCTAAAAACGCATCTAATACCTTGTTGTATGTTTCTGCAAACCTAAAGTCTGTTTCAAATAATTCATTAAACCTCTTGAAGGAGTGCAATACCGTTGAATGGTCTTTGCCTAAAACCTCTCCCATTTCCCTGAGATTAAGTCTAGTGTACTCCCTTAGAATATTAAAGAACATAAGTCTAGCATCTTTAAATTTAGTCTTTCTTGTCTTAACATAAACATCACAACCAGTAACATCTTTTACTGCTATTGCTAATTTATCTATCATCTCAGGTAACTCTTCTGTTTTATATTTCATCTAATTGTTTTTTGTATTCATTTAACGCATCTATCGCACCAGCACAAGCCTCGTAGTTCTCTACTTCTTCAAAGGCATCTATTAGGAATTTAACCTCTGAGGTAAGTAACATACCTTCTCTTAAGGAATATAAAACACTATCCTTAGCTTCTTCTCTAGTTTGGTGATACATCATCTTTATCTTTATTAACATTATCTTTAATCAACGCCTGAACCATTATGTAAACATTGGTTAGTGCCTTTTCCAAAGCAGTTATGCGTTGCTCTTGTGTTAGTTTCTTTTTTCTCATAATACTCCAGTAATTGTATATTCATCACAAGTGTTTTCATTTGAATCTAAGAAGTATTTGTTGTAAGTATTTACGGCACTTTCAACTAATCGCTCTCCATCATAATAAAAACTATCACTCACTTCGTAGACACCAATATCCTTTGTCTCTTTATCAATGCACAAGAATATAAAATCTTTGTAGTCAATTCCAAATAAATTGCAATAAATATAAACCTGACTCTGATAAGAATACTTTTTGGCATTATAAGGAAAGCTGTTCTCAGCCAATCCAGTAGTTGTCTTTAGGTCAACAATAGCATTAGACAGCCTACCGTTTGTGCCAATAGAATCAGCCTTTGCTCTAAATGGCATCCCAAATAAATTACCTACTGCTGGCTTCTCGTACTCCATACCCTCAATCAAACTAGATGCCGTACTGTTGTTATATATAGCATCAGCCAGTCTCATTGTGTCCTCATACTCCTTACGCAAGAACGTCATTGGGTTTTCAGCAAACGCCTCCTTATATACCTTTGTGTTTCTTGTACTAGCCTCAATGAAATTAAGATGCTTGAATTTATCCAATTCAAATATAGCTAGGTGTAGCAACCATCCAGCAGTCATCGCACTTGTGCGCTTACTACCAAACATAAGAGAACGCTGGTATGCTTTAGGTGATTTATTAAGCAACTTGCAACTACTACTACTAAGTGCGTTCTTGCCTAAGTATCCGTAGTAAAATTCGTCATTATCCATTTGTTTTAGAATAGCATCCTCGTTCCAAAACTTTCCATCCAATGTAACTATCTGATTACTCATTTCATAAAATTTAAAGGGTGGAAATCATCAAACACTTTCCATAATGTTTTCTCTATCTGACCCCTACGTTCAGCAGCTTCTTTACTATAATAGCGTTCATACTCCGCTTTCTTATCTTCATACAACGCCTCTAGTCGTTCAGCTAAATCTATTTGTTGTTGGTCTCTTTGAGCCTCAAACTCTTCTTTCCATCTAATATACTCTTCACTTGACTTTCCCATTATCTTATTTGTTTTATTAATAATTTGATTAACTTCTCTACTTTATCCAGTACCCACCGCAAAGGTGAATCTATTAAATAGTGGATTATTTGCAAAACACTTTCTAGCATCCAAAATATTAGTACAAGAATTATTGCAAATACCAACTTCAATAAAATTACTGGAGACATTAAAACTCTAAACAATCGTTTCATTTGTTATTTATTTAAAGCAAATATACAAACTATTTAGTAATTAACAAAATATAAACAAAAAAAAGAGGGTCAATTAAGACCCCCTCGCTATAACCAAAATAATAATTACTATGACACAATAGATGTGTAAAAGAATATATACACAAATATAAAACTAATTTTTTATATATGCAACTATTTTTTTGGGTTAAAGTTATCCTTCCATATAGTGTAGCAAACTCCCATTCGCTGGTCGGTATCTTTGTATTCAGATGCCATCTTTGCATTACCTAGACATCTAACTATAAAGTCCTTTTGTTTCTCGTATTTCTTTGGCTTAATTAACGGCATTTCTATTGTATTTAATAATGGATTCCTCCTCTTTAAGTAAGTAAGTAGTTTTGTTTTGTTTCTTACTAGCCCACATCGTTTTGCTGGCACAGTAGAAATCTCCAGTATCAATATCGACTAAATCATTCAACAGGAATACCCAATCAGCTTTAGGGTCTGCAACGTAGTAAAACTTGAGTATGTCTGAATCCATTTTAATAAGAGTATCGAATTTTGCAAACTCCATCATCTTAGTATCATAATACTTGTTTCTGAACTTCATCTCTACTACGCACTTCTTGCGTTTAGGTGTATATCCAACGGCATCGTATGGAAGCATTGTTTTGCCAGTATGAGTTAAATCCCATCCCTTAGCGTTAAGAAAGTCTACAACCTCTTTTTCTAACTCGAATATCTTTTCTAATCTATCGTTTGTTGAACTCATTGTGTATCTTTAATAGTTTTTGTTTTACAGGCTTGAAGCAACTACTACAATTTGTTGGTTTCGCTTTATCATTGAATATCCTATTGTAAACAGAATATATCTCTTTAACCATACTTCCGCTAATGGTATTTCTTGATTTAGTGAACAGCCAATCAATTGTATCAAGTTCTTCGTCAGTAGGTGCGTTAAACTTCTTGTAAGGAAACAGGTCGTTTAGCAATTCCTGTCTCTTATCACAACCGCAATCCTCTCCTAGAACAGCCTTAGCAATCTTATCTATGCCTGTTTTCCTAAATACTTTCTCAACCGTATCCCCTAGTCCAGTAGATTCAATCTCTTGGGATGTCTTTTTTGATGACTTCTTTGGCATTTTTCAATGTATTAAATATGCTACTTAAACTTATTTTTGTTTCCTTAGATATATCTCTCATTGACATATCGCTTTTATAATAAAGATTAAAGATACCCCTGTCGTACCAGTACCAGTCCTCCACCAGCGTTTCAACTCTTTCCAGTACGGTTTCGATACGCTTTTTCTCTTCGATAATATCCAAGCTATCTTCACAGATGCTATCAATATCAATATCTTCAAACGAACTGAAAGGATGTACGATTGTATTCTTCTTACCGCTTGTGTGTATATTTGCATAATATAAATTCCTTAATGTTATATAAATGTAAAATGTGTTAACCTCTGTTTCATTATACATAATCTTTTGAGGGTCTTTGACATAATCGAATATCCTGACAAACATCTCTTGTACAAGTTCTTCGGCATCAGCCTTACATATCTTAAATGAACTAGCCATATTCAGCCAGTCATCGTACTTATCTGCGAGTTTTTGTAACAACTCTTCCTTCGTCAACATAGTCTATTATAGTTAAAATTTGCTCAATTGAATTACATACGGAGTAATTTCCACCCCACCTCTCTTGAAACTCTATCTCGTCAGGCGTTAACTTCTGTTGACTCTTTGTTTTATTTCCGTCTTTAAGCTCTACTAAGAAATTGTCATTTCGATAACCTAACACTAAGTCAGGCGCACCTCTACCAAGCTGGTGCGTATGTAAAACCGAAACCCCTAATTTCCTTAACTGTTGCACTATTTCTTTTTGATTTGCATCTACTCTAGCTTTTTTTCGCATCTTTGAACATCTATATCGTTAAAGGGTGTGTACCCTTCAAAGTAATATCTTTGTTCTCTTATGTTAAAATTTATTCCCTCAACCTCTTGTGGGATACCAACTAACTTTTGTTTCTTAATCTTCTGAGACCCAAATATAACACTTGTATCTGAATAATCCAAACCTCTGTTCGGTCTCCATACAAACATTACGTTGTCAGCCTTGTCGGCAAAAGTACCTCCACCCTTAATTCTATTGACATCAGGCTTGTAATACCTTCCCTGTTCATCCTTCTGAGGAGTAACCTGATGTGCTACTAGGTTAACGCTAATGTGATTGTCTATTGCAAACCTTTTCAATTCACTCATAAACCTACTTATATACAAGTCCTCTCTTTCACCCTTGTACATTTTGTGTTGTACCGTATTGTAAGGGTCAATGATAAGAGAACGGATGCCTTTAGTCTTTACTAAGAACTTAGCCCTCTCAAATATAGAATCTAGGTTAAAGTTCTTTCTAGGATATATTAAGAAGAAGTGCTTTTTTACGAACTCTATCGCTTCCAGATACTCATCCTTACTCATTTGATTATTTCGGTAATATGGGTCAGCACTCTTTCCAATATACATTTCTACAATGTCATTAAAAAAGTCTTTCATTGGCATATTCTCAGGACTGAACACTCCAAACTTCCAACCTTCCTGAAACGCTTTTACTGTTGATAATTGGTTTAAGAATAAAGACTTACCCTCATTCTGATAACCTGTCCATATATTAACCTCTCCCATTCTCCAAGTCCAAGCCTTATCAATCTGAGGAACGTATGTCGTAGAACCTCTTTCCTGACCGTTCTCAAAAGTGTCCATCATTGACTCTACAACGTCATCTACCTCAAAGACACCCTCAACCTTTGGTTCTTCGGCTGTTTCAAGGCGTTTTAAGAGACTTTCTTTACCTTCCTTTAGTAAGACCTCATTAGCGTCTTTAAACGGTCTTAGATTGACTAATCTACATTTATCAGCACCAAACCTTCTAATCAACTCTTGCTCTAAGTTTCTACCGTTCTCGTCATTATCAGTAGCTATGTATATTATGTTTGCTTCATCAAACACATCGTAACAGGTTGTAAGACACTCAAGTTTCTTATCAATACTTTTATCACCTACGTTTGGTGCGCCCATATTAACAGAGGTGTGTGCCTTTACACCAACGACTTCCCAACTAAGAGAATCAAATTCTCCTTCACATATAACAATCTTACTCTTACCCTTAACGCCATCGTAATTGTATATGATTGGCTTGGCATCCTTTGCCTGAGTAAAGAACTTACCATCAATGCCTCTTGTTTTGTAGTTAACAAGTTCTCCACCTTTAAGATATGGAAACACTATGCTTCTGTTGTCTTTTGACGATATAATTTTATTTCTATCTATAACCTCATCAGTAATTCCTCTATCGTTTAGAAACTTACGACCCTTGTCCGTTAATGTTTTCATACTAGATTTTGATGGTTGTTTATATGCTATGCTCATTTTTGTTCTTTGTTTTACCGTTCCACTATAACTACACTTATGACAATTGTAAATGCCCTCAACTAAGTTTACAGACATACTGGTATCTTTCCAATTCTCTTTACCTAACGTCTTACATCTTGGGCATCTAACTTTCTGCTGTGTTTCATTTCCTTTAGGTTCTATGCCGATGTTGATAAGTTCTTGTATAAACATTTTGTAGTCTTGTTTTTATTTAGTTTTTTTTACTATATTATAATATGTTACATATTAAGATATGATACATATTAAAATGTATCTTAATGAATTATAATATGATACATATTATAAATACAATACATATTATGATTCAGCATTTTTGTAAGCTGGGCTAATAAATATCTTACGCAACTTACCATCAGTACCTACACTTCTTGTTTCTCGCCTAATACAAGCGTTCTCCTCAAGTTTATTTAATATTCTATATAAAGTCCTATCCTTGAGTGTTAAAGCCTCGCAAATGTGCTTATTTGAAGCGAAACAGTATCCCTTCTCTTTTGCCAATGAATGAACATAAGAGAATACAGCCTTTTCTGTGAACGTCAATTTACTTAAACCTTCCATATTTACTTTTATATAATTAGTTTTCATAGTATGAAATAAAAGGGGGTTTTTACACCCCCTATGAATTTAGAATGGGAAATCATCGTCAACCTTAACTGGTTCAGCTTTCTTTGGTTGAGCAGCTTGAGTAGTTACATTTGGTTGATACTCATCTATATAAACACTATGGGTCTTACCGTATTGGTCAGCTTCTCTTTTCTTAGATACTCCAAGTCTTAGATAACGCTCTCCATTATATTCAGTCCAGTAATCTTTTATTTTAGATTCTGCTACTGAAATGTTTACAATCTCTAGTCCATTAGGTGCTTGTCGACCCGTTCCTACATACTTCTTCTCGTTCATAATTTACTTATTTAATAATTGTTCAACTTCTTTACTTACTTTGTACTTCTTCCTAACATCAGCCATAGTGAAACCATCCTCAAGGGCTTCCTTCACTTTATCAAACGCATCTCCAGAAGATTCTAACCACTTTTTATTGTCGCTAACTTTACTATTATCTGAATCTGTGTTTTTATGTCTGTTGTCAAGACTATCGTTATCCTTAGTATCATCTATTAAGAATAAACCATTTAGAGCATATTTTCTAGCATAAGAAGAACTTGTGCCAAAACATTGTGCTACATCCATACCCTTTTTGTTAGGGTCTATACCAGCCTGAGCCTTTACGACTATACTGGCATCACTATCCATTAATTCTGCTGTTGCCTGAATAAAGGATATTCCGTTTGCACCATCTATAACTTCATCAGAAATAGTTAATACAATCTTATGTTCTACTAATAAAGGTTTTACTGATTCCAGTATATCCTCGCAATTACGGTACTTATACTTACCGAATCCATTATATTGACCCTTTGGTGCTTTCAGTCTCCCCTGAATGTCCACCAGTTTTTCATATATATTCATAAGGCAAATATACAAACTCCAACTGACAATACAAAATAAAATGCAAAAAAAAGAGGCTGGTTAAAAACCAACCCCTTCTAAGGTAGATAAAACAAAATAAAAACAAATGAAAAACAGGTTAGACCTGAACACCTTACAAATATACCCTATTAAATTTAAAAGAGGGTATTGAATTAACAAAAGTTATTAACGACCTTGTCCTCTATATTTTTTCTTATGACCGCTTTGACCTACTGATGCATTCTTTGAATGAACATTTGGTCTCTTAGACCTAGACTCAGGTGTGTATGCGTTAACTATCTTTTTCGCCATTCTTTCTACTTTTTTCCCAAGTTCTTCCAACAAAGTACGCTCCATATACGGTAATGAGCAATGCTTGAAAAATAGGGATATATTCTTTCTGTATGCTGAAATCTCCAATGTTTCCATCGGTAAATGCCAATAAGGTAAACATAACCGTAAGAAAAACCAGAGTAAGCGGTCTGATGTTTTTCGATAGCCAGCTATCGCTTTGCATATCATATCTCCAGCGTTCTGTAACTTGTTCTTGGGCATCTTTATCAGCCTCCTCTAATAACTCCTGAATACGCTGTTTAGCCTGTAACCTCTCTTCATCGGTAGTTGTTAACTTGTCTATAACATTGCCAATATCTTTTATTAGACCTCCTGTAATTAGTTGTATTAGCTTTTTCATTAGTAAGTCCAGATTACTTTTTTGTGCTTATCCTCATCAATATCAATGTGTATAAAGTGTTTACCAATCCCTATTCTACTAATGCCGACTTGATGTATAGCTTCTAACAGTTTAAATCTCATTCTTGAGTTTCTAACAGCAATATCTGCTGCAACACCCTTTAGATGGCTACTATCTGGTTTTGAGTCTGGCAAACTTTCGTTATGTTGTGGAGTTCTAAAACCACTATTAATAATTAATGGTTCTCCAACAATTTCTCTTATCTCGTCTAGCATCGACAAGAAATTCTTATCCATTAACTGACCGCTACCCTGTACGTCAGGACTGTCAAACTCTGAGTAATTAAAGTACTTCATTTTTTATTTCTTAGTTGATACCATTTCTGCAAGGTATATCCTATTGAGACAACAAGCAACATTAACTTTAAAGTCAGTTCTATACCATCAACAGTACTTATAGTCATAGCTGATAAGTTTAGCGCATATACTTTAAAGCTATTAATATCCATTATTCCCCGAAGTTTCTTCCTAAAAAGGAGTGTGCGCCATTTCCCTCTACTTCAATTTCGTAAGACTTCCAACCATAAGGGCTTTCATCTAAACCTTGCCAAAGTACATCAATACTATATTTGTCAGAATATATAGGCTCTACTATTGCATTACCTTCCTCATCCCATTCAGGCGTATTAGTAACTAAGTAACCTAGTTTTACAATAGTGTGGTCTCCCTCTAAATAGCTTTCTTCTGTTAAATTTTCTGTAATATGTGGCAATGCAGCTATTTTATCTTCTGCTTGTTCCTGTGAGTTAAACTCGTATTTTTTAAATAGTTCCATTAGCTTGTAAGTGTTTGAAGTTCGGTGTCTGATAGTGCTTCGTTGAATACCATAAATTCATCAATACCATTTCTTGTAGCTGTATCTCCTGTAATTCTAAATTGCCCTAAAGATATGTCATTGTGATTAAAAGGTACTGAGCTGCCACTTGTTATATTAGCTATTTGAGTACCGTCTATATATAGTTTATATGCTGTTGCGCTTACAAAGGCTACTGCAATTTTATAGGTAGTTCCAACAGAACCAGAAAAGCTATAAAAATCACTATCATTTGTAGATAAATCCCTCCTTAAAAGTCCGACTTGTGTGGAATTAGGAAAAT
>Ga0055584_100008303_pt1 | contig 10183 bp, 7 predicted proteins | sample OSDHelmetaG_FD_58716 | JGI IMG/M metagenome (GOLD analysis project Ga0055584, IMG submission 58716) | Pelagic marine sediment microbial communities from the LTER site Helgoland, North Sea, for post-phytoplankton bloom and carbon turnover... | ecosystem: Environmental > Aquatic > Marine >...
TCGAGATGCCCTCGACCAACTCGACCCTCCCGGGCCTGTGGGAGGAGCTCACCGAGACCGTCGCCCGATTCGTGGACGTGTCCGGCGTCCCCGTCGTCGCCGACGTCGGGTTCTGCGGCAACATCGGCGTCGGCGGACCCGAACGGGTCGCGGAGCCCGCCATGCGAGGTCTCCTGGCCCAGTTCGCCGGGCTGCACTCCCCGGCCGAGCTCTCCGTGGCGGCCTTCGCGCCCGCCGACCGATGGGACTGGATGAAGTGGCTCCCGCACACCGACGGTGCCCGGCTCGCCGGCAACGCCGCCGACTCGTCCGCGTTGGCGACGTGGGTCGAAGCTCTCGTCGACGACCGGTGCTCGACGCGGACGGTCGACGACCGACCCCCACCGCTTCCGCTGGTCCTCGTGTTTGTCCACGATGCCGCACCCGTCGAGCGATCACGTCTCGTCCAGATGGCCGAGCGCGGTCCGTCCGTCGGTGTGCACGTGGCCTGGTACTCGGCGAGCGTCGAGCGTCTCCCGGCGGCGTGTCGGACGTTCGTCGACCTCGATGCGAACACGGGGCGCGGACGCGCCGGCTACGTCGAGGGCGGGCACGCCGTCACCGATCTCGCGATCGAACCTGCCGGTCTGGCGGCGACCACCCGACTCGCCCGTCGCCTGAGCCCGCTCGTCGACAGCGGGGCACCCGCCGACACGTCGTCGGCGCTGCCACGAGCCGTCGCCTTCGTCGACCTGACGGGTCACGAGCTCGCCGTCTCGCCCGACGCGGTGGTCGACCGTTGGCGCCGGACCGAGTCGCTCCCGTCCGACCCCGTCACGTCCCGTCGTCGTGACCGTGGCCTCCGCGCCGTCGTCGGGCAGACCGTCGACGGCCCGTTCCACCTCGATCTGCGCACCCAGGGTCCGCACGCACTCGTCGGCGGGACGACCGGTTCGGGCAAGAGCGAGTTCCTCCAGAGCTGGATCCTCGGTCTGGCGGCCGACAACAGCCCCGCCCGGGTCACGTTCCTGCTCGTCGACTACAAGGGCGGCGCCGCGTTCGCCGACTGCGTCGACCTGCCGCACTGCGTGGGGCTCGTGACCGACCTGAGCCCGCATCTGGTCCGGCGCGCACTCGCGTCGCTCGACGCCGAACTCCGCCACCGTGAGCAGCTGCTGCACGACCGGCGCGCCAAGGATCTCGTCGAACTCGAACGTCGCAACGACCCGGATCGGCCACCGAGCCTGGTGATCGTCGTCGACGAGTTCGCAGCGCTCGTGTCCGAAGTACCCGAGTTCGTCGACGGTGTCGTCAACATCGCGCAGCGGGGTCGGTCGCTCGGGCTCCATCTCGTGTTGGCCACACAGCGCCCCGCCGGCGTCATCAGGGACAACCTCCGCGCCAACACCAACCTACGGATCGCGCTCCGGATGGCCGACGAGAGCGACTCCGACGACGTGATCGGCTCCACCCGGGCGGCGCTGTTCGACCCCGAGGTCCCGGGCCGGGCGATCGTCAAGTCGGGCCCCGGTCGGATCACGGCGTTCCAGGCCGCGTATTCGGGTGGGCACTTCGCCGGACGGCCCAGGCGCCGACCCATCGAGGTGTCCACCCTCGGGTTCGGGCCGTCGACGCCACACGAGCGGGCGGCGCCGTCGCCGATGCCGGCGACGGGTTCGACGAACGAAGGTCCCTCGGACATCCGACGTGTCGTGCACACCATCGATCGGGCCGCCGAACGGCTCGGCATCCCGGAAGCGCGACGACCCTGGTTGCCCGAACTCGCTCCCCGGTACCGGCTCGAGGCGCTGCCGACCGCTCGGACCGACGAGACGATCGTGTTCGGCGTCGCGGACGACCCGGATCTCCAGCGCCAAACCACGGCTGCCCTCCGTCCCGACAGCGACGGCAACCTCGCGGTGTACGGCACCGGAGGTACCGGCAAGAGTGGCGCGCTGCGGACGATCGGGCTGGCGGCCGGCTTCGGATCGGCGCGCGGAGGCCCGGTGCAGGTGTACGGCCTCGACTTCGGCTCTCGCGGGTTGCAGCCGCTCGCGCCACTGCCGCACGTGGGCAGCATCATCCCCGGCGGTGACGCGGAACGTGTCCAACGCCTGCTGCGCTTCCTGACATCGGTGCTCGACGAGCGTGCCGAGCGGTTCGCCCGGGCCGAGGCCGCGACGATCGGCGAGTACCGCCGCCGCAGCGGTCACCGGGACGAGGCGCGGATCATCCTGCTGGTCGACGGTGTCGGGACGTTCCGGGGCGAGTACGAGGGCGGGCTGCTGAACCGGTGGTGGGAGCAGTTCCTCATGATCGCCGCCGAGGGGCGGGCGCTCGGCGTGCACGTCGCCATGTCGGCTGATCGACCGTCGGCCGTGCCGTCGAACCTCGCGTCGTCGGTGCAGCGTCGGCTCGTGCTTCGCCTCGCGAGCGAGACGGATTACGCCATCGCCGGCATCCCCGCCGACGCCTACGGCCCCGGGACCCCGCCGGGACGGGGGTTCCTCGACGGTCTCGAGGTCCAGGTCGCCGTGATCGGCGGCTTCGGCGACCTCGCACGGCAGGGTGTGGCGATCGAACGCTGCCGGGTCGCCATGGTGCGCGGGGGTGTCGCCCTCGCACCGCCGATCGTGTCGTTGCCGGCCCGGGTCCCGCTCGGCGAGCTCGGGGCGGCGTCCGGCCGGCCGATGATCGGGTTGAGCGACGACACGCTCGCGGCGCACGACTTCCGGCTCGAGGGGACCTTCCTGGTCGCCGGCGCACCGCAGAGTGGGCGCAGCACCGCCGTCGCCACGATGGTTCGCAGCATCGCGGCTGCCCGGCCCGGCACCGACTTCGTGCTGTTCGGTCAGCGGCGGTCGCCGCTGACATCGGTGACGACCTGGGCTGCGACCGCACACGGCCCCACCGAGATCGAGCAGTTGGCGGTGAAGCTCACCGCTCGCCTCGGCGAGGCAGCGGGGCGTTCGATCGTCGTGGTGATCGAAGCGATCGGCGACTTGTCGGACACCGAGGCCGACTTGCCGCTCCAGCGGCTCGTCCGGGCGTGCCGGGACCAGGGGGTGTTCGTGATCGCCGAGGGCGAGACGAGCACGGTCCGAGGATCGTGGCCGTTGCTGCAGTTGGTCAAGTCCTCCCGGTCCGGCATCGTCCTGCGGCCGGATCAGGTGGACGGTGAGACCTTGTTCACGACTCCCTTCCCCCGGACGACGCGGGCCGAGTTCCCTCCGGGGCGCGGCCTGATGGTGCAAGGTGGGCAGGTGCGCAAGGTGCAAGTGGCGTTGCCCGAATGATCACGATCGACGGATACGGGGAGATCGCGCGCATCGGGCGTGGCGGGCTCGGGGACGTGTACCGCGCGACGCGGAGCTCCACCGGTGCGACCGTCGCGATCAAGGTGCTCCGCAATGTCTCCGACGAATCGGTGGCGTGGCGTCGCACCCGCCGTGAGCTGACCGCGCTCGTCGCGCTCGCGGGGCACGCGAACGTCATCCAGCTGCTCGAGGTGCTCGACCTGCCCGAGGGCCCGGCCCTGGTGATGGAGTACGCACCCGGGGGTTCGGTCGCCGAGTTGCTGCTGCGCCGCGATGGCCCGCTCACCGTCGGCGAGACGGTGCTCGTGGGCCGTCAGACGGCCACGGCGCTCGTGGCGGCCCACGCGCAGGGCATCGTGCATCGCGACGTCAAGCCGCAGAACCTGCTCATCGACGCGTACGGACAGGTCAAGCTGTGTGACTTCGGGATCGCCGCGGTGGCTCGTTCCGACGAGTTCCAGGCCCGCACGAGCGCAGTGTCGATGCGCTACGCCAGCCCGGAGGACCTCGACGACGAGATCGACGTCGGACCTGCATCCGACGTGTACTCGCTGGGAGCGACGATGCTGCATCTCGCGCGTGGCGCCCCACCGACCCTGAGGGAACGACTGGCGCCCTGGCAGTCACCGGCCACTGCCGACACCGAACTGGCGGCCCTCGATGGCGTCGTCGGCGCGTGCCTGTTACCGACGCCCGCCGAGCGGCCCTCGGCGGCCGAGGTGGCGGACGAACTCGAACGGCTGGGTTGGTCGATCGACGAACGCAACCCTGCACTCGCGTTCGACCCCGCCGATCCCGCCCGTTCACCGGTCGACCCGGTCGATCCCGACTCGTCGGACCACCCGGTCGACGGCGACCCGGCGCCGACGGTCGCTGGGGTGATCGCCGGGTTCGGGACCGACGACGATCCGACGGTGTTGCGCTCGGCCGGGTCGTCCCCCGAGCCCTCCGGTGGGCAACCCGATGACACCATGTCCCGAACCGACCGGCGAACCCCTCGCCCGCCGCCGAGTCGGCGCCGGCGGTTCGCCGGCGTGGCGGCCGTCGTCGCGCTCGTCGCCGGAGGGGTCCTGTACCGGGCGACTCGCGATGGCTCGGACGGCGTCGCACCCGAGACCGTCGCCCGTCCGGAGGGTCTGACCCCGATCGCCGGACTCGACTGGCCGTTGGGCGACGTCGGCGAATGCCTCGTCCAGGTGGAACACCGGTTGACCGTCGTCCCGTGTTCCGAACCGCACGACCTGCAGCGGATCGCGGTCGGCACACTCGATCCCGCGGAGTTCGGTCCGGAGGCCGGCTACGACCGTGCCGCGGTCGAGCAAGCGGTGCGCACGGCCTGCTCGATCGAGTTCGAGTCGGCCGTCGGGCGGTCAGTCGCGGAGGGTGGCCTCGATGTGCCCTTCAGCCTGCCGTCGGCAGACACCTGGGAACGCGCGGGCGATCGGACGTACCAGTGCCTCGTCGGTGTCGATGGCCGCCGCGTGGTCGGCGACGTCGTGGCCGACCACGCGGGCTGATCACACTGGACGGTGCCCTTCGGTCAGCGGCTCCCGGCCGAGTGGGGAGTTGTGCCCATTCCGTCGCCGCCGGCGCCTCCGTAGCGTCGCGTCCGACGGTGCGCTCGATCGGGGAGGGAGATGCGATGGAGGCCGGGATGGTCGGTGCCGACGCCGACGGACTGGTGGTGATCGGGAAGAGCTTCCTGCGTTCGTCGGAGATCCTCCGCGGTCACCGGGATCGCCTGACATCGATCTTCGCCGGTGCGGCATGGACCGGCCCCGATGCCGACCACAGCCGTGCCGACTGGACCGCTGTCGGGAGCCCGGCCCTCGTCCGGACCAGCCGATTCGTCGAGACGCTGGGGAACCAACTGCTCGAACATGCCGCCGAACAGCGCGGCGCGAGTACCGGGGCGAGCACCCGCGTCGGTTCCACCGCGCCCGTCGCCTTCGGACCGTGGTGGCCCGACGACCTGTTCGGCGACGTCCGCGACTTCGTCGACGACCTGTTCGACGACCTGTTCGGCGACGGCGACGGCGACGGATCGCGCCCGTCACCGCTCGAGCCGCGACCGCCTGTCGGTGATCTGTCGGGACTGCGGCCGAGCGGGTTCGACACACCGATCGACGGGCGCGGCGCTGTCCTCATGGCGATGCAGGGTCTCGCCGAAGAGGATCGAATCGCCCGGGACGAGATCGAGATCCGGGCGCTCGACAACGGCCGGTACATCGTGGTGCTGCCCGGCGTGACCGACCTCTCCGAGGGATTCGACCAGTTCGTCGACCGGGTTCGCGAGGACGGACCGTTCGGAGTTCCCGGTGCCGGTCGGCACGCCATCGACACCTGGGCCGACAACGACGAACCCACGGTTCGCAAGATGCGCTACGCATTCGAAGCGGCGCGACGTGACGACACGACGGTCAACGAGTACTCGGTCGTGACGATCGCAGCGCTGGAGTCTGCAGGGGTCCCGCCGGGCGCTGAGCTGATGATCGTCGGACACAGCTTCGGTGCCTACACGGCGATGGACCTCGCCGCCGATCGCGCCTTCAATGCCGCGCACGGCGGGAATCCGTCCGGCTATCACGTCGAGATCACCCACGTGATCGCCGCCGGTGCGGAAACCGACTGGCGCTTCGACGACGTGCCGGCGGGCACGGCCACCCTCGTGCTCAACAACCGGCTCGACGGGGTCTACCGAGCGGAGGACCTGCTGCACGCGGACGGACACGCGGAACACGACGGCCACCTCGAACACGATTTCTGGGGTGGCCGGGACGGGTACGGCCACGACGAGCTCAACTACATCGACTGGCTGGCCGGCACCGGCGACGACGAGATCGAGGACTGGCTGGACGACGTCGGCGCGCGCTACGCCGCGGGCGGCGCCCGCGTGAGCGTTCGGGTGCCCGACCCGAACCTCTAGCGCATCCGCCGTCGCCGGATCCCGGCGTGACGGGCGTGCGCATCTTGAACGTTCGGTGACGACCGGCAGCTTTCGCTCGACTCGTCGGGTCGTCGTGCCGATGGATCGACCAGCGCCACCGCCGACCGCGCCGGCGAGGAGTCCCGCCGTGACCCCAACCCGCCACCGAGGAAGGAATCCGTGGGTCGTCGGGGTGGCGATCGGCGTGGCGATCGCCGTGGCGTTCTTCGTCGCCCGCCACACCGGCGATGCGTGGCGGTTGGCGAGGGACGCACGTTCACTCGACCCTGCCCTGGCGTTCGCCGGACTGCTCCTGTCCGGGTCGGCGATCGTGAACCGCGGGCTGCTCAACCGAGCTGCACATCGCGCGGTGGGCCTCCACGCCGGGATCGGTGCGATGACACAGACCGCCGCCGTCGGGTTCGCGGCACAGAAGATGGTCAAGTCCGCCGGCGCGGCCGGCCTCGCCGTGTTCGTCTGCGACGGTCGCCGTCGGGGACACGAGCCCGGGGCGATCGCCGCGGCCTGCGTGCTCGCTGCGATCTCGTCGTTCGTGGCCCTGGGTGTGCTCCTCGTCTCGGCGATCGGGCTCCTGGCATTCACCGGCCGGTTGACGGGCTGGTGGATCGCTGCCGCCGCCGGGTTCGGTCTGTACGCGACCGGAACCTCTGCTCTCGGATGTGCGATCCTTCGCCGACGCGACCTTGCGGTTCGTGCGTGGTCCCGAGCCCGGTCCGGGTGGAGTCGTATCCGCCGACGACCAGGCGCCGCGCCGCTGGTCGCCGCTGCGCCGAACGCCGTCTTCGACGCGCTCGACACGGCGCGGACGAGCGGCGGAGCACTACGTTTGTTGCTCCTGCACGGCATCGCATCGAAGGCGCTCGGTGCGGCGATGCTCGTCACCGCCGTCGCCGCCGTCGGGCTGCCGATCAGCCCGATCGCTGCCGTGATCGTCTACGCCACGGCGCTGGGCGCATCGATGGTGACGATCGTGCCGGGCGGTGTCGGCCCCGTCGAGGGATCGGCCACCGCCCTGCTCGTCGCATCGGGTGCGCCGGTCGCGTCTGCCGCGCTCGCCGTGCTCGTGTTCCGATGCCTCGATCTGCTGGTCCCGGTGGTCGTCGGCGCCGTCGCCGCTCGTGGACGCGTCGCCGCGTCTGCGGATCCGGACCCGGTCGAACCGTTGGCCCTTCCCCTCGCCGCCGCGGCCTGATCGCCCGGGACAGCCCCGCCGCTCTCCGAGTCCGAGGCGGTGTCGTCGCCGATGCGTACCCCGGTGGCCGCCGACCCGTCGGTCTCCGGGACGACGTGGATCGATCGCGACGCGGGCGTCATGGCGATGGCGGCCACGATGATCGCCCCGGCCGCGAGGTGTTCGAACCGGATGGCTTCCCCGAAGAAGATCGCGCCGATCAGGAGGATCGTCGGGAGTTCGGCGCCACCTGCGACGGCCGTGCGAGCGTCGCCGAGGGACGGAGCGACGGCTCCGAACACCAGCATCGAGGCCAGCGCACAGCCGATCCCGATGCCGAGCCTGGCCGTCCGTGCCGATCCGGGCGAGGACGTGACGGAGATCGTCGCGGCGATCCGTTCGCTCGTGGTGGCGGACCGCTGACGTGCCACATCGGCCGCCATCCGGTCACCCGTAGAGCCGTTCGTCACTGGCAGCTCGCAGGTCCGTTCGAGATCGTGGTGTCGAGGAGGAGACGATGGGCCAACCGGGCCACGACGGGACGATCGCGATCCGGACGGACGCCTTGTGTCGTCGATTCGGCGATCATGTCGCCGTCGCCGGCATCGATCTCGAGGTCGCCGCGGGCGAGCTGTTCTCGTTGTTGGGTCCCAACGGAGCGGGCAAGACGACGACGATCAGGATGCTGTGCTGTCTGCTCCGACCGACGGGCGGTTCGGCCACGATCATGGGGCACGACATCCGGAACGAACCCCTCGCCGTGAAGCAGGTGATCGGGGTGTCGCCGCAGGAGACGGCCGTCGCCCCGAACCTGACGGCGCGTGAGAATCTCGAACTGATGGCCGGGCTCCACGGTCGGGATCGTGCCCGTGCGCGTCGTCGGGCCGACGAACTGCTCGAGATCACGGGGCTGACGGGCCGCGCGAACGACAAGGCCAAGCAGTACTCGGGTGGCATGCAGCGCCGGCTCAGCATTGCGATGGCGCTCGTCTCGGATCCGGAGGTGCTGTTCCTCGACGAGCCGACGATCGGCCTCGATCCTCAGTCCCGGCGGGGCATGTGGGAGTACATCCGCGGTCTGACGAGCACCACGACGATCGTCCTCACGACGCACTACCTCGAGGAGGCCGACGCTCTCGCCGACCGGATCGCCGTGATCGACGGCGGCCTCGTCGTCGCATCAGGTACCCCGTCGGACCTGAAGGACCGGGTCAGGGGGACACCGGTGATGACGGTCGAGGCGCCGAGCCTCACCGACGACGCACTGCTGGCGCTCCGTCGGGTGTACCCGACCGTCCGCGTCGTCGACGGCGGTGTCGAGATCGAGGCCGAGGCGATCAGCGTGTACGACATCGGGGACTGCCTCCGTCCGCACGGTGTCGAGATCCGTTCGACCGCGGTGCATCAGGTCTCGCTGGACGACGTGTTCGTGGAACTGACCGGTTCGGACATCAGGGAGTGACGCCGTGCAGGGATCGATCCGACTCGCCGAACGGAACCTGAAGGAACTGCTACGCGACCCGCTGTCGCTCGGCACCGCGGTGGCGTTGCCACTCGTCCTGCTGCTCACATTGCAGGCCCTCGGCAGTGACGATGCCCTGTACCTCACGCCCACACTGCTCACGCCCGGCATCGTGCTGTTCGCGTTCGTGATGGTGATGTTCAGTTCGGCGATGATCCTGGCTCGCGACCGGGAGACGTCGTTGCTCGCTCGGTTCCTGACGACGCCGCTGCGGGCGACCGACTTCGTGTCGGGCTATTCGCTGCCGTACGTGGTGGCGGCCGTGGTCCAGGCGGTGGTGCTGTTCGCCGTCGGTGCGGTGCTCGGTCTGCGGATCGACGGCTCCGTCATGTGGGTCGCGGTCGTGGTCGTCCTGATGGCGGTGTTCTTCGTCGCACTCGGGATGGTCTGCGGTGCCGTGCTCACCGTGGCACAGACCTCGGGTGCATACGCGCTCGTACTGCTGCTCACGATCTTCGGCGGGGCATGGTTCGATCTCGAGGAGATCGGTGGGGTGTTCCTGACGATCGGGAATGCCCTGCCGTTCAAGCACGCGCTCGACGCGATGCGTGCGGTGATGGCCGACGGGGCGGGATTCGGCGACATCTCCGGCGATCTCGCCTGGGTCGGCGGCTACACGGTGGCCGCGATGATCGCCGCCGTGGTCACGTTCCGGCGGCGCATGGTCGAGTGACGACGCCGGCGGCTCGCGCGCGGCGAACGGGTCTCGGGTGTGCCGAGCTCGATTGGGGGAGGTGGCGCGTCAGGTCGAGGGGTCGGCGGTGTCCGCTGCGATGGTGTCGGGCGCCGCTGTCGATGCTGCGTCGGCCGGGGCGGGAGCGAGCACGATCCACAGGATCACGTACGCGATCAGACCGCTGCCGCCGGCGAGGGCCAACACCACGAACAGGACCCGGATCAGCGTCGTGTCGACGTCGAAGTACCGGCCGATGCCACTGCAGACGCCCCCGATCATCTTGTCCTCGGGGTAGCGGTACAAGGGGTGGTCGCGTCGTGCCATGTGATGCTCCTCTCGGCCGGCGGTGTCGCCCGGCTCGTTGCGTCGTGGCATCGATTCCAGCGGATCCGGCGAGGCCGGTCCAGGGGCGGATGGCCCGTCGGCGTCATGTTCTCGCATCGGCCTCGCCGAGGCGGATCGGCGGTGCGGACTCGGGGGACCCGGACGGGCCATCGAGTCGCTCACGCTCCGGTGGTCGAGACCGGCGTCGATCCGGTGACCCCACGCTTTTCAGGCGTGTGCTCTGCCA
>Ga0055584_100008305_pt1 | contig 10182 bp, 8 predicted proteins | sample OSDHelmetaG_FD_58716 | JGI IMG/M metagenome (GOLD analysis project Ga0055584, IMG submission 58716) | Pelagic marine sediment microbial communities from the LTER site Helgoland, North Sea, for post-phytoplankton bloom and carbon turnover... | ecosystem: Environmental > Aquatic > Marine >...
CTCGGGCCAGTCGATGTTGTAGTCGTCGAACCAGAAGCGGGCTTCGCGGATCGCGTTCTCTGGGGTGCGCACGGAGATGTCCTGGTTGAGGCTCTCCGGTGTGGGGCCGATGTCGGCGGCGATCTTGGTGAGGCCATCGAGGTCGAGGTCGTAGCAACGCACCGCGTTGAGGCCGAGCAGCAGACGGGTCTCCTCGACCGGGATCTGCTGGAAGTCGGTCTGGAGCCGCTCGACCGTGTTGGGCCACGAACCCTCGGGGTGCGGGTAGTCGGTGCCCCACATCAGGGCGTCGACGCCGTTGACATAGCGACGGCGCAGCTCGACCTTGCTCATGGTCGACGCGCCGACGAACACGTTGGTGCCGATGTATTCCGACGGCAGCCGCTGGATGAGCCCCTTGGTGCGGGAGGCCATCTTCTTGACCTTCCAGTTCTTGCCACCGAAGACCGAGTCGGTCTTGAACAAGAGGTCGCCCAGCCACCACGAGCCACACTCGACGGGGGCATATTTCAGGTTGGGGAACTTGTCGAACTTGCCCGAGAGCAGGAGTTGCCACAGCGGGCGATGGGTCCAGAAAGCGACCTCGAGCATGTACTGGGCCATGTTCTCGTTGTACGCCGGGGTGTCGGCCTCACCTGAGTGGGTGTGAACGACGAGCCCGGCTTCGGCGCAGGCAGCCCAGACCGGGTCGTAGTGATCGGCGCCATACGACGGATTGTCGTGCCACATCGTCGGGATCATGATCCCTTTGATGCCGGGCTTGCCGGCCAACGCCTCGATCTCCTTGACCGCTTCGTCGACGCCGTGGGTGATCGGGACGAGGGCCACACCGGCACGGCGGGGCGGGTTCGTGGCGCAGAACTCCTCGAGCCAGCGGTTGTGGGCGCGGGCACCGGCCCAAGCAAGCTTCGGGTCGGTGATTCCACCGGCGGAGAGACCGGCGCCGAACGGCGGCGATTCCATGCCGGTCACTGCGTCGCCGTCGGCGAAGATGATCTCACCGGCAACGCCGTCGGCATCGAGCGTCTTGTCGCGAATGGCCGGGTCGTACGCGCCCTTGAGGCCGATCTCGTTCTCGCGTTCCCACTGCTCGACGTATTCGCCGTTCATCTCCTCGACCATGGCGCGATGCTCATGGCGAGTCGCGAGCCACTCGTCGAACTCGGTGTGTACCGCGGAGTCCAGGTACTCCCGGTAGTCCTCGACGAACAGTCCGGCATGCGTGTCGGACGACACGACGATGTAGGGGTTGTTGCTCTGGTCAATGCCTTCGAGCGGGTTCGGCATGGGCGTGATCCTTGTCGTCGACCCGCCGCGGGCGGGGTGTTGCGTCCGGACTAGAACACTGTCATAGTCGGCTCTCGTGAGCAACTCCACCACTGGCCGCCGCGCCGGACTCGATCGAGCCGACATGGTCGAGGTCGCGCTCGCGTTGGTGGAAAAGGAAGGACCAGCCGCACTCACGATGCGACGGCTGGCCACCGAACTCGACGTCACCACCACCACGATCTACTGGCACGTCGGTAGCCGCGACGAACTCATCACCGAGATCATCCGCCAACAATCCGAACGCCAGGCCGCTCGACCGATCGAGGGCAACACCGCCCGCGAACGCGTGATGTCGGCCGCCCGACACGTGTGGGACAGCGCCATCGAGAATCGGGCGATCACATCGTTGGCGCATCAGACCGGCACCACCGCGATGCTCGAACACCCGCTCGAGCTCGCGCTGGTTCGCGAGCTCGAAGCCGCCGGCCTTCGCGGGACCGAGGCGGCCGACGCCATGCGTTCGATCCTCTCCACCGTGGGCGGTTTCCTGCTCCGCGCCCTGCGCGACGAGTCCTCGATTCCCGAAGAACGTCGCGGCCCTGCTCTGTGGGCCGCGGTCGAGACCGGCGTCGACCCCGCCACCCTCGCCGCCCTCACCGAACCCATCGATCTCGCTGCCCTCTTCGAGTCGACCGTGCGAGCCGTGGTCGACCGCCACGTGCCTCAACGGGCCGTGAAGATCTCCTGAGCAAACGACCACACCTCTTCGGAGGCCAAAATCACATCGGTCGACGGGCCGATGATTGCTTCTGAGGTCCCGTTGACACCCGGCCAACCGTGGCCCGCACCAGTGAGGCGATAGTGCGCGAGCCGTTCGCGGCAGCCCTGCCACTCCGTCCACGTTGCGGTGTGGCCACTCGCCGCCACCACCGGCTCGCGCTCGATGACTTCGCCGCTGCACTCGTTGACGCCTGCCCATGCATTGAGCGTTTCCATCGCCCCCGCGTGAACCACGGTCGAGTTGGTGCCGGGGAAGGGTGGACCCTCGCCCCCCTCGTAGAGCGCCCGCGGGTCGTCGACGCTGTGGATCTGCAACATCGGCAGGGGAACTGCGGGGACCTGATCGGACGCGGCGACCCCACCGACTGCTACCACGGCGGCCACCAGTTCCGGTCGTTCGGCGGCGAAGCGGGACGCCATCATCGCCCCATTGCTGTGGCCGGCCACCAGCACCGACTCTCGGTCGTAGGCATGACGAGTCTCGAGGTCGACGAGCACGTCGGCGAGGAACCCCACGTCGTCGATGTCGTTTCGGGCCGCCACCCCGCAGCAGTACGGCCCCGCGTTCCAGGTGTGGAGCCGGGTGAGACCGTTGCCATCGGGGTAGACGGCGAGAAATCCCTCTCGGTCAGCAATCGAATCGAGGGCAATCTGACCCTGGAACTGGGGTGCCGATCCACCCCCACCGTGGAGCGCCATCACCACCGGCGCCGCGGCGTCGGCGAGACCCGGCGGCACGTGCACGACATAGTTTCGCTCGACCGCACCGGATTCGACGGTGAACTCGCGGTCACCCGGCGACAACGCGACCAGGACCGTCGGCTCGGACACCACGGGTGCGACGACATCCGACTCCGGCGCGGCATTGTCGGTGTCGGCACACCCCGCGGCCAGCACGACGACGATGACGAGGAGGTACACGTTTCGCATCACCCCAGTCTGACGTGCAACCATCAGGGAACTGTGAGGGAGGTCACCTGATGTCCGCAGAAGAACTCAAGTCCAATCCCGGTGAAATCGCCGGCTGGCCCAAGCTCGTGGTCAAGTACACGACCGACGAGTCCAACATCGCTCCGCTGCTACCACCCGGGCTCACCGCGCTCGACAACGTGGTCCAGGTCGGCGTCTACTGCATCCCGATCCTGAACGAGCCTGAATACGGCTGCAGCATCAAGGTGTCGGCCGAGTGGCAGGGAGTCGCCGGCCAGTACAACCTCGGTATGGGCATCGATCAGGAAGCTGCGGTGCACAACAGCGGCGAGATCAACGGCCAGCCCAAATTCCTCTGCGACATCGACTATTTCCGCCTCGGCGACCACGTCGGTGCCCGGGCAACCCATCAGGGCTACACCTTCTTCGAATACTCCGGCGACGTCACCGGCCCCGGCGATGTCGTCGAGGGCGACTTCACCGAGCACGAATGGTGGACCAAGTACTCACGCGCCATCGGCAACCTCGAGAAGCAGTACGACTTCGAGCCCGTGGTGGTCGACGTCGCCACGACATTCGAGCAGCGCCACGTCGAAGAACTCGACGGCGAGGTCATCTTGCGCGACAGCCCATGGGACCCCGTCGCTCGTTACCTCCCGGTCAACGAGGTCGTGTCGGCCCAGCTCGTCACCCATCAGGCGAAGGCCCGCAACATCACCAACGCCGGCCCCCTCGACGCCGATGCATTCTGGCCTCACGCCGACACCATCGGCGGTAGCCGCTGGCCCGGCGAGCGTGGCGGTCCGAAGCGCTAAGCCTCGCGCGGACCAAACGTCGGTGCAGGGTGCCCGAGTGTGTCAAAGACGCCCGGTGGCACCGAGATGTCGGCCACGAACAGCTGCCCAACATGCGGTGATCCGCGCATCCCGGTCTTCGGCGCAGCCAGCGTGAGCGTCGCTGCGGCATCGACCGCCAGTCCCGGGGTGACACCGGTGGTGGCATCGACGCCTGATGGAAGGTCGAGGGACAACACCGGTGCGTCCGAGGTGTTCATTCTCTCGATCAGCACCGCCGACCGGCCCCGTGGCGCGCCCCGCAGCGAATAGCCGATCACCGCGTCGATCCAGAGTTCGGGCTCGGTCGGGTCGTCGACGATCGCCACACCCATGCGGTCGAGGATCGACAACTGATGCGCCGCCACGCCGCCGAGATCGGTGCGTGTGAGCGCCACCGATACCGCCACGCCGCGGTTCGCGAGGTGGCGAGCCGCGACCATGCCGCCACCCCCGTTGCCTCCGGACCCCGCACACACCACAACGCTTGCGGGCGCATGCAGCGCCACCGCCAACTCGGCCAGCGTTCGACCGGCGTTCTCCATCATCTGGATCAGTTCGATGCCGAGATCGTCGACCATCACGCGGTCAACCTCGATCATCTCGTCCTCGGTCACCCATCCGCTGCCGTCGCCCATGCCCCGATGATGCACGACGCGTCGATGCTCACTCGTCTCTACACTCGCCGAATGTCGGATCGGGCACACCCCCACCAGCCGAGCGTTGCAATCATCGGTGCCGGGTTCGGGGGCATGGTTGTGGCGCTTCGCCTGCAACAGCAGGGCCACACGAACTTCACCATCTACGAAAAGGCTGATGATCTCGGTGGCACGTGGCGCGACAACACGTATCCAGGCGCAGCATGTGACATTCCGAGCCACCTCTACTCGATCAGCTTCGAGCCGAAGGCCGACTGGTCGAGGAAGTACCCGCCACAACAAGAGATCTTCGACTACATGGAGGAGATCTACGAACGTCGGGGCCTCCACTCCCGCACACGCTTCTCCACCAACATCACCGAGCTTCGCTTCGACGAGGGCCGATCCGCCTGGCAGCTCTCGACCACAACCGACGAGATCGAAGCCGATGTGGTCGTGGTCTGCACCGGTCTTCTCAGCAAGCCCCACGTCCCCGACATCCCCGGGCTCGCCGACTTCGAAGGCGCCGTCTGGCACTCCATGGAGTGGGATCACGAGCACGACCTGAGCGACGAACGCGTGGCGGTGATCGGCACCGGCGCGAGCGCGATTCAGTTCACTCCCGAGATCGCTCCCTACGCCGCCGCGACAACCGTCTACCAGCGCACCGCTCCCTGGATCGTGCCTCGTGACGACCGGCCCTACGCCCGCTGGCGAACGTGGATGTATCGCTACGTCCCGGGAATGCGGCGACTTCACCGAGCCAAGATCTACCTCCGCCAGGAGATGTTGGCGATCGGCTTGCTCGGAAAGGCGAGCTGGATGATCAAGGGCGCCACGAAGATGGCAGGCGGATTTCTCGAAGCCCAGGTGCCCGATGGTGAGCTTCGGGCCAAGGTGACCCCGACGTATGAGTTCGGCTGCAAACGGGTAATCGTCTCCGACGACTGGTATCCCACCCTGACGCGGGCCGACGTCGACCTCGTGACCGACCCGATCGATCGTGTCGTGGCCGACGGCATCATCACCACCGATGGAACCCATCGCCCGTGCGACGCCATCGCGTTGGGCACCGGGTTTCGCACCTGGGAGATCATGAGCCCGCTCAAGGTCTTCGGACGAGACGGGCTCGAGCTCAACGACAAGTGGTCGGACAACGCCGAGACCCACCTCGGGATCAGTGTCGCCGGGTTCCCCAATCTGTTCATGGTCACGGGTCCCGGCACCGGACTGGGCCACAACTCGATGATCTTCATGATCGAAGCCGCCGCCAACATGACGGTCGGGGCGATCGAACATCTCGGCCAGCGTGGCCCCGGCTCCACTGTCGATGTCCGCGCCGAGATCGCCGCCGCGTCCTACGCCGAACTGCAGGAGCGGATGGAGGGCACGGTCTGGGCCTCAGGTTGCAGCAGTTGGTATCTCACCGACTCGGGTCGCAATGAGCTGCTCTGGCCAGGTTTCACCACTGAATACCGCCGAAAGACCCGCCGGTTCATCCCCGCCGACTATCTGCAGTTGTAGCGGGTGTCTGACACCGATGTGGCGGGTCAACTTTCGTCGGTGAACCAGTCGGCGACGAGGTTGAGTCCTTCGATACCGGTGCGGGGATACATCTCTTCGTAAATACGGCGATAGCCGGTCGTCTTGATGCGCCAACCCTCGTCGGTCTTCACGTAGTCGTCGTAGTAGAAGGCCGCGCCGCTCAGATTGATGCCGTGCTCACCGATGATCACCGTGTCCTCGAGCTTCCAGATGCCCGACGCAGTGCCGTCGCCGTTGAGTGTGATCTCCGGGTGGTGCACGGCGTGGCTCGAGAGGAACTGCTCGGACCCCATCGATTCCTTCAGGAAGGCGACAACCGCCTCGACCCCGTCGAAGCTGTATTTGCCGTCGCTGTAGCGGGCCACCACATCGGCGGTCAGCACGGTGCGCATCTCGTCGAATTCGTGTTGGTCGAGCACCCGCAGGTACTTGTACTTCAGCTGCTTGATGAGTTCGATCTCGACGAGGTCTTCAGGGGTCATCACTCCATTCAACCCATGTTCGACATCGGCGGCGAATCAGCCTGACTCGCCGAGGCCCCGTATCCATGCCGAGTAGAGATCGGCGTAGTGACCGCCGGCTGCGATGAGGTCATCGTGGGGGCCGAGCTCGACCAACCTGCCGTCGCTCACCACGGCCACGCGGTCGCAGCGCTCCGAGGTGGACAGCCGGTGAGCAATCGCGATCACGGTGCGCTCCTGCATGAGCGTCTCCATCGCGGTCTCCACGGCCGCTTCGGTTCCCGGGTCAACCGACGATGTCGCCTCGTCGAGGATGAGCACCGACGGATCGGCCAGCGCGGCGCGAGCCAACGACACGAGCTGCTTCTCACCGGCCGACAAGCGGCTGCCGCGCTCGCGCACCTCCGTGTGGAGTCCTTCTGGCAGCTGCTCGAATCGGTCGAGCACGCCGATCTGGGCCGCCGCAGCACGCACCTCGTCGTCGGTCGCCTCGGGGCGAGCGACGCGGATGTTGTCGGCGATCGTGCCGGTGAACAAGTAGCCCTCCTGAGGCACCACCACCACTTCATTTCGCAGGGACCGAAGCTGGATGTCGCGCAGGTCGGTATCGCCGATCCTCACCGCTCCCAGGGTCGGGTCGTAGAAGCGGGCGATGAGCTTCGCCATCGTTGACTTGCCGGCACCGGTGGGCCCAACGAACGCGACCCTCTCCCCTGGTGCGATCTCGATGTCGACGTCGGCAAGTACCGGGTCGCCGCCGGCGTAGCCGAAGCTGACACCGTTGAGCACGATCGGCGAGTCGACCGGCATCGCGACGGCGTCGGGGCGATCGCCGATATCGAGTGGCTCATCGAGCAGCCCGTAGAGCTTGTGGAGCGCCGCGGTCGCCGACTGCACCATGTTGAAGAGTTGGCTCAGCTGCTGGACCGGTTCGAACAAGGTGTTGAGCACGAGGATGAATGCCACCACGGTGCCGAGGCTGAGCTCTCCCTCGCTCGCCATCCACCCACCCACGCCGAGCGCCAGTGCGGTCGTGGCCGCGCCCGCGAACTCGATGATGGGGAGGTACCAGCACTGAATTCGCACCGATGCCATGTGGGTCTTGTAGAGCGCATGGTTCGAGTCGGAGAACCGGCGCGCCTCCACTTCCTCGCGGGCGAAGGCCTGTACCACCCGCACCCCGCTGATGCCTTCTTGCAGAGTCGAAAGGGTGTCGCCGATACGGTCGCGAACCGCCAGGTAGGCCTTGTTCGAGTCACGTTGGAACTTGATGCTCGCGATCACCACGACGGGCACGGCAACCATGCAGATGAGCATGAGCTTCCACGACAACAAGAGCAGGATCACGAACGAGCCGAGCAGCAGCAGAGCCGCGCTCGTGAACATGATCAGGCCGAACTGCACCAACTCCTGCAGGGAGTCGACATCGGAAGTCATCCGCGAGACCAGCACACCGGCCTTCTCGCGGTCGTAGAACGACATCGACTGGCGCAACAGCGCGTCGAACACGCGCACCCGCATGTCACGCAGGAAGTGTTCACCCACTCGAGCCAGCAGCACGATGGACGAGCGGAAGCAGACGTAGCTGACAATCGCCACGACGACATAGAGCGCTATCGACAGGTTGAGCTGACCGGAGTCTCCCTTTGCGATGCCCTCATCGATGCCCCGGCGAACGAGCAGCGGCCCGGCCAGGAGCATCAACGTCCAGAGCACGATCAGGCCGCCCGCGGCCAGGCCCTCGCGCCGATACGGAAGGATCATCCGCGCCGTTCGGCGCAGGACTCGCCGGGTGGCCTTGAGATCGAGTTGATCATCGGGATCGGTGGCGTGACCGAACGACCAACCCATCAGGCACCGTCCTGCGTGGTGGGACGATCGATCGCGAGGACTTCGCGGTATCGATCGTTGGTCTCCAACAGTTCGGTGTGGGTGCCCTCGGCCGCAATCTGGCCGTTGTCGAGCAGGACCACCCGATCGGCGAGGGCGATCGTGGCCGGGCGGTGGGCGATCACGATCGTCGTGCGTCGCGCCATCACTTCAGCGAGAGCATCGCGGATCTCGTGTTCTTTGGTCGGGTCGACCGCCGACGTCGCGTCGTCGAGGATCAGCACCCGCGGATCGGCCAGGATCGCCCGAGCGATGGCGAGCCGTTGCCGCTGACCACCAGACAACGAAAACCCCCGCTCCCCGATCTCGGTGTCGTAGGCATCGGGCATGTCGACCACGAAGTCATGGGCGCCGGCAAGGCGCGCCGCTCGCTCCACCAGCTCGAACGGGGCATCCGGGTCGGCAAAGGCCACGTTGTCGCGGATCGTCGATGAGAAGAGGAACGTCTCTTCGAACACGATGCCGATCGACTGCCGCAACTCCTGGCGCCGCACCTCGCGCACATCCACACCGTCGAGCAGGATCGCCCCCGAGTCGACCTCGTAGAACCGCGGCAGGAGCCGGGCCACGGTGCTCTTGCCCGAACCCGTCGCCCCGACCAGAGCGACCGATTCGCCCGGCTCAATCGTGAGGTTGAGCCCATCGAGCACGCCCGCATCGGTGTCGGACCGGTAGCCGAACGACACATCGCGGAACTCCACGCGCCCGAGCGCATCTCCACCAGGCAGCGGCACCGGCTCAGCCGTGTCGACAATGCGTGGTGCGGTCTCGAGCACCTCAGCGATGCGCTCGCCCGCCGACGCGGCTCGCTGGCTGTTGGCCACGATCATGCCGAGCATGCGCAGCGGCTGCACCAGCATCATCACGTAGATGTTGAAGCTGACCAACTCCCCCACCGTCATGTCGCCGTTGAGCACAAGGTGCCCGCCGTAGCCGAGCACAGTGATGAGGCCGATGTTGGGCAAGATCTCGATGCCCGGCATGAAACGGGCACGAATCACGGATGCCCGCATCGACTCGTCGAACAGGTCGTCGGCTTCGCGGCGCAGCTTGTCGGCCTGCACCGGTTCTGAGCCGAAGCCCTTCACGACACGAACACCCGACACCGTCTCCTCCACCACGGCGGCCAGCTGAGCCGCCTCCTGCTGCACCGCCAACACTGCCGGATGAAGCTGGAGGGCAAACCTTCGTCCGAGCACGTTCACGAAGGGCAACGACACAAGGGCCAGCACAGCCAGTACGGGCTGGATGATCAGCATGATCACCGTCACCGAGCAGACGATCAGGAAGTTGCCGAACGTCAAGGGCACAAGCACGACGACATTCTGGAAATGCTGGAGATCGGTGTTGCCTCGACTCATCAGCTCGCCGGTGGCGTTGGCGTCGTGGAACGAGAAATGCAGGCGTTGGATGTGGGCGAAGATCCGGTCGCGGAGCTTCGCCTCGATGATGCGAGCATTGCGAAATGCCAGGTAGCGGCGAACACCGAGGAAGATCGCAGACACGAAGCCCGCAGCCAGGATCAGCAGCACCCACTTGAGCAGGGGGCCTTCCTCGCGCACTCCCCGGTCGAGGCCGAGTTGGACCATGAGCGGCACGGTGACCCGCCCCGCCGTCCAGGCGACCGACGCCAACATCCCGAAGATCAGGCCCCACTTCTCTTCCTTGGCCGTCTGCCAGATCAGCAGCCAGCCGGCCCGGCCGGTGGAATCAAAGGCTCCGCCGCCCGCCCGAAGTTGATCCGGCCCGTGATCGTGTGTGGTCGCAGACAGCGTCGATTCCTCCCCCGCGCTCGACCTTCACACGGTATGCGGCTGTTGGTCCATTCAGTTTCCC
>Ga0055584_100008308_pt1 | contig 10179 bp, 8 predicted proteins | sample OSDHelmetaG_FD_58716 | JGI IMG/M metagenome (GOLD analysis project Ga0055584, IMG submission 58716) | Pelagic marine sediment microbial communities from the LTER site Helgoland, North Sea, for post-phytoplankton bloom and carbon turnover... | ecosystem: Environmental > Aquatic > Marine >...
GCGCAGGCCGTCGGCGGGCTTGGATTGCAACATCAGGTTGCCGGTGTAATGGCGCTTGGCCAGGTCCGGCATCGCGTCGCGACCCTGTAGGGACGGCTCGGCCAACCCGGCGAGTGCCGCGACGTAGTTTGCGAAACGGTCCGAGTCCGGCCGGTCGAAGCTCGCGGCCGGCTGGGCGTTGGCCCAGGCGCGATAGAACAGCGACAGCATGCGGTGGTGGAACAGGTCCACGAAGCGGGAAAACGTCGGGTCGCCATGGCTTCGGCTGCGACGCAGCGCGAATTCGGTCAAGTGCAGGGGCAGCGGGCCGTTGGGTCCGAACAACCCCAGAGCGAACTGCTGCAGCCGTGGCGGGCCGTCTCCGCTGCGATCGAACGAGGCCAGCGAAGACGCCGCGAAGGCCATCGTCGGTTCCTGGCCGAGCAGGACCGGGTCGTCGCCCGCGTGCTTTGAAGTACCCAGGCGTGGCTTGTCGGGGAACGCGGCCTCGATCTGTCGCAGCGCGGCGTAGAAGCCGAACGAGTGCACGTTCTGCTCCAGGCGCGAGAGGATCTCGTCCTGTTCCGTGCTGCGGTCGCTCATAACACCGGCCGGCGGCCGGCCCTCAGCGGCCAGCGCATGATCTCGCCGCGGCCTGATGTGCGTAGCACGGTCTGGGTGAACGAGTTGATCGAGACGTACTTGGCGAAGAAGCGGTCGAGGACCGCGCCGAGCAGGAACGCTCCGGACCCCTGAAACGCGGCGTCGTCGCAGGCAAGCGTGATCTCGAGCCCGCGCCCGAAGGCCATCGGCCCGGGCCCGGGGATGCGGCGCGTGATCGGCCGTGTCTTGACCGAGTGCAGGCCCTCGATCTGCTGGGCCATGACGCGGTCGTTCGTGTCCGCGTAGAGCGTCAACAGCTCGCGCAGGGCGTTGGCGCCTTCGCCGGTGTCGTCGGTCAACGACAGGTAGTTGAGTGAGAGGTGGCTGATCAATCGCCACGGAACGTCTCGTCCGCCCGCATGGGACGGCCGCGGCCGGGTCGGGCCGGCGACGCAACGCACGGCGCCCACCGGTGCGCCGGACTCGACCGTGAAGTCGGTCTTGCCCGTACCGAAGACCAGCTGCAGCGGCAGGTCGCGGTTCGTCGCCATCACCCTGGCCGAGAGCTGTCTCAGATCCGGAGAGAACGGCGCCTGCTGCGAGTCGACGATGGACAGGAACGTGTCGCTGCTCTCATAGCTGGCCCTGCGCCCGCGATCCTTCCGGATGGAGGACTCCAGCCGGGGTTCGCGCCGGACCGTGAAATACGCCTCGTCGGACGCGCCGCGGTAGAAATCGTCGCAGGAATAGAAGCGCCGAAAATCGCGGTCGGGCTCGGCGCCGGTCCCGTGCCCCTTGACCGAGAGTACGTCGAAGACCTCGAAGTCCATCGGCTTGGTCCGGTCGATGACGAGTTGGTATTCGTTGCGTCCGGAATCCAGGTGGATGCGGTCGGCCCGTTTCGAGAACAGGTTGATGACCGGAGTGCAGTAGAGCCCGAAGTTCTTCTTGGTGATGCCGTTCTCGATCGACGGGTCGCTGCGCTTGAACAACACCATCAGGTCGATCTCGGTTGCCTCGTGCCGCGCCAGCAACTTGCGCAGGCCGGTGAATTCGACGAACAGGTAGCGTTGCGGGAACGCGAAGTACTCCTGCAGCAGACGGTAACCCTGGAACGATCGCGCACCGTAGGGCAGCAGGGCCTCGTCGTCGTCAAAGCCGATCGGGCGGACCTGCTCGGCCCGCAACACCTCGGACCAGTTCTGACCCGGGTCAACCGGCCGGATGACCGCGGCGGTCACGTCGGCGACGATCTGTTCGTAGATCCGGCCGGGCACGTCCTCGGTGCCCTGGAGGAACACGGGCAGCGAGTCGATCGGCAGCTTGTCGAACGTCGTCCCTGCCGTGGCCTTGAGCCGCAGCCGGATGCCGGCCTTCCCGCTGAGCGCCCCGGAGTCGGAATCGCCCAGGCCGCGTGCATGGGTGAAGTACTCGGCGTCGACCAGCTCGATCGGCCAGAGCTTCAGGTCGTGTGCCGTACGGTATTCGCAGGGCGTCTGCTCGCCGCGCCCGAGCACGGTTCGCAGCACCGTCTGTCGAGGCAGCGGGACGCCTTCGGCGAGCGATCCTTCCGAGTAATTCGGTTCGAACTGAGCGACCGCCATCGAGGGCAGCGGCGCCAGATAGTTGGGGTAGACCATCTCCAGCAGGTGCTGGGTGAATTGCGGGAACTCCGCGTCCAGACGCAACTGCACGCGCGCGGCGAGGTAGCTGAAGCCCTCGAGCAGGCGCTCGACGTAGGGGTCCTGGACCTCGAATTCCTTGATGTCCAGCCGCGCCGCGATCTTCGGGTATTCCTTCGCGAACTCCACGGCCATCTCACGCAGGTGCTGGAGCTCGTTGTTGTAGTAGTGCAGCAGGCGGGGATCCATCAGGCACCCCTTCCGGATTGCTCGCGAACCACGACTCGCCCACTCTCGTGCGCGACCCTGGCCATCAGGGAGATGCGTTCGGGCTGCGGGTACGACCAGAGCTCCGCGTCGATCGAGAACGCCAGCGCAGTGACGCCGAACTCGTCGGTGTCGCCGTGCGCACGCACCTTGACGCTGGAACGGGCGAGCCGCGGCTCGAAGTCCCAGATGGCCTGCCGCACGCGGCGTTCGAGCACGTTGAGGTCGAGGTTCGAGGCGTAGGTGCCGGCAAGTCCAGGGATGCCGAAGTTGATCACCGAGGTCGAGACCTCCGGATAATCTTCGTACTGCCGGTTTTCGCTCGGGGCTGGGCAGTTGAACAGGGTCTCGAGGTCGCGGATCACGCACTGCCGGAGACGGCGCATCGACAGGACGCGACCGTCGCGGGATTCCTGCTTCCTCTCGCGGGCGTCGTCGGTCAGCCGATCCAACAGCGAGGGCTGGAGGCGGTCAGACTCCGTCGGAGCCATCGTCGAACCGGATCGTACGGACCTCGAGCAGTGGGAACTCCCCGGTATCGGTCATCAGAGTCTTCTGGCCGCTTCCGATGAACGTCCCTTCGATGACCTGGTTCCAATCGGTCTTACGCCCCAGTCGGATCAGCGGGTCGGGGTCGCTGTCCGATTCCGGGTAGCGCGCCGGGATCAGGGCCACGGTTTCGCCTCCGTTGGTCCAGGTGAACTGGGCCGCGGCCCAGACGAAGTCGCGCAGGTCGGTCGGGGGTTCAATCTTCAACTCGCGCACGTTACCCAGCGGAACCCAGTAATACCGGCCGTTGATCACCGCCTCGAACAGCGGGCCGATGCGCGAATCTCCATCGGCCATCCACTGGAACGGTTGATCGTCGATCTTGCCGGAGTTCGTGTCGGCGTCGTCGAGCGCCTTGCCGACCAACTCCGAGGCCGCGTCGTGGCGGCCTTCGGCGGTGTGCTTGAGCGCCTCGAGCACCAGCGCGATCCACTTCGGCGGTTCGCCGAAAATCAGCGGCGAACGCTTACCGGCAAAGACTTCCTTGCGCAGCATCTCGCAGGCGAGCGCCTCGCGATAGGTGCCCACCAGGCCCAGCGTCGCGGCGTCCATCTCGGACATCACGTTGAGCTGTGTCAGCGCACGATCCCAGTCGCCGCGTACGGCGAGCAACTGGAACAGGAAGATACGGTGTTTGGAATCGGCGGGGTTGGCCCGCACCTCGGCTTCGAGTTGGGAAAGGGCGGCGTCGAGATCGCCCTCGATGAGGCTGGCTTCGGCGGACATGGCAGGTACCCCTTACCCCGGCGCGGGAGTCCCGCGCCGGGGTGAGTCTCGAGTCCCTTAGAGTTTGGTGCCTTTGGTGAGGTTCCAGCCCTTCGGCGAGATTTCCTCCGGGTCGCCCGTATCCGGGAACCGCGTGTACTTGACGTTCATGGTCGTGAAGTTGAGCGTGAACTGATCGGAGGGCCGATCGCCGCCGCTCGACGACGAGTACGATGTGATGACCGCGTTACCGAGCTCGATCGTGTGATAGACCTCGATCTCGTCGCCGTTGTTGTCGACCCAGGTCAGGATCGCCGGGTAGGGTTTCTTGCCGCCACAGGCCTCGATGAACAGGTCGATGGAGCCCTTGTCCATCTCCTTGTTCAGCGAGATCTCGGAGAAGCTCGGCTCCGAGAACTTGCGGTCGCCACCACCGGTGGTCGAAGACACCGCGCGGCCGACGCCCCACTGCACTCCCTGGATCTGAACCCAGTCTTCGTAGCCGGCCAGCCCGGAATCGCCCTTGATCGTCAGATCGCCATAGTTCAACAGAATCATCTCAAACCTCCATGAGACTTGCTTGGTTTAGCCCTTGGCCGACGGCAGTTTGGAAACCAGGCTCAAGGCTACCGTCAGCCCCTCGAGTTGGTAGTGCGGTCGCAGATGGAACGTGGAGGAGTAGTAGCCGGGGTTGCCCTCGACCTCCCTCACCTTGACCTCCGCGCCGGCCAGCGGACGGCGCGCCTTGTCGGCCTGCGATGCCGTGGCCGGGTTGGTCTCGACGTACTTCTTGACCCACTTGTTCAGCCAGCGCTCCATGTCGTCGCGCTCCTTGAACGAACCGACCTTGTCGCGCACGATGCACTTCAGGTAGTGCGCGAACCGGCAGGTCGAGAACAGGTAGGGCAGCCGCGCGGCCAGGTTGGCGTTCGCGCTGGCGTCGGCGTCGTCGTACTCGGCGGGTTTCTGCAGCGACTGCGCGCCGATGAAGGCCGCCATGTCCGAGTTCTTGCGGTGCAGCAGCGGCATGAAACCGTTCTTGGCCAGCTCCGCTTCACGACGGTCCGAGATCGCGATCTCGGTCGGGCACTTCATGTCCACGCCGCCGTCGTCGGTCGGGAACGAGTGGCAGGGGAGTCCTTCCACCGCGCCGCCCGATTCGACACCGCGGATCTGCGTGCACCAGCCGTACGATTTGAACGCACGGTTGATGTTGACGCCCATCGCGAAGGCCGAGTTGGACCAGGTGTACTTGCTGTGATCCGCGCCCGCGGTGTCCTCTTCGAAATCGAACTCCTCGACCGGGTCGGTCGCCGCACCGTACGGCAGGCGAGAGAGGAACCGCGGCATCGCCAGTCCGATGTAGCGCGAGTCATCGGACTCACGCAGCGAACGCCACGGGGCGTACTCGGGTGTCTGGAAGATCTTGGTCAGGTCGCGCGGGTTGCTCAGTTCCTGCCAGGATTCCATCCCCATCACGCCGGGGCCGGCCCCGGCGATAAACGGGGTGTGCGCGGCAGAGGAGATCTGCATGATCTCGCTGAGCATCTCGACGTCCTGCGGGCGGTGGTCGAAGTGGTAATCGCCGATCAGGCAACCGTAGGGTTCGCCGCCGAACTGGCCGTACTCTTCCTCGTAGATGCGCTTGAACAGCGGGCTCTGATCCCACGCGGTTCCCTTGAACTTCTTGAGCGTCTTGCCCAGGTCCTTCTTCGAGATGTTCATCACCCGGATCTTGAGCGTCTCATCCGTCTCGGTGTTGTTGACGAGGTGATGTAGCCCGCGCCACGACCCCTCCAGTTTCTGGAAGCTCTCGTGGTGGAGGATCTTGTTGACCTGCTCGGAGAGCTTCTTGTCGAGCTCGGCGATCATCGACTGGATCGTCGAGATGACGTCGTCCGAGACCACGGTCGACGACTTGAGCGCCTGCTCGGCCATCGTCTGAACCGCGCTCTCGACCGCTTCCTTGGCCTTGTCGGTCTTGGGCTTGAATTCTTTCTTCAGCAACGAAGCGAAGTCGTTGCCTTCCAGCATCGCCCCTTCGAGTGGGTTTCCTTGTGCTTGTTCTTCAGCCATGGTTTAGCCTTCTCCTCCTTCACCCTCGGGGGGCGAATCCGACGATTCTTCGGCAGGCGCCGCATCGGCCGGAGCCGAGGACAGCGATTGCAGCAGGGTCGGATCGTTCAGCGCCTTGGAGATCAGCTCCTCGGCGCCGGCTTTACCGTCCATGTAGGACACCAGGTTGCTCAACTGGGTGCGCGCCTCGAACAACTTGTTCAGCGCGCCGACTTTCCGGGCGACCGCCGCCGGAGAAAAGTCGTCCATGCTCTCGAACGTCAGGTCCACGTTGAGCTGCCCTTCGCCGGTCAGCGTGTTGGGCACCTGCATCGTGACCCGCGGCTTCATGCTCTTGAGTCGTTCGTCGAAGTTGTCGACGTCGATTTCCTGCATCTCGCGTTCGGCGACAGGCGCCAGCGGCTCTTCCGGGTTTCCCGACAGATCGGCCATGACGCCCATCACGAAGGGGAGCTGGACGGACTTTTCAGCCCCGTAGAGCTCGACCTCGTACTCGATTTGCACACGGGGTGCTCGATTGTCTCGGATGAACTTCTGTCCACTCTTCTTGGCCAAGGGTTACCTCCTTGAACGGCCGGCTACGAGTCGCCTGAACCGCTGATCTTCTCTGCTTGATCCACCCCATCGGGTGCCAGGTCGCGCAGTATTTCCATGAAATCTTTACTGACCAACCGCTTCGCGCGCTTCAACAGCAACGGGACGGGGCTGGAAGGTTCGTGACGTTCGTAATACAGGCAAGCCTTGTCGAGAACGCGGATGACGTCTTCTCGAGTATTGACTTCGCCTGCGATCGGGGCTGCTCCGGGAGCTCCCGCCGGAGCGCCCGCGGGAGCACCGCCCGCGGCCGCGCCCTCACCTGCTCCGGAACCCTCGGCGGACACCCCGCGACGCGACAACTGACTGACCATCTCGTCCCGGACCTCGCCGAGTACCGACGGTAGGTCGGACAGGTCCGGCGCCTGGGTCGAGCCGACCTTCTCGGTCAGCACATTTTCCAGTTTCTTCGCCAACTCGGCGGACTCGGCGAGTGCCTCGGCGTTGGCCTGCAGGTCGTCCAGGGAGGCATCCATGAAGGCGGCATCGATCACGGCCATGTCCGGGGCTTCCGCGCCGCCGCTGGCGACCAATTCCCCGCGCGCGATCATGATGTCGCGTAGCGAGAACCGCCCCATCGCCTTGGACTCGACGATCGGCGTCATGCGCAGCGGACGGATCATGCCTTCCATGTCCACCAGCGTGATGAGGACGTTGACCCGCATCGTCGGATCGTTATCATCGTCGGGATCGAGGGCCGGGTGCACGTGGTCCCAGTGTTTTTCGATCAGCCCGACCAGCAGGGCCAGGCCGTCGCGTACGCCGAGCGGTCCGGCCATGTGGGTCAGCGCCTGTGTCAGCGCCATCCCGACGCGAAGATCCTTGGTCCTTCCGAGGAGCTCCTCGGCCAACTTCCGGACGCCTTTCCAGTTCGCGGGCTGGGCCTCGATGACCGAGTCGCCCATCTGCTGTTCCGCTTTCGCTTCGGCGGCCTGATTCATCTCGATGAACGACGGGTCGTACTCCAGGTCCTCGCCGCAGGGAGAATCGTCGGAGATCGGCTCCAGAAGCTTGTCTACGTCAATCACGCCCACAACGGCCTCACTTCAGGGCAGGGAGCGCAACAGGACCCAAAAAACCGCTGGTTTTTTGGGTGTCCGACCGTGCGCGCCTTTTCCTGTAAGAGTCTCGAATCGCCGAATTATTGGCGAAACACCAGCCAAAAGTCAACTATCGAGTGAACTTTAGAAGTTGGTCTCGAGCAGTTGCTTGTAGGTCGCGTCCAGCGGTTCCGCCGTGCCATCCGGCGCGGGCTGGATCGGCCGCAGCAGTTCGCCGCCTTCGATCTCGGAGAGGCCACTGAACATCTGGACGTAGTCCGCGGGGTTGAGCTTGCCGAATTTCAGGTAGACCTGCCGGTCGCCCAGTCCCTCGCGGGAATCCAGGAAAACCGAGGGGTCGTAGCGTCGCAGCCGGAACTGACGGTTGACCAGGTCGATCCACATACTGGCGTTGAAGCAGGCCTCGTCGACCTCCACGGCAGCGGGAAGTGCCACACAAACGTCGCGGGAGCCCTTCTTGATGGCTCCGAGCAGGTCCGGCATGGCCCCGCGCAACGTCTCCAGCGCCTGGCGGTCGAAGAGCTTGCCGGCGTCATCGAGCTGGCGGCCCTGGTAGGCGCCGCGGGCCATCTTCACCTCGACCGGCGCGGGGACCTCGAGCGACTCGCAGGCTTCCTCGAACAGCTCGCGGGATGGGATCTCGTGCAGCCGGTCCCACGTGTCGTCGAGCGCGGTCCACACCGGGCCGAGCGACGATGGGAGCAGGCCGTAGTGCTTGCCGTAGAAGCGGCGCGGCAGCCGGGCGAACACCGAAAACGGGGCGTGGCGCCCGCCGCCGTCGCGGCTCGGCCGGACGATACCGACGAGAAGATCGTCGGCGCCCGGCAGCGACAGCAGCACCCGGAGGTGTGCGGGGAACGCCTGATCGGTCACCTGCTGGTCGCCCGAGCTGCTTTCCAGGACGTGCAACTCTCGGCCCTGGCGTAACCACTCGCGCAATTCGCGCGCGGCGACGGATCGATCGCCGCCCTCGAGATACTCGCGCCAGAAGGGGAGTTTGCCGAAACAACCTACCTGGAGTTCCGGCGCGCTCATTCCACGATCTCCGCCGGTGGGGCCGGCAGCCCGTTCTTGATCAGCTCCATCAGCGGAGCGGCGTCCTTGCCGGACAGTCCGATCGGGATCTTCACGGTGCCTTTCTGGTTCTTCTTCCAATCGAGCTCGAAGTTGAACTCGAGACCGGCGCCCTGCGCGCCCGCCGCGAGCAGATTGAGCGGCGCCAGCGTGCCCTGGAACTCGGCGACTTTGAGGTCCTCGCCGGGCCTGAACTTCTTCCGGGACATGCGTCCGAAGAAGCCTTTCCGTTCGGAAACGTCCGCTTCGAGGTAGGCGAGTTCCGATTTTTCGTCGCCGAAGAGCGCGGCCTCGAGCTGCAGAGGGTCGTTGTCGTCGGGGTTCCACTTGGGTACCTGGGTGCCCACGACGAATTTCAGTTCGTTGAGCCGGTAACCCTTGGCGAACTCCTCGGGCTGGTAATCGACCTCCTCCACACGGGCGACGAGACGCAGCGGTCGCGCCGAGTCGGTGCCCTCGTGGAAGAACAGGGACGAGAGGCGCTCGGCCGAATCGAGCCAGTCCCTGGCGGCGCTCGAGATCTCCTTGCCCTCGGCCGCGGTCAGGATCCGGGCCACGGCGCCGGTTTCCTGCCCGAGCAGCTCACGCAAGTCCTTCAGCTCGATCGGGTCGTCGGAAGGGTCGCCCGAAAGTGGCGCGGTTCCCTGGATCTTGTCGCGGTAGAGCGCGACGAGGTCCTTCCAGCGGCTCTCCAGCACCTCGTCACCGAAGATGAAGTTCTCGGCGACGTCGAGCGGGCGCTCGAACAGCTCCGTCAGCGCTCCGCCGGCCACGCCCGGCCCGGCGTTGTCCCGGACCCAGTTGCGGGCCGCAACGAGCGTGACGTCGCCGCGATTCTGGATCTGTCCTCGATAATTGGTCCAGAACGCGCCATCGGCACGGCACTGGTCGATGTCGTCCGCGATCGCGGGAAGGAACGCCAGGTAACCCGCGACGTCGAGGTCCGCGATCCGCATCGAGGACGAGACCTGTTGCCCGAGCACGTCGAACGGAGGCTCGGCATCGGCGGGGATCGCGGCGACCGCGGATTTCGCCTCGTCGATGTAACGGGTGAACCCCGGAGCGACGGCCAGCTCGCGCAGCCACGTGGACACGTCGGAGGAGGGGTCCTTCAAGGCCACCGAACTCAGCCGGGATTTCCAGGCCTTCACGAATCCCGAGGCGTAGCCCGAAATCGATCCGCGGAGGCGGCTCGTTTCGTATTCCGTCTGCTCGGGGGAGTAACCGGCCCCCTGGATCGCCTCGAGCTCGGCCTGCCAGTCGCCCTGGCGTGAGACGACGGCCTCGGCCAGGTACCCGCCGTTGATGCGCGCGGGCGAATCGAACCACTGCGTCCCGGACCCGGTCCGTTGGGCCGGCGCCGAACGCTGTTGCTGTCGCTGCGGCGCGGGCTGCTGCTGTTGGGGCGTCGTTGCCGGGGTTGAGGCCTGCGTCGCGGGGCGTGGGCGATCGGTCGCGGGCGTCGCGCGTATCTGCACCACCTTCGGCTTCGAGGCGGAGAGGTCCCGCTCGAAACAGGCCACGCGGCGGTAGCTTGACGAGGCCTGTGAAATTACGCCGAAGTCGATCCGCGTGAAGCCCTCGACGGCCCCCCGGCAGTCGTCGTTGAAACGATCGATACGGTCCTGGATGTCCTTGGCGTCCTCGAC
>Ga0055584_100008309_pt1 | contig 10178 bp, 6 predicted proteins | sample OSDHelmetaG_FD_58716 | JGI IMG/M metagenome (GOLD analysis project Ga0055584, IMG submission 58716) | Pelagic marine sediment microbial communities from the LTER site Helgoland, North Sea, for post-phytoplankton bloom and carbon turnover... | ecosystem: Environmental > Aquatic > Marine >...
CCCGCGACAACACAATGCCGCCGCTACCGTGGACTAATTTTGCACCGCCGCACACAGTTGAAGACTTGATTGCTGTGGCCGACGAAACAGCACAAATCATGGAGTACTCTTCAAAACTGGAAGTCCAGTCGAGAGCACTGGCAAAAACCACGGCGCAATTGCGAGAAGCAAACCGTAAGCTAACGGTTTTGAGTGAGCAGAAGGATGACTTCCTAAGCCAAGTAAGCCACGAACTGCGAACGCCCATGACGTCAATTAGATCCTTTTCAGAGATACTAAGAGACAGCGAGAATGTTGATGAGGAGAAGCGAAGAAGATTCTCCTCGATCATCCACCAAGAAAGCAACCGCCTTACCCGTTTGCTTGATGAAATCCTCGATCTTAGTTTCTTGGAAAGCGGCCAGGTTCAATTGAATATCAGACCCGTTCAGCTAGAAGCTATCATTGACCAAGCGCTCGCTGCGACCGAGCCCCAATTGAGCGCACATTCTGTTCGCGTGATCCGTAACAAAGCCCAAGAAAACATCTCGATTTTGACTGACCCAGATCGTTTGAGTCAGGTCTTTATCAATCTGATCTCAAACTCTGTTAAGTACGGGCTTTCCGAGAACCCCGAATTGGATTTCAGATGTTCTTCAAACAAAGAATTCGTAAAAATCGAGTTCTCTGACAATGGTCCCGGTATTTCATCCGAGCACGCCGAGCAGATATTTGAAAAATTCTCTAAGCTCTCATCAGATTCTGAGACAGGCAGTGCGGGTCTAGGGCTTCCGATTAGCCGTGAAATCATGAAAAATCTGTCCGGTAACCTCTTCTTCAAGAAGACAGAAGTCGGGGCCTGTTTCGTGATCCAAATTCCTGTCTGATCAGGTCTCCGTCGTCAGTGGTGCTTTTCTGGATTTCATGCGCGACACTAGCTGAGCGCCCCCGAGGACGCCAATCCCCAAAATCAAGACGATAGCTATTCCAACGAGCATTGCCAAAACCGAAGCCGCAAATGGGGAAAATTCATCTGGGAAAGTAGGTAGCCAGGAAGCAACTGTCCCTGCAACAGCAAAATACCCAACCGTGCCGGAGATTATAGCCAGGAATGCAAACGTCATCATGGCAGCAAAAGCCCGAGCGCTTCCAGTCACTCTGCGCCCTAACAAAGCACGTCTTGCTGACACCATTAGCCTGCTGATGTCTTGTTGTACAACGAGCAACGACGGCACGACTAACAACACTAACAAAAGGCCAAAACCCAAACCATAACAAAGAGTTATCACTGTGGGTTTTAAGAACTGAGCCTGCCGAGAAGTCTCGTGCAATAAAGGAAGCAGCCCCAACACAGTAGTGAGTGTCGTCAACAACACCGGCCTAAATCGGTCGCTTGCTGCCTCGACAATCGCCGTAAAAAGCCCGCGGTCTTTAGAATATTCATCGACAGTAGAGACCAACACTATTGAGTCATTAATGATAATACCACTCATACCTATCAAACCGATGATCGAAAACATTGATAGCGGAACACCCCACATATAATGGCCCCAGATTGTTCCAACGAAACCAAATGGAATGATAGCCATCACTACAATCGGTCTAAACCAGCTTGAGAAAATCCAGGTCAGTGTGAGGTAAATGCCAAGCAAGCAAAGAATAAAGCCAGTGCCTGCATCAGAGAGAAACTCCTTCTCCTGCTCGGCAAGCCCACCAAGTAAGAACTCGACACCAAGGTCGGAGGCGATTCCAGGTAAAATTCGCGCCTCTAGATCAGCGACAATCTCACTCGCGCGTACTGGATAATCTTCTGAGATATCGCCCGTGACCGCTACTCGTTTCAGCCCGTTCTCTCTTCGGATCGCGGCGAACCCAGTTTGACTTTTGGCGGTCACAACATCTGTTAAGGCCACATAAGAGCCCAGCGCTGTTTTCAATCTGGTCCGCTCAAGGAAGTCGTTTGTTAATTCCTCCTCCGGCAGTGTTACTCGGATTTCTGCAGTCCTCGTCCCGAGGGGGAAGGATGCGGCAACGATACCATTGAGCCGTCCTCTCAGCTCTCGGCCGATGGTGTCTATTGTGAACCCCAACGCTTGCCCTTGAGGCGTTAACTCAAGAACATATTCGTCTTTGTCATAGGCCAAATCGTCTTCCACGGCCGACACTTCCGAAAATTCACTCAAGGTTTTCTTTAGGTCTTCTGCCGCCTGCTTGAGGGTTTCGGATTCAGCACCGAAGAATTTTACATCGAGCGAATCTCCACCTGGACCCGAACGCCACCCGCGAAAGCTCAAGGTCTCCAACAAAGGATGTTTTCTGACTTGATCCTGCAGTTCGCCTATGAAGGCAAATGAGGTGTAAGGGCGAAGATCTGCGTCAATGAGTTCTACGGCGATGGAGCCTAGAAGGTCCCGATCCTTGGTATCCTGCCCAGAAAGCCCACGTCCTGTCGTTCCCCCAACTTCACCTAGCGCGAAGGTTACTGGATTGGTGCCATGTTCTTTTTCAAGTTTCGCCGCAGTGGCAGCCACGGCACGCTGAAGCTCTCTCACCATCTCCCTCGTGTCGTCCCGGCTCGCACCGGACAGCATCGCTATGTTGCCGGAAATCGACCCACGTTCTGGTGCATTGAAAAATCTGAAAATCACATCGCCTCTCAGGAACAAAGCAGCTTGTGAAGCCAGCGCCAATATTGTCAGAGCTATAACCGGATAGCGGAAAACCAAAACCCAATAGATAAACTTCTTGAAGATCCTTTCCCGAAACCAAGTAAAGCCAATATTGAAATAATGGCTCGGAAAGTCGTACCATCGCCTTTGTGCAACCGCACTCAGAGCGTGGCTCATATGATTGGGCAGAATGAGGAAACACTCGACAAGAGATGCCAGCAAAACAACAATAACGGTGAAGGGGATGTCTTTGATCAAGGATCCAAAGCGTCCACCAATGGCAGTTAATGCAAAGAAGGCGATGATCGTCGTAATCGTTGCAGAGAAGACCGGCGGTGCCATCCGAATGGCCGCGTTCTCGGCTGCCAAAACGGGCTGCTCCAAAAGGCGTCGTGCGCGGAAATCCGCATGTTCTCCAACCACTATGGCATCGTCGACTACAATACCAAGGCAGATAATCAAACCGAACAAGGACACCATGTTGATCGTTAAGCCAACGGCATACATCAACGCGATAGTGGCAAACATCGCAACTGGAATGCCAGCCGCCACCCAAAATGCCGTTCGTGCGTTCAAGAATAGAAAGAGCAGACCGATCACCAAGGCAAGACCCAGTAGCCCATTCTCCATCAAAATAGACAGTCTGTCTGAAATCGCTTGCGCGCGTGTTCTAATGAGTTCGATTTTGACACCTTCGGGCAGGGTCTTTTGCATCTCGTCAGCAATGGCCTGAACGGAGGCCTGCATGTCAATCGCGTCGCCCAGGTCCGCCCGGTCCACACGAACTGACACAGCGGGATTTTCGCCAACAAAATAGGCACGTTGACGGCTTGACCCTAGCGTCGTAACCCGCGCCACATCCCCAACAGTAAGTTTGTCACCGTCTCCAGAAGAACGTACAACAATCGCTTGCACATCTTCTGCCGTTCTTTTTGCAATGCCTGTTCTCACTCGAACGGAAGCACCCGATACTTCACCCGCCGGATCGGTCACCGCTTCCTCGGCGATAGCAGAACTAAGCTCTCCCAATGTGACACCATGCTTGATCAGGGAAAGCTCAGGAGCTTCAACCAAAACCTCCGGTGCGCCGACGCCCCGTATTGTTGTGCGTGTTACACCTGCCCTAAATGCGCGGGCAGAGAATTCATCAGCAAAGCGAGCTAATTGTTCTGGGTCAACAGGCCCTGAAATAATGACATCTGTCACCCGGTCGCGCCAGGCTCCTCTTCGTATTTTCGGTTCATCAATATCAGTGGGCAACCCAGTCACCCCGTCAACAGCTGCTTTCACATCATCAGCAGCGCGCGCCATATCCCAACCAGCCTCGAAGTCGAGAAACATCTGGGCTCGGCCTTCTGTTGCCGTCGATCTGGTTTCTTCGATACCTTCAACCGCCAGCAAAGCCGGCTCCAGCAGGGAAACCACGGCCTGATCCATATCCTCTGGCCCTGCCCCGTCCCAGGTAACAGAGACGGTGACATTGGCGATCACAACATCGGGGAAGAACTGTGCCCTGATCTGTGTTGATGCGGCTAGACCGGCGACCAACATTATGACTAACAGCAAGTTAGCCGCCGTTCTATGCCGTGTGAAATAAGAGAGGAGCGAGAACAGTCCTGTCGAAACCTGTTTCATTCCATCAGTTCCCAGACATTCTAGATCTCAACCTTTCGACAATCTGTGCCGGGACTTTTGGTTGAGAAAGCCGTTCCAAAATTTTCTTCTTTCTATCTTCAGGGATGAGTTGATGGTTTTCTACAAAGGACTTCATCTTTTGCCGCTCAGCCGCACTAAGATCGATAGACTTACTTTCTTCAAATAAGGGCGTGCTAGTCTGCCGTGGCTCTACTTTTATGCCTTCGCCAAGTTGAGGTGCGCGCTCTACGACTATGTTTTTTCCGCTCAACCCCGTTCCGCGGACAATAACTTGATCCTTTTGCCAGCGCAGCACGTCAACGGTCTGTGACGTCAAACGCAAATCTTCACTGACAATCAAGACCGAGCTATCAGAGGAAACAGCGGTGGCAGGAATAGTCACGACGTTTTCTAAAGCGGCCTCCTTTATGCGGACGCTCACAAAATCTCCCGGCCTCAGAAGAGCGAGATCTTTGCTCTTTAAGAGACTGAAGAGCTGTCGGCCAGTTTGTCCGGCTTCCACAGCAGCGCCTACCCGATCAATCGCCACCCCCTTAGCGACGGCAACATCACCGAATACAACGTCGATTTTCGCAGCACTTAAGCCGCCTTCTGCTCGGATCAAATGAGAATAGATTTGATTTGAAACACTAAATGAGACTTCTAACGCATCGGGATCGATCAATCGCCCAAGCCTCTCGTTTGCATTTACCAAACCGCCGAGAACGGCTGAGACCTCAGTCAAAACCCCGGGAAATTTACTATATACCTTTGTTTCTTCGTGCTTTCTTTCAGCTTCCTGCAGATTGATTTGTTTCCTCTGCTGGGAAATCTCCGCGCGAGAGAGCCTGGCTCGTGCTTGATTCACCGCCAGTCGTTTACCCAGAACAGATTGCTCTGCTGTCGAGGCCGCTAACTCAGCATTTTCTATCGCTGCACCAGATCCAACCCCCTTTGATTTCAACGAAACTTGCCGGTCAACGGCCTGCTTTCTCAACGCTTCCTGTCGCTGGGCTGCTTTAACTTCATCTTTCGCCAGCTCCAAACTAGCCTTCGCATCGGCCAGTTCAGCTACCGCTTCCGCCAGTTCAGCTTTCGCAAGGGCAAGGTTCGCCAATTGGTTGGCTGGGTCTGTTTGAAACAGCAACTCACCCGCTTTTACAGAACCGCCTTCTTGAAAGTTTGGCGACAATTGAACGATGGCACCTGGCGCTGAGGTTCGCAGCTCAAGCGTTTGTCCACTCACAACCTCCCCATAAACTAGCGTTACCGGATGCGCCACTCCCGGCTCCAACTGTTGCACATTGACAGCAAAGGCCCGCTCCTTACCGCCACCGCGCTTGTGTCCACTGCTTTTCTTGTCTTTGAGAGAGCTTACAAGGAGGCCGCCCGATCCGATGAGCAAACCGACGACAACCGCCAAAAGTGCTAATCCAAATAGACTTCTAATTAGAAACCGCAAAACTCGATCCGCCTTAAAAAATTTGGTTTGTTATATCAGAAAAACGTTTCCAGACTATTTCTGAAATCGTTCAGAAGAAAATCTCTTCATATCATCATATCAACCGTGAGACTTTTCCGCGTTTAGTTTGAATTTCGTAGAATCCGCCACCCAGTTCCGCACTTTCGATAAGTAGGCAGTGTGTTCATCCTGTTGATGATAGAGAAGCCACAAGGGCTGTCGCAAGATTGTATCGCTCACGAATTTCAGCCTTTGATCTCCTTGAACCATGAAACGGGGCAGAAGTGCTTTTGCTGCTCGACTAGCGACTATTTCTACGAGTGCCTCAAACTGCTGGACCCTATAACGAACGCCCTCTCCTTTTGAAAGTCGCATTTGGGCCTCGCTACCGCTATCCCGTCCTTGTCCTTCAACCAGCCCGGCCCAAGGCAAATCGTCCGATCTTTCGTCCAGGCCACAAAACACCGCATACTCAATCTCTTCCAATTGCTGTGCGCTAATCAGTTCCATTTCTTTCCAAAAAGTCCCGGGCTGATCTTCGATCACCAATGCCATGTCAGCTTCTCGGCGAGACAAAAACTGTTTGTTGGAAGTCCCCAGCAATTCGACGGTCGCTTTCATCTCTTCAGAAAAATTGTGCAGTTGCGGTGCGAGTAACCGAGAGACAAGGAATGGTGGCGCGGTAATTCGAACTTCCCTCCAAAGAATGCCCTGTTCGCTTTGTTCATTTTCTAAACCAACTTGCCTCAATTTAGACGCGGCCTGTTCCAATTGCGGTAACAAGGCCTCACATTGCCCTGTCGGGAACAGCCGACCATTGGTTCGAACGAACAATTTGTATCCCAATTGCTGTTCCAGCCGTTTGATCTTTCGACCGACAGTGGTTGGATTGATCTTCAATACTCTGCCCGCCCCTTGGTAAGTCCCCTGACGCACGACCAACAGTAGAGTGTGCCAAAGATCCCAATCCAACATTTGCACTTCCCTCTTTGAATAGCGATGATAACCTGCATTTTTGCAGCATTGAAGCTGAAACTTGCCCAATGACGATTAAAAACACAACTGCTATTGTGAAAACTAGCTTCTCCCTCGCGCCAACTAGAGGGTGACCAATGATTTGAAGGAAGTTTATGTTTACGTCGTCATACAACGCTGTTCTGAGCTATGTGGAACCAATAGCTTTCTTGAAAACGCCAGGAATACGCAAAAAACTCCGGCAACTCGCGATCTGTGTGGTCGGTCTCGCCATTTTTGCTTTCTCGATAGCCCCCGCTGCCTACGCTCAGAAAAAGCTCTTGTTCCATAGTGTTCCAACGCAATTCATCGCAGCCTTGGGCGATCCACAGGCTAGTTTCGGGAGCGGTGTTGAGAATTGGGCCATATGGAGAAAGGATCCAGGTCCAAGAGGTGTATGGCTAAAATCCTACGATAAACTGGCGGAAAGAGGCGGTATTTCCCCAGCTGGCTGGCAACAGGACAATTCAGACTGGTGGCTTGACGAAAATGGTATCATCATGGAGCAGCCTGTCTTTTCGGTTCCACCTGGAAAATACCTAGTCACTGGCGACCGTGAAGTCACAACGGTCTTGGTTGTTCATCCCAAGACGAGCGATGGAAAGCAGTTTTGGGAACTCGCAAACGGCGCTAAACTCTACGATGTTACTCATCTACCCTGCCGTTCCGCTCGTTATACGCCATTGGAAGGCGGTGAAAGCTGCACGCCAGCGAATGCCGACCAATCCCAATTTCCTGTCACGCCCGGCGGCCTTATGCCTGGCGTCTCAGGTTGTGCTAAACAAGATTACGCTGTCCTGTTTGTTATTGGCATCGCAATTGATCAATAGCAGAAGATGCTATCGAGATCTTTGCCGACCATCAGTATTTGAACGCAAGAGTAGAAAATTTGAGAAGGCTGTCTAAGGGGGGAGCGACAGCCTCCTCGTACTTTTCGAACCTGATATGATCAACCAACAGGAGGCAAAGTTGAGTACTCAAGTTCTTTGGCTGGCAGATGAGTGTGTAAGCCGTCACAGCCAAAAGTTCCGGTTCAACGGCAAACCTATGCTTTCGAACCATGAAGGCACAATGGCCCGGTAAACAGCACAATACTTTGATCTAGATCAATCGGTGTGGAAAATTAAATCCACAAAACTTGTTTTTATTTAGGAGCAGAGTGATATCGCAGAAAACACATCTCTGCAAAGGCTCCAGATGGCCATTTGTTCTTTTGCGTTTCTCTACTTTCGGGATTCTCTAAACCGCCTCGGAAACGGATGTAAACCTGAACCTTTTCACCGCCAATGCAGGGACGGCGGTGCCACCATCAACAGTCACCGGTTCGCTGAAATGGGACACGTTCTGCAGCACGTCCACCGGACTCTCATTAAACCGGAAATTCTTCACGGGTTTTGTAATCCTGCCGCTCTCCACTAGAAAAGTGCCATCTCTTGTCAGTCCAGTGACGATCATGTTCTTCCAGTCAACAAACCGAATATACCAAAGTCTGGTTACGAGTATGGCCCTCTCTGTGCCCTTTATCATTTCTTCCAAGGAAGTCGTCGGGCCATCGCCTTCAAGCATCCAAGCCCAGGGCCAGGGTCTTGGCTGGCGATTATTCTTCTGCGCCCAATATTCCTTATATGGCAGCTCTTTCAGGACACCGTTATCGACCCAGGTAACCGGCGTTTGAGGGATTGCCTCCCAGCTAAAAGGACCGGACAGCATTAAGGGGTTGCCCGGCTCTGTTTTCATTGAAAGCGGGTTATCCCAAAGCCGCTCTCCAATCTTATTGCCTCCGCCTTCTTTTGAGAAAAAGTTGCGACCCTCGTCCGCTCTTCGGGCATTCATCACCCAACGAAATGTCCCAATGACGTTTGCAACGGCTTGTGGCTCCAGTATCACTGGATAGTCCCCGGGCTCTAACTCCACTGGCTCAACAGATCGAAGGGCTCGACTTATCGCTCCTTCTGCAACACTGTCAGCGGAAAACCTGTTCAGATCCCTGGCGTAGCTTCCAGCCCAGCCACTCCCAGTGCCATCAGCGGTCCGGGCCGTTGCCGTCAATTTAATGCTTGTGTCTCTATGAAAGGCTGAAGCACCATTCATCGTGCCTACCGCCAACAACCAGTCTTTGGCAGAAACAAACCCAGCTGATGTCACACCTTTGGCTCGGGATGCCGAGATCACTTTACCAGCCATTGCCGCAAGCTGCTCAGGAGTCAACTCAGCGGTGTTTTGAAACCAGGCAGAGACCTTATCGTAATCCTGAGGGCCTGGTGTTGGCACATACTCTCCGCTCTCCGGTAGAACTCTGGCGTTAGCGACAGCCTGCGCCGCCTGTTTAGCAATACCCTCGTCATCCAGTCGGTTGCCTTCAATTTGCGCCGTTCGAGTGCCAACAGAAGCATAAAGCACCACCTTCAGGCTTCTGATATTGGCATTGGTGGTAATGCCATTGCGGGCAAAACGGACGTCGCGACTGATCCCACCATCCAGTCGAACACGGCCGTCATCTGCCCCAGCTTTTTTCAAGGCCTTCAAGACACGTTCAACGATGTCAACCGCCTCATTAGAGGTCATCCTTTGTTCAACCATGATCACCCCTTCCCTGTGTTGATTATGTTGACGTTTTTAAACCTTGCCGGTGGGCAGCCATGCGACATGGCATTGATTTGCTGCGGCTCCCCTTTTCCGTCGTAGAACGTACCATGCATCTCCCAACTATCCTTGCCGCCAATGGCATCGCAACCGCGCCAGAAATCCAGACTGTTCGACTGGTAAGCCAGATCCCTGAGCCTAGTCGTTATCTGCCCGTTTTTGACTTCGAAGAAACTGCCGCCGGTGAACTGGAAGTTATAGCGCTGATGATCAATGCTCCAGGAGTTCCGGCCAGTGACAAGGATGCCGTCCTTTGTATCACTTACTATATCGTCCAGGGTCGTACTGTCTTTGCTCGGTGTTAGGTGTATATTGGGAATGCGTTGGAATGGAACCCTGTCCCAACCTTGTGTGTAGGAACACCCTCTGGATCGATCTTCGCCGATCCAACCAGCCTGTTCCCTCGTCGTTTGATAACCAACAAACCGACCGTCTTCGACAATGTGCCATTCCTGGGCAGCAACACCTTCGTCGTCGTAGCCCACCGTGGCCAATCCCATGTCAACAGTACGGTCAGCAACTAAGTTGACCTCAGTCGCGCCATATTGAAGTTTGCCAAGTTTATCCACCGTGCAGAAGCTGGTGCCAGCAAAATTCGCCTCAAACCCCATGGCTCTGTCCAACTCTGTTGGATGGCCAACCGTTTCATGGAGTGTCAGCCAGAGATTATCTGGAGCAAGAATGATGTCTTTGGTGTCAGCGCTTGCCGGGGTCGCGGAAAGGTAAGCGATGGGGTGGACGCCCCTTTATCGGCATCTTTGTGCCAATAATGGTGT
>Ga0055584_100008310_pt1 | contig 10177 bp, 7 predicted proteins | sample OSDHelmetaG_FD_58716 | JGI IMG/M metagenome (GOLD analysis project Ga0055584, IMG submission 58716) | Pelagic marine sediment microbial communities from the LTER site Helgoland, North Sea, for post-phytoplankton bloom and carbon turnover... | ecosystem: Environmental > Aquatic > Marine >...
TAAACTCAATTATTATACGATTAACTAATAAATACTGTATTTATCCATGAAGGTATACATAAAATATGTATCATACAATATAATAAAATTAAATATTCGTTTTAGGATAAAGATTGCCACCATTAGCATAAATATTACACATCGCTCATTTATATTTACTATAAGATTCTATATTAATAAGAACAGTTAAAGTGGATTCGCTGAAAGAAATGATTGATTTGAATTTTCCTACGAAAATTACTACATAGGTATACTAATACTCAAACAACATAATTATCTAATAATATTCCTCAATAGTTCGTTCAAACCATCGAGAAATATTATTAGATATAAAAAAAAGCAGTTCTTTTTATATGGTTGAGCTACTGCTTAATATTAAGAAATACTATGTACGTCTTATTTTGTATACAAACGATAAAACGGTTAGATAGATTAATGGGGTTAATATAAGTAGATATCGAATCACTTTGCTAATAATTATAAGGATATCCCCTAAACAAAAAACATTGATGGCTTCAGAATAAAAATCACTCCATATAAAAAAAGGAATGAAGACCGTAACTCATAAATATGAATTAAACGATCCAATTATTTGTTTTCCTACCTATCTAAAAAAGGTAATACTAATAATTACAGATGCCATCTAAAGCCAAAAGAAAAGGTAATTTCAGTAGAATGAGTATCACGGTAGGTTTCGATACGCTTATCGTCGTCATAAAATTTAGCATAACCTACTTCAGTGAATATACTCCAATGAGGCAACAAGAAATATTGCGCTCCTAACGACGTATTGAAAGAAGTTTGCACGCCATGAACAGAAAAGGATTGTTCATCTATTTGTGCATCTATGCTCCGTCCGACTGTGGTACCAGCAGATAGATAAATATTATAATATCGTTGCTCAATAAGTGACCATTGGATAGCAATTGGGATGCTGAGATAGTGAACCGTTTGCCCAAAGGTACGATGATCGATTTCATCAGTCACATCCGCAGATAGTTTGGTATAAACTAGTCCAGTAACAAATGCCAATCGAGGAGCAACGTTAATCGCAAAAGAAAGTCCTAGATTCAAAGGATATTTATGGTGATAAGAATATGACGGTTGAGCGATGAAGGCATAGTTATTGGCATTATACAATTTCAAGCCTTTTGCTTCATTGGTAGGCGATTCGTAATTCATATCAGAAACAGCTAACGACATCATCTGATTGGTAGAACCACTGACGCTATTTGATTGATTCATCAACCCAGCATCTGCCATCAAACCTATAGTAAATCGCTTGTTAGCAAGGTGTGACACAGACTGTTCTAATTGTTCGTTATAGACTCTAATCCGTTCATTCTCCATCTCAAGTTGCTCTAAATATTCTCGTTGTCTCTTTCGCTTCAGCATCAAAAGAGAATCGACCACTACTTGAGTTGTCTTCGTGGGTTGAATAGTTGTTTGCTCAGTAGCAACGAAAGGAATCTCATCAAGCAAAGTGATTTGTGTAACTTCACCCAATGGAGCCAATGTGAGTGTTTCAGTAGATGGCATCATTTGAGCCACTGTATTCGTCCGGATACTCAAATTGACAGATACACTATCAACAAGAAGCAATGTAGATGGCTCAATCAATTCTGCCGTAGACACTTCCGTTGGCAATTGAACAATAGGTGCCGGCCCTTCACTAGCAGGATAAATCAACAAGAACCCCAAAACAAGCAGTGCAGCTATCGCACCACTTCCCACTATCCTTAGCCAATGAGATTGAATAGTCCATAAAGCCTTCTTAGGAACAGTTCCTTGAGCATCCAACGAAGCTTCAAGATGTGTCCATTCAGAGGTAGGAGGTAGCGATTCATAATGATTGACATCATTACGAAGCGTATCTAGCCACTGAGGATTATTCTGTTCATTCATTTTGCTCATTGCTAATAATCTGTTTAATTTTCTGTGCTAAAAACCGTTTTGCTCTTGCATATTGAGAAGAAGAACTTTTCTCATTGATTCCCATCAGCTTGGCAGCCTCTCGATGCGATAAGCCATCGAAAAGAACCAAGTTAAGTACTATTCGGTACCCATCAGGCATGGTTGAAATCAGTTGTAATATTTTTGCCATAGGAATTTTCTGCACGAGTGATGTCTCTATACTATCGTCGTGCAATGAGGCCATATGAGCCTCTATTTCAGAACCTAAAGTCCCCTCTTCTTCGAGAGATTCATCTAAAGAAATCATTCTGAATCGAGACGTTTTTCTCAATTTCTGTAAACATTCGTTTCGCATGACTTGACAAGCCCATTTTAGCAGACTTCCATTCCCTTGCCAAGTAAACTGCTTTAACCGTTCGAAAATAATCAACATACCATCATGAAAGATATCCTCAGCTTCAGCGCGAGAAGGCATAAAGCGCAAACAGACAGTAAACAAACGACCAGCATAGAGCTGATAGAACTGACTTTGCGCTTTTCTTTCTTGGGCGGCACACTGTCTTGCTAACAGCTGCTCTTCCTCATTAGATGTCGTTGATATTCTATTCATGAATAAATTTCCTTGAACGTTTACAAATATACAATATTTAAAGGCGTATTTATAAAACGTCCAAGGAAATTAAAGTTATCCTTACAGAAGACACATTCATAGTTGCCGTCTTATTGAATCACTAATACTTAATCGTCAGTAGAACTATAAGTAAACAAGTATTCTTCAAGTTCTCCTTCATTGGTGGTCTTAGCAATCACTTTGATTCCTTTCTTACCAGTAATGTTAGGGTCATAATCACCCAACTTGAAACTAACTAATCCGCTAGAATTGCTACTAGAATACTCAGAACCAGGATTATTTAATCTCAATTCCAATGTGGTATATTCAGAATCCTCAGGTGGAGTGATTGTATTCTCTACCAAATGAACTGTTGCAGTAGAACTACCAATAGGAAAATTAATTTGTAAGTTAAGATATCCTACAGCTAACTGAGAATAATCAGAAACGATAGTAATCGGATCATAACCGATTTCGTCTTCATTCTCAGTAGTAAGTGTCTCGACATCTTTTGTTAGAATTTCGGATACATTGAACAATTCGATGCCGAAATCAAATCCTGAAATATCAGTACTTTCGATATCGTACTGGAGAATGACGCGTTGACCTTCCACAGCTTGATAACTGCTTACCTTGTTTATTACGGGAGTCAATGTCTTGGAATTATCCAATTCGAAATAGTAAGTACTCAGCCCTCCAGTGTCACTAGCAACGACACGAGTGGTAGCGATAGCTACATAATCCGGATTATCAGAATCCTCTCCATCGAGACAAGACTGAAAGAGAACAGTTGCTACAAGAGCAAACAATACAGTAAAAGTAGTTTTGAAAGTTTTCATCATTTATTTGTTTTAAAGAGTACGTATTCGATACTTTTTCTTCATTTAAAGCATCATTCTGTATAGAGAATGCAATTTAGTCACAAATACTGCATCAAAAAAGCTTTTTTCGCAAAAAAAAATGGATTTCAAAAGTTATCACTAACTTTTGAAATCCATCATCTTTACCTAAAAACTAATAAAATCTAACTATATCCTTATTTTTGCATCGGCATATGTGCCCCTTTTTTCATTGGTTTATGACCTTTCATATCTCTTGCATCTGGACGTCCATTAGCAGAACCCAATACACAAACGACTTGTTTTGGTGTCAAAAAAGCACTGAATTTCTTATAATATGATTTGTTGATGTCAAGACGAGCTTGTTGCATATCCATACGGTCTTCAATCATTTTAGTAACTTGTGCATCAGACATGCCTTCTAGCATTTTTTCTTTACGGTCCATTCGATCCCCTTTAGGTTTACATGAATCACATTTTGCATCTGGTTTACAAGAATCACATTTTGCTGCTTTTCCTTTTGGTGCTTTTCCTTTTGGTGCAAGGCCAGCTGGTTTGGTCTTTTGTAAATCAGTTAAGAAAGCCTTGTAAGTGGCTTCAAATTTTGGTTTCTGTGAATCGCTAAGCATCAACTTAGTTGCCATAGCTTTTGTCTTCATGTCCACTTTTTGTTCAGCAGTCATCATTTTGCCCATCTTATGAGCATCCTGTGGTTGGGCAGGTTGTGCATACATACTCATACTCGCACTTACAGCTACTAGAGCTAACAATAAATTTCTTACTTTCATCTTGCTATTTTTTTAATATTAATAATTACAATGCAACCATATCGGTCGGTATTTTATTCTTGTCATTAATACCTCGGTAGAAGTGGTGCTTTGTCTATTAGAGTATTAAAGGTAGAGAAGGTTTATTACCCACCCTACCTTTTAACTATTCTTTTTAAAGATAGCACTTAAGTGTGAATTTATTTGATGGTTACCATAGAAGCTCCATAGCCATATTCCTGAAAAGAAGCATCTTGTACTTGACAAGTTCCATATTTCTGTTTTAGTGCCACGAGAATGGCTTGACGAAGCACCCCTTCCCCTTTACCATGGATAAAGACGATACGCAATTCCTTCTTATTGATATACTGCTGCATCACACGATGAAACTTATCAAGTTGATATTCTAATATCTCCCGGTTATCCATTCCATAAGTATCATCTAGCAACTCTTCTATATGGAGGTCAATCACCAATTCAGGTTGAGCACTACTCTTAGCACGTTTCTTTTCAGCTTCCTTCTTTTGTTTAGCCGCTAACTTTTCAGCTTCCTTCTTCTCTTTCAAGGCCTTCGCCTTACGCTTTTCTTCTTCAGGGTCTATTTTCTTCCCCGTATTTAAATCAATCTTACCAAGTACTTTCAGACCAGGAAGTTCATCATATGTCTTTTTCTCACGGGCCGGACGTTTCATAGACTCTTTGACCTCCTCCGTGGTAAGGATGAGCGGCTTCTTGACCTCATCACCTTCGACGATAGAGACCAACAAGGCCTCTTCATTGAAAAATAAAGAAGGGCGGAAAGCATGTAATTTATAGAATTTCTTGACGTCAATACGTTGTTCCACGTCAACTGCATTTTTCATTTGAAATGGACGATCTGCCTTGAACGGAATAGCTTGTAGTGCGATGACCTGATGTTCATTGAGCTTTGAACGATGAAACTGCTCGATAGATTCTTTACTATTTGGTTCGAGTAAACCATGCTTAGTGACATTCCACAATCCATTTTTTAAGAGAGAATAGGTATAGTAAAGATAATAGTTTCCATCATTGATGAGAAAAGCTTCAAAATTTTGAGATTCACTTGGACGTCCATCCATGGGCAGGAAAGCTATATATAGGTTCAATTCGTCAGCCCCTTGTCGTTCTATGGGTACATCGGTAATTTCAGGAAGAACCAATAAGGATGATTCTTCTGGTTTCTTCACTTGCTTAGGGATAGTTACCGGTTCCTCCTTCCTCTTCTTCTTAGAGTGGAAATTAGCTGGAGTGCTACTTTGAGGTGTCCCCGTCTCGATGACCACACATTCTTTTATCAGTACTGGCACATCGAATCCATCTTGGTCTTCGACCAAAACCATATCTTTTCCTTGAAAATTTGTGACCGTTCCGCCACCGACATCATTCAAAAATCGAACGGTATCTCCTATTTGTATTCTGTTCATAGTATCTATTTTATCTTTTATCTTTTTATATTTCCACAAAAATAGCGATATTTGCCGAGAATTATAGCAAAACTGCTGTTAAAAGAAAAAAGATGATAGAAGAAACAAAGAAGATAAAAATCAGTGATTATGATTATCCTTTAACGGATGAACGAATCGCAAAATATCCCTTAAAAGAAAGAGATCAATCAAAATTATTGGTCTATAAAAAAGGGGAAATTAGTCAGACACATTTCAATCAATTACCGGCAGAGCTCCCACAAGATTCGCTATTGATTCGCAACAACACGAGGGTCATCCAAGCCCGTTTACATTTCCATAAAGAAACGGGAGCACTTATCGAAGTCTTCTGTCTCGAACCAGCAGCACCTACAGATTACCAACTGAACTTTCAGATGAAAGGACATACCTCATGGCTATGTATGATTGGCAATCTAAAAAAATGGAAACAAGGCACCCTCAAAAGTGATTTGACCATCAACGGAAAACCGCTCACGCTAACTGCCACACGCAAACAAGTCGTTGGCACTAGTCATTGGATAGATTTCGATTGGGATAGAGATGATATCAGTTGGGCAGAAATACTTGAAGTATATGGCGAACTCCCTATTCCTCCTTACCTAAATAGAAAGACAGAAGAATCGGATAAGCAAACTTATCAGACTGTCTATTCTAAGATTAAAGGATCTGTCGCTGCACCTACCGCAGGATTGCATTTCACCCCTGGAGTATTTGAAGCCTTAGAAAAACGAGGAGTTGAAATAGAAGAAGTCACATTGCATGTCGGTGCAGGTACTTTCAAACCAGTAAAAGCTGCACATATAGAAGGGCATGACATGCATACTGAATATATTTCTGTAACAAGATATACCATAGAAAGATTGCTTGCCCATCCCGATAAAGTAATAGCCGTAGGTACTACCTCTGTTCGAACACTTGAAAGTCTATACTATATAGGCTGCAAAGTTCATGAAGGATTAGCACAAGATTCAAAAGATATCCATGTAGAACAATGGGAACCTTACGAACGAAAAGAAAATCCGAACAAAGAGGAATGGGCTCCCACAGTCGTTCTGCAGTCATTACTCGATTACATGGATAACCATCAGCTAGAGGTACTTCATGCGAGTACACAAATCATTATCGCGCCTGGATATACTTACCATATCGTCAAAGGCATGATTACTAACTTTCACCAACCCAAGAGTACCTTACTACTCTTAGTCTCTGCTTTCGTAGGAGAGGATTGGAAGAAGATGTATGATTTCGCACTTAGCAATGACTTTCGTTTCTTGAGTTATGGAGATTCCTCTTTATTATTACCTTAAGAGGATTCTTTGTTGGCCTTAGTCCTTTCTAGGTCAATATACAATAAAGACTAACTGTTCTTACCCAAAAGGTGAAAGCGGTATATTAATTTGACCATCCAATAAGCGGTCACTACATCATATGTTCTATCGCTTGATTGGAAGGCATTAGTATTGCGGATAAGCGTATTTTGCTGATGCAACAAATCAAAGGATTGGATTGTCATCGTCAATTGTCGTTTTTTGAAGAAACTATAGGCCAACTGCATGTTCCATACGACATCATGTCCATCGAGGCCTCCGCTAAATCCTTTACGGATAGACATCGTAGCATCACTAGAAAAAGAGAGACTGTTTGGAAAAGTATATTGAAATGTATTGTTTATAGCATACTTCTGAGTCTCTACAGACTGATTGTCAACGAGGTTATTTGCTGCTTTGGAATAAGTAACTCCACTTCCTAGACCAATATCCAACTCATCATTGCGATAGGTAAACTTCAGACTTTGGCTCAAGCTAGTGCGTATGGTCTTACTTTTGATTGTCTCATGATTGATTAACTGATAGCTAGGCATCTCACGATAATTAGCACCTGAATTGGACGACAGTGAGAAATGTTTAGGACCCAATGGGATATTCAATGACAGACGACCAGCACTATTCCAATTTCCATTGATATTGATAGGCTGAGAGGTTCGTCCTCCAGTAGCCTCATCATAAGTCGTCCGGTTGACGATACTATTCTGTATATTAGAATAGTACAAGGCAGCCATCACACTAATCCGTTTTTTGGGATGAAACATCGTGTATTGAGCACTTAGGTTTTGACTATATGACGGTTTCAAATCAGGATTTCCCATCCTGATATTTAATGGATTAGAATCATCCGTTGTAGGAATCAAACTCAGAATATTTGGCTGAGAAGTTCGTCCTCGGTAATTGACGCGCAAGGCAGAACGCTTACTAAATCGATATTTCAAATCAAAGGTAGGAGAATAATTCCATACATGCTGAGGGGCATCATAATCTAAGCCACCTACAGTATAACTGGTGACAGACTTCTGCGATGAGGCAGTAAAACCAGCAGAATAACGGACTGACTTGCCTTTGTACTTATACGCCATCCGAAAATCTTGATTGTAATAATCATTGAGTATAAACTTCGATCTATCAAGAGATATTGAGTCCATAGGAACCATTAAATAGAACTCATCTAGATACTCTGTCATCACCTCCTCAGTAGGCATATAAGTAACCCTATCCTGCTTGTTGTGTCTATAATTATAGCCGTATGAAAATTGCAAAAAATGGTGCTCTGTGATAGGCTCATTGTAAGCCATACGCAAGCGATAACTATAATTATCATTTTCATTTTCTAATCGTTGCAAACGGTCGCTACGAGGCGTATCCGTCGCTTTATAATAATAGACATGACGGTCTGTCCAATTAGTACTATTATTTCCCCCTACGTTACCATCTACAGAGAGTGTGATACTTCGATATTTATTGCTAGCCCATCTACGATTAATCTGAGCAGACAGTGATGTACGGTAATTATCTTTCTCGACATGATTACCTCCATATTGTTGATTAATTAGGTCAAGTGCATCAGCATCAGCATCTTCGACCACAGTCAAACTATCGATATCAGTGAACTGATTTAGGTTTGCAAATTGATTTTCAACCAATGCACCATAGGAAGATACCGACTTAAACTTTTGTGTACTTCTCCCTTTCGATACTTTGATATTCGGACGGATTAATACTGACGTCAGGGAATCGATAGTCCAGTTAATCTTAAAAGAAGTACTGAAATCATTGTCATGAGTGAAATCACGATTTACCGAACTTGAATAGTTCGTCTTAGCATTGTATATCTCATTGAGTGCATCAAGACTATTCGTTCGGTCATTACGCACCCAACTAACACTTCCACTTATTTGAAGTCTCTCCCGGTCACGCATAAAATCAAGGCCTAGTTCTTGTTTCTCATTTTGACCTTGTTTAATTTGCCATTGACTATATCCACCTCCTCCAAAGCCCATATCATTTGTATTGTTCCGATTATAGATAATCGTCATGTGATCATCCCCTTTGAAACGATTAAGCATACCATTGAGTGCATATCGGTCAGATGACCCTATGCCACCATTTACTTTGCCCAACCATCCCTTCTTCATCTCTGGTTTGATTGTCAAATCCAATACGGCTTCATCATCTTCATCATCGATACCAGATGCCTTAGCCATATCACTAGTCTTGTCATAAGCACTAATCTTCTCTATCATCTCTACGGGAAGATTCTTGAGCGCTACTTTGGGGTCATTGAGGAAAAATTCTTTGCCATCGACAAGAATCTTCGTAATCGGTTTCCCATTGATGACGATATTCCCTTCTTCATCGATCTCAGCACCAGGTAATTTCTTGATTAATTCTTCGACCATAGCTCCAGGAGGAGTACGATATGCAGATGCAGCATAGACGAGCGTATCCTCGACCATTGTTACCTCAGGTGCCTCAGCTGTAACCACCAATTCATCTATCATATATTCATCAGGAAGCATCTTTATAGTCTGAAGATCGATTCGTGGCTGTTTCTCAAATACCTGAACAACTTGTTCATGCTGTCTCATGCCAATATAACTGTAACGAATCAAATACTTCCCGACAGAAACATTCTTCAAAGAGAAATCACCCTTCTCATCTGTCGTCACTCCACCTACAAAACTAGAATCAGATAGTTCTAGCAATTGAATAGTGACTTGACTCAATGGTTGACTGTTCGCATCTTCAATCACTTGACCAAAAATCACTGCTTTTACTTTATCTGCCGATACCCCCACCTTGTCATCTGCAGACAAAGAAGAGATTGATGGGTTAGCTTGCAAGTGCTCCATCTCAATAAATGACAAGGAAAACATGAAGATAAAAAAATACAAATTGACTTTTATCAGATTAAGATGACGCATTGTTCATAAATAAGTTCTAGACTAAACGATAACTCTCACAAAGGTAGAAATTTTTCAGTATATTCCTTTGGTCACTTATTATCTTTTTCAGTAAATATATCTATCTTTGTAAGCAAAGAGACTAAAAATATGAATAATCAACCCGTCATCCTTTGTAAAGATATTAATCTAGAACTTCAACAGCTTCTGGATAAATACACGTCAGACCGTATATTCTTACTTACAGATGAACATACACACGTACTTTGCAAAGACCTCATAGCTAACAGTTTGAAAGAAAGAGCCATCTATGAGATAACTATAAAGTCCGAAGATACTCACAAAAA
>Ga0055584_100008311_pt1 | contig 10177 bp, 9 predicted proteins | sample OSDHelmetaG_FD_58716 | JGI IMG/M metagenome (GOLD analysis project Ga0055584, IMG submission 58716) | Pelagic marine sediment microbial communities from the LTER site Helgoland, North Sea, for post-phytoplankton bloom and carbon turnover... | ecosystem: Environmental > Aquatic > Marine >...
CCTGAAGCCAGGCGCGCGTCACCGGCAACAGCTGTGGCGGGAAGGAATGTGCCTCGAGGCGAACCAGTGCGCGAGCCAACCGATAGATCGCATTCTCCGGCAAAGGCACCGAGGAATGCCCCGAGGGTCCCTCGACGGTGAGGGTGAAATCTTCGTAGATTTTCTCGGCGGTTTGGAGATCGATTCGAGCCGGCACGCCGGCTGTGTTGAGGCGCAGGCCACCTCCTTCGTTAAGGGCGCCGGCGGCACGGATACTGTCCGGCTCGTTTTTGAAAAGCCATTGAATGCCGGCGCCACCGCTTTCTTCATCGCCGGTCCAGGCCATGATCACGTCCCGTCGCAGTTTGACCTGATTGGTCTTCAGAAGTTCGAGGACCACCAGTTCGACAGCGGCCATCCCCAGATCGTCGGCAACGCCGCGCCCATAGAGGTATCCGTCTTCTTCTACCATTTCGTGGGGTGAGGTCGCCCAGGCCTCGGCTCGGGCACCTACGACATCGATATGGGCAATCAGCAGGAGGGGCTCTTCCGATCCATTTCCCTTGAGTCGCGCGACGAGATTTTCGCGCCCCGGGGCAAATTCTGTCCGCCGCGCGGGGATTCCGGCCGCCAGGAGTCGATTTTCCCCGATTCTTGCGATCCGGGCCTCATTGCCGGGCGGGTTGGTGGTATCCGCGGCCACGAGTTCTCCCAGTAGTTCCCGCACCGTGAGCCCGGCAGCCGCGAAGTCAGGAGCAGCCACGGCAGGTCGAGCGAAAGAGAGGGACAAGGCGAGCAGAAAGGGTATGAGTCGCATGCTTTCGAAACTACCGGGTTCGAGATCCTTTTTCGAGGCGGCCGAGCATGGCTATAATCTCCAGAAGATTCGTGCCGGGCATTCTGACCAAGGAGTAGAAAATGAAGTTACCGATACAGGGCTCTGATCCAGAGGAAATTCTCGATCGCATGCGGGCGCGCAAGCGCGAAGATGCGGATTGGCGGGGCGGTCGAACCTGGAGTCTTGTCTACCCGGCAGGTGAAGATGTGGATGCCGTTCTCCGCGCGGCCAATGAACTCTATGTCTACGAGAATGCTTTGAATCCATTTCGCTTCCCCAGTCTGGCGAATATGGAGAAGGAGATTTGCGGGATGACACGTGATCTTCTCCACGCTCCGGAAGAGGCAGGGGGCACTCTGACTTCGGGGGGGACTGAAAGTATCCTCATGTCGGTGAAGGCCGCGAGGAATCGCGCGCGGGAGGAGCGAGGGGTAGAGGATCCGGAGATGATCACCCCGGTGTCGGCGCATCCGGCATTCGCCAAGGCGGCCGAGTATCTTGGCGTGCAACTCCGACAAGCACCTTTGGCCGAAGATCTGCGGGTCGATGTCGAGGCCGTTCGTGGGTTGGTCTCGCCGCGGACAATCCTGATCGTGGGGTCGGCCCCGAACTATCCGCACGGGATGATCGATCCGATTCCGGAGCTCGCAGCTATCGCAATGGATGCGGATGCTTCTTTTCATACGGATGCCTGCGTCGGGGGGTTTCTGCTGCCGTTTTTGGAGAAACTCGGCCATGACGTGCCGCCCTGGGATTTTCGAGTCGAGGGAGTGACCACGATCTCGGCGGATGTCCATAAATACGGGTTTTCGACCAAGGGAGCTTCGGTGATCTCGCATCGTGACAAATCCATGTTGCGACACCAGATATTCTTGTTTGATCAATGGCCTGGCGGGCTCTACGGCTCGCCGGCACTTGCCGGCGCGCGACCTGCGGCACCCATCGCGGCCGCTTGGGCGGTCATGAACTATCTGGGCGAGGAGGGGTATATGCGCCTCGCGGGGAAAACTCTCCGAAATGCGCAGGCACTACGCGCGGGTATCGAGGCGATCGACGAATTATCGATGGTCGGTGACCCTCCGGTCAGTATCCAAGCCTTCCGCTCTGATGTGTTCGACATCATGGCGATTGGAGACGTCATGGATGAACGAGGTTGGCATTTGGATCGGCAAAAAGACCCGGATGCGCTTCATATGATGGTCTCCCCCGAGCACGAGAAGATCATCGAACCCTTTCTGGCCGACCTCCGCGATGCGGTAGCGCACCATGGGAAATCCAAAGGGAAGCCGATTCGCTATAGTTGAATCCCTGTGGGGCGGATCCGTCCGCCCTCCGGGTGGGAGCGACGTTGGTGACTGAATTTTGACCGGGGCGATCAAGTTTTGGGATTCTGAAAGAATTCGCAGTGATTTCTCGGAGAAACGCGGGTAAGGTGCTGCCGATGCTTTGTTCCGAAACTCCGGTCGGCTCGGCGACCTGCAAACTTTGCGCGGAGCTTCAGGACGAGAAGCTCTTTGCCAAGCAGGGCTGGGATTTTCTTCGTTGTTCCAATTGTGGCCTCGTCACTATCGATCCGATGCCGACCGCATCAGAGGTCGAGTCCAATCATGATGAGAGCTACGCAGACGGCGAATATGCGGCTTTTGCCTCGGCGCATGAAGTCCGACAAGGCATTGCTGCAAGTCGATTCTCGATGGTGCAGCCGCAAGCACCCGCGGGGGCATGGTTGGATGTGGGCGCGTCGACCGGGGCATTTGTTGCGGAAGCCTCCGCCGTTGGTCTCGATGCGGAAGGTTTGGAGATTTCTCGCGTGGCCGTCGCGCAAGCGCAATCGCGTGGGCTTCGTGTCCACCGATCGGCCGTCGAAGATTTCCAACCAGACAAGGACTACGCGGTTGTGACGGCATTCGATCTGGTCGAGCATTTGGTCGATCCAGTTCCTTTCGTGCGCCGCATGAGCGAGTGGCTGCAACCAGGCGGCTTGATGGCGATCACCGTGCCGAATATCGCCAGTTTTGCTGCACGAATTCTGGGGCCCCGTTGGTTCTTCTACGCGCCGCCGGACCATATCCATTATTTCACCCCGGCGACGATCGGACGCCTCTTGGCCGAGACCTCACTCGAGGAAATTTCGATTCAGCCGTCCTACAAGCCTTTGACGATGGATTACGCTGCCGAGCAATTGGGACACTTTCTGCCGGCGATGGCCCCGGTCGTGGGTGGCCTCGCACGGATTCTTCCTCGCCGACTTGCCGGTTACGCCTGGCCTCTTCCGATCGGCGAGATCCTGGTCACCGCAAGGCGAGCCCGCTGATGACAAGCCCGCACAAGCCGACGGTGGTCGGGCAGTTTCAGAGGCTGCTCGGGAGCATGACCCCGCGTCAGGTGGTCACGGTCTACGCCGAGGAATGGCTCGGGTCTTTGCTGCGGCCGATCCCCAGTTTGCTGGGATTCATTCTTCGTTACCTGTTTTACAAAGTTCTTTTTCAGCGCCTCGGTGGCTTTGGCTACATGATGCGAGGAATCCAGTTCATCCATAGTTACGGAATCTCGATGGGGCGAAATCACCATATCAATACAGGGTGTACCTTCGATGGCCGAGGGGGACTGGTCATCGGCGATAACGTCTTGTTCGGACCGAATGTCGTTGTCGTAAGTTCGCAGCACCGATGGGACCTGAGCACAACGTTGCCGATCATCGAACAAGGCCACCGCAAGGCGAAAATCGAGATCGGCGACGATTGCTGGATCGGAGCGAATGCGGTGGTCACGCCAGGCGTTTCACTGGCTGAGGGGACGGTAGTCGGTGCGGGTTCCGTGGTCACGGCCTCGACCGAGCCCTATTCGATCGTGGCCGGCGCACCCGCCCGCAAGATTGGCACTCGAGATCATTCCGAGAGTTGAGCGAACGCAAAAAGATCCCCCCGAATTTTGCAGGAAACTGCGAGCGTCTAAGAGGCTGTTCGGCTCTCGACGTCTCCGGTATGCGAACGAATCAGCTCGGCGATCAAGGGGGCCAGGCTGTCGGGCAGGGCGTGGCCCATTCCCTCGACGACCTCCATGCGTGCATTCGGGATTGATTTTGCTGTATCGAGGCCGTGCGCCAGGGGGATCAGGGAATCATCGGTTCCATGGATCACCATTGTCGGTACACGGATTCTGGCCAGTTGTTCGCATCGATCCGTATCGGCGGCGATTGCTGCGAGCTGGCGTGCGACACCATCGGGGCGGTAGGCCCGGTCCATGGCTTGCTTGAGGTTGGCCTTGTGGACTTTCGGATCGACAGGGTAGCCGGGGCCATCGAAACAGAGACGACCTTCGACGCCGAGTGCGAGGACCTGCTCACGATTTTCCGGGTCCTCGGGGGCTGCTGTGAGGTAAAACATGGCCTCGGTCGAAGGAGGGGGAAGAGAGGGTTTGCCGCTGGAAGACATGATGGATGTCATCGAACGCACTCGGTCGGGGAACGCCAGGGCGGCATGCTGTACAATCATGCCTCCCATGGACATTCCTGCGATATGGGCCGATGCAACTCCAAGATGGTCGAGAAGGCCAACAAGATCTCCGGCCATATCTCGAATCGAATAGGCGGGCCCCTCGGTGGCGACGTTCGCAAAGTCGCCGGAGAGACCGACATCACGGTTGTCAAAGAGGATCAGATAATGCCCATCCAGAACCAGCTGGTCGAGCAGGGGCTGGCTCCACTCAATCATCTGTGTGCTCAATCCGCGGACCAATACGAGGGGTTTGCCCGCGCGCTCTCCCTCCGTGCGAAAAGCTAACTTCAGGCCGTTGAGTTGAGCGACGCCTTCGTCGATTGGATGATTCAGAACTTCACCTCCGGCACAGCTTGGGCGGCTTTCGGGACTTCAAAATAAGTCTGCTTTTCGAAGCCGAAACAGCCGGCAAAGAAATTTGTCGGGAAGCTTTTGATCGTCACATTATAGGTGCGGACGGTTTCGTTGTACCGCCGTCGCTCGGTTGCGATGCGGTTCTCGGTCCCGGCGAGTTCGTCCGAAAGCCGAATGAATTGCGCGTCCGATTTCAGCTGAGGGTATGCCTCGGAGATAGCCAGAAGCCGCGATAAAGCCCCTGTCAGTTGGTTGGAAGCATCGATTTGTTGCGGGCGACTTCCGGCGCCGATCAGCTTGGAGCGTGCATCGGCGACTGCCGTAAAGATTTCCTTTTCCTGCGCAGCGTAACCTTTGGTGGTTTCGACTAGATTGGGGATCAAGTCGTTGCGTCGCTGGAGCTGGTTCTCGACCTGCGCCCATGCTGCATCGATCGCCTCGCGCTCCTGCACCATCGTGTTGTAGCCGCAGCCGGAGAACATCGTCGCCAGCAAGATGGCAAATGCCGGGAGAAAAGGTGAATTTCGGATTCTTGTTGTCATCGCACTCTCTCTTGTTCTGTCGCAGGTTTTGCTTCCCGCAGGCTTTCCCTGGTGTTCGGGGAGAATTACCAACTACCACCGCCACCGCCACCACCGAAACCACCGCCTCCAAATCCGCCAAAGCCCCCACCACCGCCTCCGAAGCCTCCGCCAAAGCCTCCCCCGGAACCGCCCCCGAAACCGCCGTGGTGAGAGCGTCGGCCGAGATGTGAGCCGAGAAGCGCTCCGCCAAGCATGCTGCGGTAAGAGGTGCCAAAGCGCATGAAGGCGACCCAGACCAGAATGATGAGCACTCGCACGATGGAGTTTTTCTCTTGGGGTTTCTGGCGGCGAGCGGCCATCTTGGGAACCCCGGTCAGCTTGACGCCGTTATCTTCGGCAATTCGTTGGGCCATAATCGCCGAGGCGTTCACGACACCTGCCGCATAATCGCCGGCACGAAATGAGGGGCGGATGACCTTGTCTCGCAATTCACCGATGAAGCCGTCGGGAAGCGCGCCTTCGACACCGTAGCCGGTCAAGATCTGAAATTTGCGATCCTGTGTCGCGATGAGAAAAACGACCCCGTTATCCTTGCCTGTAGCTCCGGGCTTGTAGGCTTCGGCAATCGCCATCGCGTAGTCGAAGATAGGTTCTTCGCCGGTGCTGCCAACAATCACGATTGCGATCTGCGCGCCGGTTTTTTGCGAAAGTTCGCGGTCGAGCTGGATTAGTTGCTGCCGCGTTTTTGCCGGGAGGATTCCCATGGTGTCCGTGACCGGACCCTGCGGTGGCGGAACTTCGATAGCGGCTGAGGCCGTGGCGGCATAAAGCAGGCTGCCGAGCAGGACTGCGATGCCGGCTGCGCCAAGCGGCGTGCGAGGATCAGCCCTCATGCTGGTCGACCCACTGGACCAGAGATTCCACCTCGGAGGCGGTGTCTCGGAGGAGATCGTGAAGCGAGACCTCTTCCGGCCAGGATTCTGCGCCATCGCGAATTTTCTGGAGCCTGCGCAGGCTGATCAGGCGAAGTGATTGGCGGGCTTCGATACGTTCAAGAAGATCGAGTCCCTTGGCGTCCTCCTGCATCAGCGCTCGCTCGATGATGGTGAAGCTCGAGAGCAGGCCCATCAACCCTTCGCGGACTTCTTTGGCTCCGGGCCGGTGCATGATCAGCGCACGCAAGCGAAGTAGTTTGCCGCGGGCCTCGCGCTCGGCTTCGTCTCGCAGTCTGGCCGGTGAAACCTGAATTTCGGATACGAGATCGTCGCCCGCGAGCATGCGATGTCGCCGCGCGATATCGGCAAGTTCGATCGGGAAAGAGTCCCGGGCGTCCCTCAGAAACGAGGGCGCGATGACAAGCGGCGTTGCGAGGCGAAATGTCGGGCTGGCCTGCGGGCGGAGCAACTCGCCGATCAGCTCGAGATCGGCGAATGCGACGTCGTGAAGAACGACAAGCAGGTTGATATCGGAATGTTCCGGGCGGAAGGTATCATCAGCCGCGCTGCCATAGACCGCAAGGCAGGCGAGGTTGCTCCCCAGGGCCTGAGACAGCGTCTGGCCTAAATTGTCGATGGCGGCATGTATCGTCGAATCACTGGGCATCCTCACATTCTACAGGATTTTCAGTCCGTGGAGAATCACCAAGACGACAAGAGTGGGGGTGATCCACCGAATGGTAAACGTCCATACGGCGGCGAGCCTGACGCCTCCTCCAGGTATGGCGCGAAAACCGGCTTCGCGGTCCTCCTTGCTGACCAGCCATCCCGCGGCGATGGCGATCAGAAGTCCGACCACCGGCAGCATATAGCGGGTCGTGAGGTTGTCCATGAAATCAAGAAAGGCACCATCGAACGCCGAAAACATCCCGAGAATCCAGACGGCGATACCCACGCCCACCGCGGCGAGCGGCCGCGGCACGGAAAACCGGTCGACGGCCACCGCGACGACAACTTCGAGAAGCGAGATTCCCGACGACCAGGCGGCCAGAACGAGGAGCGCGAAAAATGCGATCGCGACGAAAGCGCCGCCGGGAATCTCGGCAAATAGTCCGGGCAGGGTGATGAAAACCAGTCCCGGCCCCGCGCCGGGTGTCGCTCCCATGGCAAAGACGACGGCGAAAATGACCAGGCCTGAGACGATAGCAATGGTTGTATCAAGAAAGGCGATCGCAAACTGGTCGCGGATCAGGTGGGCATCGCTATCCAGATAAGACCCGTAGGTCATCATGGCGCCCATGCCAAGGGACAGGGTGAAGAAGGCATGGCCGAGAGCCTCGAGGACGGCGTCGGCGGTGATCTTGGAAAAATCGGGTTGGAAGAGAAAGCCAGCGGAGGCGTCAAGGCCGCCGGCGGCGGCGACATAGCCAAGAAGGCCCAGTAGAATCACCATCAGCGCGGGCATCAGGACCTTGCAGGTTCGCTCGATTCCCTGCTGCACTCCGCCCGCGATCACGCCGACGACCATGACCATGAACAAGGAGTGCCAGAGTGCCGACGTCTCGCGGTCGCTGGCGAGTGCTTCGAAGGTCGCCGCGGCCCCATCGGGATGGGTACCTGCGAGTTGAAGGGAAATCGCCAGATAATGCAGTGCCCAGCCGGCGACCACGGAATAAAAGGAGAGAATGAAGAAGCCGGAGGCAACGGCAATCGCGCCTGCGGTCGCACTGACCAGCCTTCCCGACCAGCCCGAAGCCTCTGTCAATTTCTGCAGACTGCCCAGAACATCGCTGCCACCGCGTCGGCCAATGATCATCTCGGCATAGAGCAGAGGCAGGCCGACGACTGCGATGCACGCGAGATACACCAGCACGAAGGCTCCACCGCCATATTCGCCAGCGATATAGGGGAACTTCCAGATATTGCCGAGGCCGACAGCGCTCCCCGAAGCCGCGAGAATAAAGCCGAGATTGCTGCGGAACTTTCCGCGCTTGGTGGGGGCCAAATATTCCATAGGGAGGCACTATCGCGCAGAGCGCGTCCGGAGCCAAACTTCCACGAGCGGACCTTTTTCAGCTTGCAGGCCATGTCGGGCTTGCGTGATCGCCCGGCAATGGCCACAGGAGTGAGGAGTGTCCGAGTCCGAAAAACATGCTTCGTCTCCGGCTTCGATCGGCGAGGCGCTGGCGACCCTTCTGCGCGACGGCTGGTGCGGTCTGCGGTTTCTTCTCGGATGGAGGCCGCCACAGGCCGAGATTCGCGCCTCCGTAGCCCGGGGGGCGCTCTTCTTCCCCCTGTTTGGTGCTGCCGGCGGCTCGATCGTGGCCGAAATGCTGATATTGGTTGGGCCGGAAGCCCCCGCGATGCGTGCCCTCTTGCCGGTGGCATTGCTGGCTTTGCTCTCGGGTGGACGTCCGGCCCTCGACCTTTTCCGATTTCTTGGCGGCGGGATTCTCGGGACGCTGTTTCTGGCTGGTTTGCTCGGTGCCGAGGCCTGGGCGTTTTTGAATCTCGATGGAAACTTGCGGGTGATTGCTCTGGTCCTCGCTCCGATGCTCGGCCGATGGGCCTATGTCGTTCAGGCGTATGGGTCTCTCCCGGCGCGCAGCGACGGGTTTGCCTCGATGATGGTTCGTCATATGCAGTTCACGCAGTTCGCCACGGCCAGCGTCTGTGCCATGGCTTTGTCGCTGATGCTGATCAATGCGCTGGGAACTCTGGTGCTCTTTTTGGTGGCGTCGCTTTCGATTTTGCTGCGGATCTTCACGCATCGCCGGCAGGGTGGTGTGTCCGGCGTATCGCTGGGCGCTGGAGCCTTTCTCGCAGAGGCAGGTGTCGTGATCCTGATTGGCAGCATCGCGCGGCTGGCCGCTGGAAGCTGAGGGCTTTCGGATCGAGCGGCATTCGGCGGCACGCGAGGGCAAACTCATTGCAGTAACCCGTGCGGTTATGGGAGAGATTCAGGATGCCATATGTACTGACGATCGATCAGGGGACTACCGGTTCCACAGCTCTGGTGATGAACAGCCGGGGGCAGGTCATTGCGCGAGCCTATCGAGAATTCACTCAGCATTTTCCGAAACCTGGTTGGGTCGAACATGATCCCGAAGAGATTTGGGAGGTTTCGCTGCGGGTGATGCGTCTTGCGCTGCGCCGGGCGGGCATCAAGCCACCGGAGGTGGCGGCGATCGGCATCACCAATCAACGTGAGACGACGGTGGTTTGGGATCGGAAAACGGGGGAACCCGTGCACCGAGCGATTGTCTGGCAAGACCGGCGGACCGCCGATCGATGCGAGGAATTGCGCGCTGCGGGTGCTTTGCCTCATGTGCGCAGCCGCACCGGTCTGGTTCTGGACCCCTACTTTTCAGGGACGAAGATCGAGTGGATTCTGCGCAATGGAAAAGGACTGGCCAAGCGCGCGGCCCGGGGGGATCTGGCTTTCGGGACGATCGACTCCTGGCTGGTGTGGAAACTTTCGGGTGGGCAGGTGCATGCGACGGATTACACCAATGCCTCACGCACCATGCTTTATGATATCCACCGGCGGCGGTGGGACCCCAAGCTCTGCGCGATGCTCAACGTCCCCGAGGCAATGCTCCCCGAAGTGCGTCCATCATCGGGCGAATTTTGCCGCACGGCCAAAGGGCTCTTCGGCTCTTCGGAAATTCCCGTCGCCGGGATCGCAGGGGACCAGCAGGCGGCCTTGTTTGGCCAGCTCTGCGTGCGACCGGGCATGGTGAAAAACACCTACGGGACTGGCTGTTTTGCGCTGATGCCGGTGGCGGAGCGCCCGAGGCCTTCCCGCAGTGGTTTGTTGACCACATTGGCATGCGGTCCGAAGGGGGAGCCCTTGTACGCTCTCGAGGGGTCGGTCTTCGTTGGCGGCGCCGCGATCCAATGGTTGCGCGATGGTTTGGGGATTCTGAGATCCGCGGCCGAAAGCGAGGCTTTGGCCACCTCGATCGAGGGCAATGATGGTGTCTATATGGTGCCGGCATTTACCGGGCTGGGGGCACCCTATTGGAATGCGGAGGCGCGCGGAGCGTT
>Ga0055584_100008312_pt1 | contig 10176 bp, 8 predicted proteins | sample OSDHelmetaG_FD_58716 | JGI IMG/M metagenome (GOLD analysis project Ga0055584, IMG submission 58716) | Pelagic marine sediment microbial communities from the LTER site Helgoland, North Sea, for post-phytoplankton bloom and carbon turnover... | ecosystem: Environmental > Aquatic > Marine >...
TGAGATTTCAAAAGGTGACCATCAGGCTCTACACCTACTGGCGGTCATCGGCGGCCTATCGCGTAAGAATCGCCCTGAATCTCAAGGGACTCGAGTACGAATCGGTTCCGGTCTCGCTGGCGCCGGGCGAATCCGAGCATCGCAAGTCAGCGTATCGCGCGCGGAATCCGCAAATGCTGGTACCGTTTCTCGAGGACGGTGAGATTGCGACGGGCCAGTCGCAGGCCATTCTTGAATATCTGGAGGAGGCCTATCCTGAACCGGGGCTGCTGCCACGCGCAACGGCGGACCGGGCCGCCGTTCGGTCCTTTTGTAACGCGATCTGCTGCGACATTCATCCACTCAATAACCTGCGCGTACTGCTGTACCTAAAGAATGAGTTGGGTATCAGTGACGAACAACGCGAGGCCTGGTACACCCACTGGATTCAGGAAGGGTTCCGTGCCGCCGAAATCACAGCCGCCGCATATTCGGCAGCGGGGCCATTTGTGTTCGGCGGATCGCCGACGCTGGCGGACACATGCCTGGTACCGCAGGTATACAACGCGCGTCGCTTTAACGTCCCGCTGACGGATTTTCCGCGACTGGTCGCCATCGATGCCTACTGCAATAGCCTGCCCGCCTTCGGCGCGGCGCTACCCGAACGACAGCCGGATGCCACCGGGTCGGCATGACGGCACTCAGAGCGCCGCTGGAGCCTAATCGCTGACGGTGCGCCATGTGCGCAGCTTGCAAGGCCGCCGCGGGGCCGCCACGCATTCGATCGCTCCCGGGACGGCGAGCAGCCGGTGGCTCAACTGAACAGGACGAACTGGTTGAGACAGTTGGCATCCTGTGCGATGCGGTTGGTCTGAGCGAACCCGGCGACCGCTGCCAGCTGCCGATACGTTGCCACGGTTTCCGGTAAGTCGCTCGAACGTACATGCGCGATCACATTTTCGATCTCTGCAGAATCGAGCGCCAAATAACTGCCCCGGGCATTGTCTACCCAGCGCTCGGTATACGACTCGCTGGCCTCGCCGTCCTTCCGAAAGACATCGATAACCGCCAGCAATCCGCCAGGCGCAAGACAGCGACGGCATTCCTTGAGGACATCCTGCTTGGCATCGACGCTCAGATGATGCAACGAGTAACTGCATACAATGAGGTTGTATCCCGGCGCCAGCGCCCGCAGCTCGTCGAGAATGGATCCCTGGCAAAGGCTGAAGTTCACGCCGGTAGCGGTCAGTTTCGACTGTGCGCGCCGCAGTGCACTGGCCGATTGATCGATACCAACATAACGGAGAATTTCAAAGCTGCGCAGTAATCCGTCAACCGGAGCACAGTCGCCGCAGCCCAGGTCTGCGACTGTCAGCGGCTCCTGCAGCCGCGTACTGATTTCACTCTTGAGCGCAATAAAAAAGTCACGGTGCTGCATGTAGTCATTAGCGACAACTTTTTCATACGTCTGCCACTCGTCAAATAAATCAGGTGTCGTCATTTTTGATCCCGAACCGTATTGATCACGATTTCCCGGCCGCTCCCGAGAGATAACGAGGGCGCCGTTACGTATGCTGCATGACCGTCAAGTCTAGCGGATTTGCGCTGCGCTAAAGCTGCAAATATTTGCACAAAAATCGCTCGCCGATTGGAATGTCCCGTAAATCTGTAAGCACTGTGATATTCATGGGTAACCGCGCGGCAACCGGGAGGCTCCGGCGCGTCGAGAGCTCGGCTCGCGCGTGTCGGCGGACGCCGCGAAAGCAATGGTTTGCTGCCCATGGAACAGCGTTATCGGCATACGTGCGGCGAATTGGCCGCAGCATCGCCTCTCCCCCTAGCTGCGGGTCAGGCGCCTCGCGACCATGTCACGCGTATTGGTCATCAATCGATAAACAATAATGAAAGGAATCCTCAGGAATCGACCGCCCGGCATATTCTTATGATCGATACTGGAGAGAAATTCGAAACCGGCCGAGGCCGAACCGATCGCGTGCGCCAGGTATTTTCCAGCCAGCGGCGCGAGACCGACCCCGTGTCCAGTGTAACCCTGCGCATACAGCACGTTGTCAGCCAGTCGACCGACATCCGGGAGCCGGCTCCGGGTACCCGCTAACGTGCCGCCCCAGATGTATTCGAGGCTGATGTCCCCGAGATCGGGATAGACATAGTTGATATGCCGTCGGCAATCTTTCTCAAGGTTTCCCGGCGGGCGACCGGGTATGCCGATACTGCAGCCCATGACGAGCCTGTTGTCGGGCGTCAGTCGAAAGTAATGGACACTATTGCTCGTGTCCCAGGCACAGACTCCGCCTTTTATCAGCTTGTTCCGGGTCGTCTCATCCAGGACTTCTGTCGCCGCCTGATAATTATCGACAGGCAGGATTCGGTTTGCGAGCGTCTTGCTCAGTGTCTGCAGGTAGCCGTTGCAGCCCACGACCACGTATTTCGCCGTGATGGCACCCGTGTCAAACCTGACCGTCGCCGGATCCGCTGGCTGAATCGCCGTAACCCGACTGCCCTCGAAGATCGACACGCCCGCTGATTCGGCCGCACTGGCAAGACCCAACGCATATTTCAGCGGATTAATATGACCGGCCCTGTGCGCGAGGATTGCACCAATGTATATCGGGCTGCCGCTTATCTCGCGCGTCGCATCCGCGCCGAATCGCTCGTAGACATCGTGGCCGTAACCGGCGACGACATCGGCGTGTCGAGTGAGGTCATCGAGCTCATTCTGCGTTGTTGCGCAGCCCATGTTGCCGGCGCTGAAATCACAATCAATGCCGTGCTGTGCGCACAAGCTGTGGAAAAGCTCGACCGACTCGACGGAAACGTCCCAGAATGCGCGCGCGATGTCCTGCCCGAAACGGTGAATCAGTTCGGGCTGCAGCACCGTCATCCCGTAGCCGAGCTGGCCTCCACTTCTGCCGGAGGCACCCCAGCCCACCCGTTGCGCTTCAACCAGGGCAACATTGAAGCCGAGCTCCGCCAGGTGCAATGCTGCACTTAGCCCGGTATAGCCTGCGCCGATCACACAGACATCAAAGCGATGCTGGCCCTCCAGTCGCGGATAAACTGGCGGTAGCATTGATTCCGACGCATGATGCGAATCGGGATAGGACAACTGGCTCAATCGTTAATCGCCTCTCGGATAGATGTCAGAACTTACACTAATCAATGCGCCGGGTGCATGCATTGCCCGCGGCGACTCGCCGTCGTGTCACCGGCTGCAACATTCGTACCGCGCGCCAGTTAATCCGGGCGCGGGAACCACCGCCGTGTATCGCTGATTATGGTCTTGAAGTTGCCGTTGGACTTTGGTAAAAATTTGCGCCCTCAAAGGCGTTCGATCGGCGAATGGCAACTATAAGTCTCATGGTCGATATTGAGTCTCATGATTGATATTCAGAATCTGACAAAACGTTATGGTCGGCACACCGTTGTCGATGACCTGAGTTTCAGTTGTGGTCCTGGCGAAGTTCTCGGCTTTCTCGGCCCCAACGGCGCCGGCAAATCCACGACCATGAAGATGGTCACAGGGTTCGTCGCACCGAGCAGCGGCAGTGCCAGTATCTGCGGCCACGATATCCAGTCCGACACACTGGCTGCGCAGCGCAAGATCGGCTACCTGCCTGAAGGCGCACCGTGCTACCCCGAGATGACGCCCGCCAAGTTTCTCGACTTCATCGCCGATGTACGCGGATTATCCGGTGCTGGCCGTCGCCAGCGGCTGGCCGAGGTGGTGGACCTTCTGCATCTGGCACCAGTGCTCAATCAATCGATCGATACGCTGTCGAAAGGCTTCAAGCGCCGTGTCGGGCTGGCGCAGGCGATACTGCACGATCCCGACGTGCTCATTCTTGACGAACCTACGGACGGCCTCGATCCGAATCAAAAGCATGAAGTTCGGGAGCTTATTCGCTCGATGTCGAAAGACAAGCTGATCGTCATCTCGACGCATATCCTCGAGGAAGTCGAAGCGGTCTGTACGCGCGCAATCATCATCGCCGATGGCCGGCTGCTCATAGATGACACACCGGACAACCTGATGGCCCTCGGCGACGGCGATCTTGACGAGGTATTTCGGCGGGTTACACAGGGTGAGCTGACTGCTGACGGGGAGGATGCGGCATGAACATGATCAAGGCGCTGTTTCGCCGCGAGCTGCAAAGCTATTTCGCGACACCGGTGGCCTATGTGTTCATCGTGATTTTCCTGATGCTGATGGGCACATTTACGTTTTATCTCGGCGGTTTTTATGAACGCGGCCAGGCCGATCTGCGCGCTTTCTTCAATTTCCACCCTTGGCTATACCTGTTCCTCGTGCCAGCAATCGCGATGCGCCTTTGGTCGGAGGAGCGCAAGACCGGCACGATTGAGCTACTGATGACATTGCCGATAACACCGCTGCAGGCGGTTTTGGGCAAATTCCTTGCCGCATGGGCGTTTGCCGGCATCGCCCTGGTACTGACATTCCCGATCTGGATCACGGTCAACTATCTCGGCGACCCGGATAACGGTGTAATTCTCGCGGCGTATATCGGCAGCTTCCTGATGGCCGGCGGTTTTCTGGCCATCGGCTCGTGCCTCTCGGCATTTACCCGCAACCAGGTGATCGCGTTCGTGATTACCGTGGTCGTCTGTTTCGGTTTTCTGCTTGCCGGCTTTCCAATGGTGCTTGATCTGTTTTCGGGCTGGGCTCCACAGATACTCGTTGACGGCATCGCGAGCCTGAGTTTCCTGACGCACTTCGCAGCGATATCGAGAGGCGTTATCGAACTCCGTGACCTGGTGTATTTCGCGCTGGTCATTGGCGTATTTCTGTATGCCAACACGATCGTATTGCAATGGAAGCAGGCTGACTGAAGATGAGCACACGATCACAAAAACGCCTGGGCGCATCCAGTCTTGTGCTGCTCGCAATCGCCTTTGTTGTCGCGGTTATTGTCTCGAACCAGCTGTTCAAGGGCCTGCGTATCGACCTCACCGAGAACGGTCTGTACACACTGTCCGCAGGCACAAAACGCATACTCCAGAACATCGACGAGCCGATCAATCTGTATTTCTATTTCTCCGACCAGGCGACCGAGGCTGTACCGTCGTTACGTGACTACGCCAATCGGGTACGCGAGATGCTCGAGGAATTCACGGATGCGAGCCAGGGCAAACTTCGCCTCAGCGTGATTGATCCTTTGCCGTTCTCGGAGGATGAGGATCGCGCCGCGCAGTTTGGTTTGCAGGGAGTACAGCTCGGCACCACGCCGGATCCCGTCTATATCGGCCTCGCCGGCACCAACAGCATTGGCGACGAGGAGACGATTGCGTTTTTCCAGCCCGATAAAGAGGCGTTTCTTGAGTACGACCTCGCCAAGCTCATCAGCACGCTGGCAAACCCGGAACGCCGTATTGTCGGCCTCGTTGCCGGCATCTCGATGAGCGGGCAATTCGAGCCGCAGACGCAGCAGATGCAGCCCGCCTGGGTCGTCTATCAGCAGGCGCAGCAACTATTCGAAATCCGTGATCTTGGCACCTCGTTCACCGCTGTACCCGATGAGGTTAGCCTGCTGTGGGTCGTGCAGCCGAAGAACCTGTCGAATGCAACCCAATACGCGATCGACCAGTTCGTCATGCGTGGCGGGAAAGCGTTGATCTTCGTCGATCCGCTGGCCGCCGTCGATGCAGCGCCAATCGAAGGCATGCCGCAGGGCGCGCCGCCAATGGGCCAGCCCTCGGATTTGCCGTTGCTGTTCGATGGCTGGGGTATCGAATTCGCCACCAAGGATGTGGTAGCGGACGCGCAGCTTGCACTGCAGATCAACACGGGTTTCGGCGGCCGGGCCACGCGCCACTTTGGCTACCTCGGCATCACACCGGATCGCATGAGTTCCGACGATATCATCACCGCAGATCTCAGCGTGATCAATGCTGCCATGCCTGGCCAGCTGCGGCTTGCCGAGAACAGCAGCGCAACGCTTGCGCCCCTCTTTGCCTCCAGCTCTGCTGCCGCGCTGATGCCGGCGTCAAGATTTTCATTCTTGCCCGACCCGACATCGCTGCAGGATGGGTTTGTTGCCGGCGGAGAGCCGCTCACCATTGCCGGGCGGGTCAGCGGCACGCTATCGAGCGCGTTCCCGGAGGGAAAACCGACAACGACACTGGACACCGATGACGAGGACAACGCGCTGGCGACGAACGAGCATATCGCCGTATCCACCGAACCGGTTAACCTGATTGTTGTCGCCGATGTCGACATGCTCAGCGACCCCATGTGGGTGCAGGTACAAAACTTTTTCGGCCAGCAAATCGCAACGGCATTCGCCAGCAACGGTGCTTTCGTCGTCAATGCACTTGAGAATCTCGCCGGCAGCTCTGACCTCATCGCAGTGCGCAGTCGCGGCAGTTTCTCGCGGCCGTTTCTAAAAGTCGAAGAGCTGCGCGTCGGCGCAGACGCACGTTATCGCGAGACGGAGCAACGCCTGCAACAGGAACTGGCTGAAACTGAGCGGCGACTCGGGGAGCTGCAGTCGTCGCGCGAAGACACCGGCAGCCTGCTGCTTAGCGAGGAGCAACAGGCCGAGATCGATCGTTTTGTCGATCAGCGCACATCGATTCGCAAAGAACTCCGGGCGGTGCAGCGTGGTCTTGACAAGGACATCGAAGATTTGGGTGGCCGATTGAAGGCCATCAATATCGGACTGGTGCCGGTCCTGCTGACGCTGGCGATACTGTTCGCGGCCTGGAGGCGCCGACAAAAGGGGCAGCCATGAGTCAAAAGAGCATTCGGCTTCTTGCGGCAATCGTAGCCGGTCTCGTGTTGCTCATGCTGGCGCTCCAGAACGGCAATCAGGACTCTTCGTCAAGCCGACAAACACAACTGTTGCCAGGCCTTGCAACGCGGGCCAACGACGCAACAGATATCCGCGTCAGATTGCCGGCTGCCGATGCGACGGTGGCAATCCGGCGAGGGGCGGATGGCTGGGAGGTAACCTCTTCGAATAACTATGCAGCCGATGTGGCCAAGCTGCAGCCGTTGATTATGGCATTGTCCAGGGCCAACATTCTTGAGGAGAAAACGTCGAACCCGGACCAGTATGCGAAGCTCGGCGTCGATGACCCTGACGATGGTGGTCAAGGATCAAAATTCGAAATCAGCGCTGCAGATTTTTCCTACTCGGTCATTCTGGGCAATACCGCGCAGGGCGATTACCGCTATGCGCGAATACCCGGCGAGCCGACCAGCTACCTGATCGATCGCAACCCTGACTTTCCGCAATCAGCGCGCGACTGGCTCATGCCGGCCATCATCGATATCAGTGCGGAGCGCATCCGCACGGTGACAATTACGCATTCTGCCGGCGAACAAATCGTCATCGAGAGAAACTCACCGGAGGCAGCTGATTTCACGGTGCGCGATATTCCAGACGGTCGCGAGCTCAGTTATGACAGGGTCGGCGACGGCATCGCGGCTGCACTGAGCAACCTGACGTTACAGGATGTCCGGCCGCACGTTACTGCGCCAGTCGCGACGACGGCGGTGTTCCTGACATCAGACGGACTGACCATTACCGCCAAGGTCATTACCGACGACGCCACGTCCTGGGTAGCCTTTGGGATCGAGGCCACACCGGCAGAAGACGAACCTGCTGCGGACGACTCAGCCGTTGACGAGCCACCACAACCGTCGGCCGCGCAGCGCGAGGCCGACGAACTGACAAGCCGTCTGTCGGGATGGCAATACGAGATTCCCGCCTACAAGCTGAACATGCTGGTAAAGCGCTGGGAAGACCTGCTAAAGGCGAGCGAATCGTAAGCTCCCGGCCGCAAACCCGCGGCCAAATCGGCGCTCCACCGGCCCGCGATGAGACTACGCGCCAATTTTATTCACGTCGGATGATCGCGACGCGCTAGACTCTGCGCTCCGTCGGCCGCGACGGTGTCCCGCCTTCATGACAACGAGCCGTCCACCGCCAATGGCAACAGAGCCATCAAAAAAGACCCACCAGGAGCGTGTCGTGCTCGGCATGTCGGCTGCAATGGGCGCGTTTTTCATGTTCACGGTCATGAACGTATTCGCCAAGCTGCTAAGCGCCAACCATTCGGTAATCGAAATCGCCTTCTACCGAAACCTCATCGCCAGTCTGCCATTTCTGTTCATGGTGTTCATACTCGGCGACCGCGACATTCTCATCATCCGCAGCAAGCCCGTGCTGGTGGCATCGCGTGCCGTCTTTGGGTCTGTCACGATCGTCACTACATTTGCCGCGTTCTCGCTTATGCCGATGGCGGAGACGACCGCGCTGCTGTTTACGTCCTCATTATTCATCCCCGTGCTGGGCGTGATATTCCTGAAAGAGCGGGTCGGCCCCTACCGCTGGACGGCTGTGATAGCCGGATTTTCCGGCGTCATAATCATGTTGAAGCCGTCCGGAGATTTCTTTCTGCTAGGTGTGGCGGTTGCCATGGTGGCCGCATTCATGCAGGCCAGCCTGCAGATTGTTCTGCGTTACCTGGGCGGCCATGAGCGGCCGGAAACGGTGACTTTTTACTTCTTTGTCATCGGCACGCTCGTGACCGCTTTACCACTGCCGTTTGTAGTGGTCCAACCCACGCTGGCCGAAATTCCGCTGCTGTTCGGCGTAGGCCTGTCCGGCGCCGCAGCCCAGTGGCTGCTGTCAACGGCCTTCAGGAATGCCCCGGCCGCTATCGTCACGGTATTCAATTACAGTGGCATTGTCTGGGCCACCCTGTTTGGCTGGCTCATCTGGAATGAATGGCCACTGCCGGCGGTACTGGTAGGCGCCGCCATCGTTATCGCGTCAAATTTCCTGATCATCCGGCGCGAGAGTCGCCTCGGCAAGGCTATCGAAGCGCGCGCCGCCAGGAAGTCGTGACGCCTGGCGTTATAGCCTACTGCTCCGGCTGCGCGGTAAGACTCTCATAATCGATACTGATACTGCGCTCGAGAAAGTTCGAGTAGGCATCCGGCACATTCATGTCTTCGCGGGTGATCGCGGTGGCGCCGAGCGTCATCAGCAGCGCTGCCGTGCTTTCATGCAGTCCGTATTCGCCGCGGCCCTGCAGTGATGGACTGATACCGGACGCCATGCTCCAGGGGGTCTCGCCGCCTTTGGTCTTCAAATCGATTTCGGCGCCGTTATCGGCGAGAAACTGCACAACGCTGTCGGCTCCGGAAAATGCGGCCTTGTGCATCGCGGTCTCGCCATTCTCGTTCACCGCGTTGACATCGACCTGCATGGCAACAATGGCTTTTACGGCCAGCAGCGACCGCTGTTTCTTTTGACTGGTCAGGTTATCGCCCTGGTTCTGCCCGGTGCAGGCGGATCGGGCCGCCACCATCAGAGGCGTCGTTCCGTCGCTGGTACCGATTTCGGGATCGCCGCCGTGTTGTTTGAGAAGCTCAAGTAACGTGACATCAGCCGAAATGGCCGCCAGGAAATACGGCGTGGCACCGACCATATCCGACACGCTTTCACAGCTACTGCGGATAGCCGGTCCAACTTTGTAGCTCTTGCTGATTTGCGCGTTGACATCGGCGCCAGCCTCGAGCAATGCCAGTGCCAGCTTCGGCATGTTATCGGGCCGCAGCCGGTAAACCGGGTCGTACGTCAGACCGTGCATACTCGCGAGGCCGTTCTGGTGTGCATGATGCAGCGCGGTGACGCCGTTTTCATCTGTCGATGCCGGGTCTGCCCCCTCGGCCAACAGCAACAACGCCAGGTCTTCGTGACCGCTGGCACTTGCAATCACCAACGCACTGCCATATTCCGCGGTCGCCCTGTCAATGTCGGCTCCGGCCTCAAGCAGCAGAGTGGCCGTGTCGAGGTCGCCGGAACGTGCGGCAAACATCAACGCCGTAAATCCCCCCGGCGACGGCTTCCAATCGCAGATTCGGCAGGTGTTCGGCACCCTGTCGACTGTTGCCGTGGTCGCGCGCGCGACATCCGCACCGTGCTCGATCAGCATTCGAACAATCTCAGCTTGACCCCCATTGGCAGCCCACATCAACGCGGTCTGGCCCCGGCTGGACTCCGCAACATTGGGATCTGCGCCGGCGTTCAGCAGCGACCTCGTGGCATCGACAGCACCGGTTCGGGCGCAATTCATCAACACCGATTCTCCGCTTTGCAATCTCGCGTTTGGATCGGCGCCACCCTCGAGCAGGATATCCACCAT
>Ga0055584_100008313_pt1 | contig 10176 bp, 3 predicted proteins | sample OSDHelmetaG_FD_58716 | JGI IMG/M metagenome (GOLD analysis project Ga0055584, IMG submission 58716) | Pelagic marine sediment microbial communities from the LTER site Helgoland, North Sea, for post-phytoplankton bloom and carbon turnover... | ecosystem: Environmental > Aquatic > Marine >...
TTAATGGTTCTTCGGCTGAAATGTCGCCCTCTTCTATTGATTCACTTTCAGCAGATTCTGGTTCTGCAGAAGTCAACTCAGGTCGATCTTCAAGAATCTTGTTAACTTGTATTTCAGCCATTGCTTTACTTAGGCGTTTATCTTCCAATTCTTTCTCTAACACAGATATTCTTGATTTGATATCTTTCTTTTCACTTTTTGAAGCTGTTTCTAATTCCTTTTTCTTTTCGGACAAATCGTCGCTCATCTGATCAACCCAATTATCATAAATATCGGCTTTTGCTTTCTCTTTTTTATAAGCATTGTCAAATAATTCAGTATCTGCTAATTTCTCTTCGAAAAAGAATTCATAGTTCTCTTCAGGAATATCATCTTCTTTGATAAAAGACTTATCAACACTTTCAGTTAATTCATTCGTTTCTGATAATCTCTCTTCTGCCTCTTTCAGTTGTTGTTCTTGTTCACCTTTATGATGCTCTAATTCTTCAAGCTCCATTTCATATACTTGTCTAGTAATTTCGTCAGTTTCAGTTTCAATCAAAGCATCTTTAGCAGCAATGGATTCACTGGTTTTGTCCAACCAACTCCTATACAACTCAACTTGTGCAGATGCCTTCTCTGATTCACCAGATATCGCAGCTAGCTCAGTTTCTTTTGTTTCGAAAAACGAATCATAGTTTTCCTCAGGAATTTCAGATTTTTTGACAAATGAATATTCAGATAGGTTTTCCGAATTACTTCCTGTTTCTTCATCAACATTATCTTCTGCGGACTCACTTTCTTCTAGATGAGCCACTTCTAACTCCATTGATACCAGTGGATCCTCTTTTTCTTCACTTATTTTATCTACTTCCTCCTTGATATCCGGTTCAGTATCATGAGTTTCACCTTCAATAGAAACCAAAGGCTCTCCGGTTTCCTGCATATATTCTATTTCATCTGATTCAGAAACAACATTTCCCTCTTCCATTTCGTACTTTTCAGAAGTAACGGACTCTTTTAATTCCGCTATCTCTTCTTGTTCAGCGATTGAAGTAGCTGCTGATATCTCGATTGTTGATTCAGTTGTGGTAATATCTCCTGCTAATCTTTGTTTATCTTCTGCTGACAAACGCCCAAGTTCATTTGCATCACCAAATTTAATATCCTTAATAACTTCAGCTATTAATTCACCTTCTTCTTCTAAAGCATCAGTTTCAGCCTGTAATTTTTTAGCAGAATTCATGGCCTCCTTCTCTTCAGCTCTTAAACTGATCAACTGTTCTTCCATTTCTGCAACATCAGCTAACAATAAAGCCTTTTCGTCTTTATTTTTAGTGATGTCCGCTCGCCCAATTAACGATGCAATTTCTTTGTCTAAAACAGTTACTTCTTCATTAAGTTTAATCGCTTTTTGAATTTGTTTTTCAGAAATTCTTTTCTTTTCATCGTAATCTTCTGTTGCTTTAGCAAGAATATCATCTTTTCTATCAGTTGATAATATTCCCTGAATTTTAGAGTACGCATCATCAATATCAGCTTGAGATTTACTATTTATTGCATTATCAAGTTGCAAAGCAACCTCAAATGCTTGCTCAGACTGATCGGTTAAATTGTCTGATTTTTCTTTAAGTTTATTGGCTAAATTATAGGCAATTACAGCTTCTTTAGCTAATTCGGTTGACTCTAGACGTAAATCATTACCGTTCTTTAGCGCAATTAATTTATCTCTTTCATTTTCCATCTCCTGCGCCTCTATAGAAATAACATCTGCTTGCTTAGATTTTTCAGTAGCTAGCTTATTTCTTTGGTTTGCAATAGCATATGCAAGTTCCGTTTGAGTAATGGATTCTTTTGCATCATTCTCAAGTTCCTCAGCATCTTTATAAGCCATTTTTACTAACTCATCATTGGAAAATTCCTTTACAACAGACCCTGTGGAGCTATCTGCCGCTGCAAGTTCTTCAGTATTTTCTAGTATTACTTCTTCTGTTTCTTCAGCATTTATTTGAAGATTTGCTCTGTTTTTAAGAAAATCAGCTGTAAGAAGTGTTCCATCTGATTCTAATACTTCATCAAACAAGTTCTTTATAATTAACTTTTCATATCCATTTTCAACAACTAAAGCAATCTCTTGCTTTAAAGGTTTGGGAACATTTTGTTTTGGTAATTCAACAATCCCAAAATATGCCATAGGACTTTCTTCTGTTTCTACTGTAAACTTAAAACTTCCTCCATTAGGTAAAGTCATTAAATAACCTCCATCATTACCATTACTATTCCATATTCCAACTATTTCACCTGAGTTAGAATCCTCAACCGTAATCTTAGCTGCTTTTGTTGCATCAGATAAAAACTCGCCTTTTATAATTGTAAAGTCAACTGGAATACGCTCTACATTGACTTTATATACAGTTACTTCTCCACTTATGCTAGAGCGAGTTGTTGCAAAATAGGCCGTTTTTTCAGAGGCATTAGTTATGTATAAAAAATCGTTATCTGGAGTATTTACAGCGTAATCTAGATTTACCGGTTTGGACCAGGTGTCACTGGCGGGGTCATACGTTGACTTAAATACGTCATATCCACCCATACTATTATGTCCAGTGGATGAGAAATAAAGTGTATTCGTTGTGCTATTGAAAAACGTATAGTCTTCATCATATTTTGTATTTATGGTTGATCCTATACTTTGCGGTTCAGCCCAGGTTCCATCTGGGAGCTTCTTTGAGTAATAAATATCCTTACCTGTTTTCCCCTTATCTCCGTAGCTTGAATAGTAAAGTCTATCTGCATTTCTGTCAAGGTACATTATAAAAGGCTCATCTACTTTTTTATCTGCTGCTAGCTCAAAATCTTCTGGTTTAGTGATAATTTTGCCTCCAAAGGAACTTACATCATATGTTCTAAAAAAATCAGCTTGATTAAGTGTTCTCTTGTCAAGAACTGCCAGATCTGTTATGTTGCTCAGTAAATTGAGGCCACTCTTGCACATCTTAATATGTTGATCTACTTTTAGCTTTTCGACCTCTTTTGCATTACCTTTTTCTTTAAAATTTAAATATTTTTCTTGCGCTTCAATAAACCTATAATTCAAATGATAGCCTTTACCCAAATAGAACAATGCTTCTGGATTGACATTAGGGCGTGATGCAGCATATTCTAAATACCGCAATGAAGCACTCTTGTCTTCCTCAACATGCAACATACATGATCCAAATTTATAATTGTAATCTGGGTCTTTTGGATACAAACTAAGTAATTGTGAATATAGCGGCAATGCCCCAGAAAAATCTTTTTCTTCCCAGAACTGTTCAGCTTGTTTTTTCAAATCAGTTTCAGATTCATAACCAGTTTGAGCCATAACGGAAACACTGAGAGCTAAACTAATAGCCAATGATAATATGTGAAATTTATACTTCACTATTTCTTTCTACGCAAATTCATTAAAAAATATACAATTTAACAAGATAAAAATTTTAATCTTCAAACTCAAACCTTTTCACGAAATCATCTCTCTTTCTAGTTGTTGATAACATAAAAGAATAAGGGTCCTTCCCTTTTTCTTTGTCCATTTTTCTTTTATCCGCTTTTAATTCCTTAATCGAATTATTGAACTTCTCTATTGACGAAACTGCTTGTAACATATTTCTTTTATAGGTGAAGAAGTACCAATTATCTCTATCTAGTTCAATATAGAAGCTAATCTCGTCTCCACTTCTCTTTCTGACTATCTCAACATATCCTTCCACATATTTGTTTACTTGTTTTTTGTAGGTATTACCGATACCTATTTTACCACTACTCATGTAAGACTGGGTTTCCGAATTCCAATACATATGTGCTTCGTTAATAAACAAAGCCTTACTAAGTTCGGATGGAAATTTCTTGAAATTTCCATAAAGATTTACTTGAGAAATTAATTTATCACCTCCTTCTTTTCCCATAATCTCTTGGAGGCCTCTTTCATAAACGTCTCTATCAAAATTTACAGATTCTAACCCTTCAAATTCCAAGATATTCTTTGCCATTTCTTCTAAATTCTTCTCGATAAAGAAAAAATCGAGTAATATCATAATATCCATACTCAAACTGTCGGAAATTAGGTTATGATTTACATTACCAACTACCGCGGTTTCTATTCTTCCTAGATTAGCACCAAAATCAAGTCTTCCTTCTCCGTAAACATTGCAATTATTATTTGACAGACTAACATAATCACCTGGCAAAGCAATCTCACCAATTTTTTCTTTACTTGAAACTTTATATTCCTGCACTCTCTTGTCAAAATAAATATAACCTAAGGAAGAAGATATCGGTAAATCTAGCTTGTTTTTTTGTGGAGATAAAAATGTTGAATAAACATGTGCTGAATCCATACTCATTATTAAACCAATAGACAGCTTATTTCCATTTTCATCTGCTAATGCAGTATCAACTGGGATATAGATATCTAGAGGATTAATTTCTTCTTTGAACTTAAAGCTATTGCTAACCATTTGCTCACATGGTTGTTTTATGCTTGTAACTCCATCAAAAATCAAGAAACTTGAATTGCCGCGTAAAAACACCTCGCCATTAAAAGTAAAGGCTGGACTTAAGCTAAACTCTTCTTCCTTTTCAATTTTACCATCAGCAACGGTTTGAAAAGTAGTATCGACCTTTATCTCTTCAAAAGTGAAAGTGTAAATCTGTTTATTTTCATCTTTGTAATCGTATTTACCATTAGCAGTATAGTTTTTTTTAGCTTTAATTTTAACATTTGCATCATAAAGTGTGTGGTACCTTGTTACGCTATTAGCAACAATTTTAGCATTTGTTAACGGATCCATTTTTGCCCGTTTTCTTATCAAAGCCCTTCCACTATCAGGATATATAAGTGCGTCTGCAACAGGTATATATTGAATTTGCCGAGCATCTATGGTATTCTTACGAAGATCGTATTTAGCTTTCGGTGCATAAAAACTCAATGAATCTTGTTCTGGATGAACAGATATAAACTTTGACCCTTCTAGCTTAACATCTGATGATGTTTGATCCGTTTCTGCAACCGCATCCGCCCCTAGTTCTATCCACTCGTCATCCATAAACCATGTGATTTTATCCATAAAGCAGATATACTGATTAATAGGAAATTCAATAAATGAACCACCACCATTTGATAAAAATGTTCCTTTTCGTTCTTTAAAATCAACACTCGCGTTAACATTATTTGTTGAAAAAGCCAAAGCTGATTCTTCTAAAGTTTTTAATCTAAAATCGGCTGTATCTGATTTAAAATCGGAAAATTTAAATGAAAAAAGATCCGCCTCCAATTCTGCTTGAGCGAACATATAAAGGCCTCCACCGGTCAAACCTTCGGGACTAATAACTAGGTGACCATCTAACTTTGAGCCATCATACATAGCTATTGATTCATTGACCACTGTTGTTTTCATAAAATCTTTATATGGCTCCCAATGAACGTCAACATCATGAGCTGACACTGGTGGGAACTCAACAGCAACAGGATTTTCTTCAATAACTTGACTTTGAGCTCGTGCGGTCATAGAATCTGGGAAAAAAGTATAATCATCTGACATAGTTGTCGAAGTAACATAATTTAACTTCCCATTACCTCGCATTCCTTTATCACTTAGGCCAATTTTGTTGTAAAACCTAGCCTTACCGCCGTACATAGGATATCCTTCTGGCGGAGTATTTCTTTCAAACCCCAGAGAATAATCTGGCATAATTCTAAGTTTTTCCTCAAAATCTGGAAAAATACCTGCTGAAAACATTGTTCCGTCGAGCTGTACAGATTTGTTTTCAAATGTTTTAAGACTATCAAACTTAAAGGGATCTATGTGAAAATAAAACTTATCCTTATTGTAAACCCCTTTTTGGACGCTCTGCTTATCGTAGAAGACATAAGAATCTTTCTGACTGTCAAATATTGGGTAAGTGGGTAAATCTTCGATGTGAGATTTGTTTTGAGGTAGATCAATGTAAAGTACTCCCTTTAGGTTCTCTAATACTGAAACCACTCTTCGTTCTTGATTATTACCATATTCATCTTTCTTTCTTGTGTTCGCCCAAATACGAAGTGAATCAATATCCGAAAAATCGATTAAAAACTCATCATAATTAAAGTAACAATCTTTGGCAAAATATTCAAATTTACCAGCATTTACAACACCTGTGAATGCAAAATCTCTATTTTTCTTTACCAAAACGATTTGATCTTTAGGATACACATATACTTTTTGCGTATCACTTAAGAGTACATTTTTCACACCCCGAATTGTTAGGTCATAATTTAATAGATTAATTGTGGCATTGCTTTCCTCATCAACGTTTGAGCTAAATTTTATAACATCATAATCTTCTTGTTGAGCCTTAGCTCTAACATAATGATGCAACTTTTCTTTTATTAATATTCTATCATCATCAAAATCATAGTAAACATATCCTAGAGTTGCCAACTTCATCAGCATAGGCCGTATTTGGGTAATTGGCAACTTCATATACTTTGCGACCTCTGACGCGTAAAGTTCGTCTTGCTCCAACTGTCTTGCACAACTTCTAATTCCCACAAGTGGATGAATTCTATCGATACCTTGTAATCTATCAAATATATATTCCTTAAAGTACTGCTCCGATTCGAATTTTGCTGACTTATCAGAGCTTCCTTCTAGATGCCTAAGTTCTATTAATGGGTCATCCATATCCCAATATAAAGCTTCGAAATACATATCTAATTTATGAAATGAATTAAAATATGGCGACTGACTAATACCATCATTTGGACGTATTAAGGTTAGTTTACGCTCCGCTAAATTAAAATTCAACTTTACACTCGGATGAACAATTGAGTCTTCGTCAAGTATAAAACTAACAGCACATTGCTTTGATGTGAATCTATCTGTTCGAATTACGAAACTCTTTGAAGATGCAATCATAAAAGGTTCATTGTCCCTCTTAAACACTAAATAAGTATCTTCAACATCATCACCTTTTGCAACAAATTTACTTCCTTGTTGAGAGAATCCGCCATCAAAATCAATTCCTTCTGCTATCTCATAAATCTTCAATCGCTTATTGTAGGAATCAAACCTAGGATAAGAAGCTTTCTTAGGTGTTACATTCGCTAAAACCTTTTCTTGGAGTTTACCTAACAATGGCTCCTTGAAATATTCTTTATTATGGAAAGTAACAGAATCAGCCTCATATGTTGATGATTTAACACTAATTGTATAATCTTTTAATTCTGCATAGACGTCAGCACTTGAAAATCCTGCCCTTTCCCAATTAACTAATCCGCCTGTACCTATCCATTTTTTCTCTAACGGATAATAAGTTCCCTTTGTGTTATAAATAATAGAGCTATCGTTTTTTGATAGGCAAATTAAATTTAGTGAGGTAAATACTAATGTTGGCTTATCTTCATTAAATGAGAAACTATAGTTTTCACTACTTGATTTCCACACAACTGAACCGGCTTGATATATTGAGTTATTTTCAAACAAAGCACTACTAAATTTTAGATATTCTGGAAACTTTCTTTTAGATTTCTTGCTTTCAATAAGTGTTTGAAGAGTTTTCTGCCAGGCTCTTAAGCTCTCAATTGACTGATCAGATTTAATGAAACTCATCATAGAAAACAAATAATCTCTAAAATCTGGAAAGGGTAACATTTTCTTTTTCAACATAAAATTTGCTGTGTTGTATAAAGCATTTCGCTCTTCTTCGGAGAATTTTCCACCATACCAAACAGGCTCAAATTCTTTCATAAATTCCTTGGTTTCTTTCTTTCGTGAAAGCTCCATAAAGGCAGTCATCTCTTCTAAAAATTGAACAGAATCATTAGAAAATTTTGTAATACTATTTTGTGCCTCGACTTGAAACGAAAAACTGAGAACAATAATCAGAATTAGATATTTAAAAGACGTAGCCACTATTTCTCACAATAGACCATAATCCATTTATCTTTTTGTTTTGTTTCTTTTACCAACAAACCAAGCTGTTTTATTTTTGCCAAAAGCTTCTTCAAATCCTGCTCTAACAAACCGCTAAATAAGATAATACCTTTGGGTTCCAGCACTTGATAATATGTTTCAATTTGAGCTAATAAAACATTTAAATTTATATTGGCTAATATAAGATTAAAATGACGGCCTTTTAGTTCTTCTTCAGAGCCATGCCTAACTGTAATATTATCGACATTATTCAGCTTTACATTTTCAATACTATTATTCACAGACCATTCATCATAATCAACGGCAAATATAGCTTTAGCCGCTTTTTTCGATGCCAAAATTCCTAAAACAGATGTTCCACAACCCATATCTAAAACACTCTTATTTTTTATATCAAGTTTCAACATCTGTTCAATCATCAAATTGGTTGTGGCGTGGTGACCCGTTCCAAATGACATCTTAGGATTAATTACAATATCGTAATCATATTTTCTATCTAAATTATGAAATGTGGCTCTAACAATACATTTATCATCTACAACAATTGGGCTAAAGTTTTTTTCCCATTCTTCATTCCAATTAACAGATTCAATTTCTTTGACCTTAAAATTAGTTTCACAACTTTCAGAATACTCTTTTAATAAAAGTAATAGGTCATTTTCAGAATATTTTTCTAATTTAACAAAGGCTTTAATACCACTTTCGGTTTGAATAAATGACTCATAGTTAAAGTGACCCAAGTCTGAGCTAATTAAATCGTGCCAAGGCTCCAACGGTTTAATGGTAATATTTACCTCAATATAGTTCATTAGAGAGCGGCGATTATTTTTACAAAATCTTCCGCCACTAGAGATGCTCCTCCTATTAGACCTCCATCTACATCAGGACAAGAAAAAAGTTCGGCAGCATTAGCTGGATTGCAACTCCCTCCATACAATATGGTAAGATTATCTGAAGTTATATTACCATATTTGGCGGTTACTAATCCTCTTATAAATGCATGCATTTCTTGAGCTTGATTAGACGAGGCCGTCTTACCTGTTCCAATGGCCCAAACAGGTTCATATGCTATTATAATATTACTGAATTCATCTTCTGTAAGATGAAACAACCCGCCTTCAATTTGAGCTTTAATTATATCGTAATGTTTTTTGGAATTCCTTTCTGCTAATAGCTCTCCACAACAAAATATCGGAGTAACGCCTTGCATAAGGGCAGAAGAAACCTTCTTCGCTAAAATAATATCAGTTTCATAAAATAAAGCTCTTCTTTCTGAATGGCCGACCAAGGTATATTCACACCCTACAGATTTTATCATTTCCGCTGATAGTTCGCCCGTGTAGGCTCCTGAATTTTCAGAATAAATATTTTGCGAACAAGAATGGATAAAAGCCTCTTTATTCGTAATAAGAGAAACGCCTTCTAAGTATATACTTGGTGGAGAAAAAATTACTCTTTTATTATCGGACAAATTAGAATTCTGAAGTAAAGCAACGACTTGGTTCACCAATTTTTTCGCTTCATTTTGCAGCTTATTCATCTTCCAGTTTCCTGCAACTATTTTCTTTCGCATACCACAAATTATAGGGTTCCTAGGTGTGCAAAATTAACAAAGGAAAAGAGATATAAAAAGTTATTGTACCCTAACTCGTGGGTCAAGAAATCCGTAAGCTATATCAACTAAAATATTAATGATTACAAACAAAGATGCCATCATTAAGACAATACCCATCATTATTGGAAAATCATACTTGATTGTTGCTACATATAGTTCATTTCCAAGGCCTTTCCAATCAAATACTCTTTCGATATATACAGAACCTGCCATTAAAGCGGCAAACCAACCAGACATGGCAGTAATAACAGGATTTAATGCGTTTTTCAGCGCGTGTTTTATAACAATTTTATAGAAACTAAGTCCTTTCGCTTTTGCTGTTCTGATATAGTCTTGACCGAACACATCAAGTAGCGAACTTCTTGTCAGCTGAACTACGATGGCCAATGGTCTTATTCCTAAAGTTGCTGCAGGAAGAATTAGATTCTTCAAATCAAGATACTCTCCATTACCATAATCGTCTAACGTATATAGACTTCCCCACATGTCGAGACCGGTTATATCTGATAACAAAAAGCCGAAAACCCATGCAATAATGATAGCAGCAAAAAAAGAAGGCACCGATATTCCAAAAACTGAGATAACTAATACAAAATTATCAAATCTACTACCCTTGTTAACGGC
>Ga0055584_100008314_pt1 | contig 10176 bp, 9 predicted proteins | sample OSDHelmetaG_FD_58716 | JGI IMG/M metagenome (GOLD analysis project Ga0055584, IMG submission 58716) | Pelagic marine sediment microbial communities from the LTER site Helgoland, North Sea, for post-phytoplankton bloom and carbon turnover... | ecosystem: Environmental > Aquatic > Marine >...
ATCAGTTCTTATAATTACTTGTGTATCTGATAAATCTGGTATTGCATCAAGAGGCGTATTCTTTATTGCAAAAATTCCAGCAACTAAAAGAGCTACCATAGAAGCTACAGCCAATAGCTTATTATTTACAGACCAATCTATAACTTTAGCAACAGATGATTGCGTTGGATCATGCGCTAAGATATCTTTATTTTTAGTGTTCCGCATGAGCTTCTCCTGATTTTTTATTTTCATCCATCTTAGGAGCTTTTACTTCTTCTGGGTTTGGCCATTCTTGTGGCATTATATGACCATCTCCATAAGGATTGATTCCTTTTTCATCAATCTGAATCCATAAGTTTCCACTATTATGATCCATGAATAATTTTAGACCTTTATCTTTGTAATATTGTGGTTTTCCTTCTAAAAGCCATGGTTTTAAATTTATTATTAGATTTGCTAAGGATTCTCTAAGTTCTTTTTTAGTAATGGAATTTTGTGCCTGAAAAATAGATTGCTCAGCTCCTTCCAAAATAAATTGTAATTTAGTGCCTCTAAAATTTGGTATTAAATAGCCATTTAATTTTAAGGTTGGCATTAACATCTTATCATTGATTTCTTGATCATTAATAATGGACTCATGCAAGTAAATTGCTCCATCAACTATATGATTAATCATTGCCATTTGATCATTAGTTACTTCAAGCAAAGACAATGGGGCTTGCATTTTTTGCATTTTGCGAAATGACTCACGCAAAGAACTTTCTGAATCTATAAGAAATTGGCTGCTCACAACCACAATTTCATTTTCTTTAAGTCCTGATATTATTTGAATTCTTCCCTTATTGCTGACTCCTGTTTTAACTATTCTTGATTCAAATCTACCACTTCCCAGATCTACAACCACATGATCACCTTCGGAGCTTTTAAGAATTGATTCAGAAGGAATAGATAAGCGTTTAACAGATGTAGTTTCAAAATTGACATCTGCGTAACTTCCCGGTCTTAATTTACCATCTTGATTATCTAATATAAATCTAATACGACCAGTGCGGCTTGCTTCATTAATAGTTGGGTAAATGTAATCTATGCGCGCAAGTCTTGTTTCATTTGAAATATTAGGAAAAGTAACTTCCGCCTTCATACCTTTATTTAAAAAACCTAAATCTTTTTCGGCGACAGAAACATTAATCCAAACACTTGAATAATCTTGAATTACAGCTAGTTGCATGCCAGATTTTACATATGTTCCTTTTCTAATGTTGAGCTTATTAATAATGCCATCAACTTCAGAATAAAATGGAATGTTCTGTAATTTTTGGCGTTTTCTTTTAATTACTTTTAGTGCCTCATCTTGAACTCCCAAAGATTTTAAACGCATAGCAGTTGAGGTTATTCTTGATTTTGATCCAGATGATATCGCTGCAATATAATCTTGCTGAGCTGATATAAGATCGGGGCTATAAAGACTAAATAAGAGTTCACCTTTTTTTACTTCATCGCCAATTGCTGTTACTCTTAATTCCTCTATCCAGCCATCAATTCTGCTAGATATGTCGTGCTGAATTCGCACATTTTCCGTTACTAAACCATAACTTCTAACATTATTACCAAATTTTGCAGCTGTTACTTTTTCAGTCCTTACGCCAATATTTTGTATTGTTTCAGGAGAAATTGTTACAATTCCTTTTTTGTTACTTTGATTTGATTTATTGCTTTTATTGCTCTGGTCCACATCCTCTTCTAAAGGAACTAAATCCATTCCACAAATAGGACATGACCCAGCCTCAACAGCAATATAATGAGGGTGCATTGGGCAAGTATATTTTAGACCTTCGGCATAGCTATTATTGCATATAAGAAATAAGATAAATATTAAATTAGTTAATATTTTGCGCGTTTTCATTTTCCATTATTAAGTGACTATTAAACTCTGATGATAATTTTGCGTATCTGCTATATTGCATGGCCAATTGCGCCTCAACCGTCAATTTATCAATTCTTGCATCAAGTACAGATTCCAAATTAGCCCCTCCAGACTCATAACTCCTTTTTGCTGAAGATATAATCTTCTTCATTGATTCATCTTGGTTTTCTAATAATTTAATATTTTCTTTAGCAAAATTTCTTTCACTAACAAGAGATCTCATTCTTTTTGTCCATAATCTCTTAATATTATCATATGAATATAAGGCTTGGCTTATTTCGTGATTGGCGGCTTGTAGCTTTGGTTTTTGATTCCAATAATACCAAAGTGGAATGGAGATAGTAGCCTGGACAGAAAACAAGTCATCGCCAGCAAAATCTGCACCTGTTTCACGATGTTTATATAACGCTTGAACTCCATAATTAGGGCCAAATTCTGCTTTAGCTGCGTTTACCCCTTGTTTTGCTGACTCAATGTCTTTTTTAGCAATTACTACCGGATAAATACCTTCTATATTTTGTGGCAAATGTCTATTTTTTATATCTGGAAGTTTTATGCTTGGAATTCCTCCAACTAAGTTTATAAACTCTTCTTCAATTTGTGTTTTTTCTACCTGTAAATCATTTAATTTTTGCTCAATTTCTATTTTATCAACATCCATTTCTGATAATCTGCCATAAACAGATTTTCCAGATTCCAACCGTCCTCTTAAGTTGTTTTCTAGTTCCTTGTAATATTTTATTTGCTTTTGAAAAATATTTTCAAGTTTCTTGACTTTGTCATACTCATAAAGAGTGGTTGTAAAATAAGCTTCGAGCCTGCTTAGTGAATATTTTGCAAGTAATCTTTGTTTTTTTGATAAAACTAATTGCTTGTTTGATTTTGCTTTACGCAAAGAATATCCAGGGATTTGCTGCCTAAACCCATAAACTTTTGCCGTTGGTAGAAATTGATTGAAACTTGGATCTGATACCGGAACATTGTCAACTCCAAATATTAATTGTGGGTCGGGCAGCCCCATTTCAGAAGATGATAATTCTTTATATTTTTTGCTATTTTCCAAGATTGACTCAATTGCAGGATGCTCTCTTAATTTACCTATATAAGAATCAAAATCCTCTGCTTTAGCACTGTTTATAACAAAAGATATGGCAAAAAACATTAAGATAATTTTTTTCATAATTTGATAAAATCTTTTAAATAAGGTTATGAGTTCTTCAATTTTTTGATCTTGATCTTCAATATTTTTAGATTCAAAACCGTTGGTGACACATGCTTTTAAATTTGTCTTTAATATATCCGCTTCGAGTGATTTTGTTGTCGAACTATTTGCTCGTAATTGAGTTATAATGTCTGGGCAATATCTAGGTTCTCCAATTATTCTTTTAACCCCATTTATTTGTGCTGACATACGATTTAGGCGCGCTGTTTCTTTGCTGTGAACGGTAGGTTTGTTGTTTTTAACAAACATACGTGATTAAAAAGCGTTAGATTTAAATAACGCTATGAAACCAAACTATGCCCCTAATGGGTATAAAAGTCAATAAAGCACCTCCCTATATTTTCTTGCTAAATATTTTTTGCGTATTTTTGATACCAAGAAATTAGCACTGCCCATTGCTTCAATTAGTTCGTGATTGACAACTTTATAACTGTAGCAAAAGAATGTCTTAACTTTTTAATTTTATCTTTTCTTACTCAAATTGGGATTCAAATTTATAAAGAGATTAATTCACCTCTTTCATTTGAGATTTGAATAATTCTAGCTGATCTTGAAGATTACTTTTATCGGCCATGGTGATGCCTAAAAATAGTTAACAAACGAGGCTATGCCATGCTTGCCATGAACGCTCTGAAGAGAGTTGAAGTCAACTCGTTTCAGATAAATTATCTAATACTTTTAGTTTGGAAATTTCATCTCAAATTCTGTCCATTTACCTATCTCGGATCTACAAGCAATATCACCATCAAAAGCTGTCATTATTCTTTTGCGAAATGGCAGCCCAAGTCCAGTTCCGTCTTTTTTGTCAGAGGTAAAGATACTCTCAAAAATTAGTGCCAATTTATCTTTTTCAATTCCGGGGCCAGTATCTTTAAAATAAAGGTAGTTGCCATCTGGCTTTGCTTCGGTTCTAATTTCAATTTTTGATTTATAATAAAGGGAGTGTTTAAGCGGATTAAAAATAACAAAAATCATCATATTTTCATCGCCTTTAAAAATGAAATCATTAAGATCAAGACTTACCAAATCCTTCTCGCCCTAATTTTTGTAAGCATATTGTCTGATTGACTTTTTAACTGTATCGGAAATTGATAGATCAGCAAAATTACTCTGATCAATATTACCATCTCTAATATTATTCAAAATCATATCAATCATCGCCAACCTTTACTTGAATAATCATAAATCAAGTCAACATACTCGATTAACTGATTTAAATTATCTTTCATCAACTCACAGCAACCTTTAATCCCCTCAAGACGATTTCTAGTTTCATGAGCAATTGAAAATGCCAAACTTTTAACCTGGTTAACCTTATCCAGATTTTTATCTATTTTTGTAAACATAACTGAGAGAAATTTAAGCTTGTGAAATTAAATGATTATTCTACAATAACCATATCCAAGAATATTAGTGCCAATACTAATAAACTGTATAGTAATATTAAAAGACTGACCTATCAAATTAATAGATTATGAATATAATAATTAATTACAAGCAGTGCAAAGCTGCCAGAATGCACCTGGATTGGGATCAAGAAGAGTTGTGTAAAAGATCTGGCGTCTCCAAATCAACGATCTGTGATTTTGAAAGAGGCGCTAGGAATTTAAGGATTGAGACAATGCAAAAAGTAGTTGGGGTATTTGAAGATGAGGGAATTAGATTTGAGGGTGAGAAAGAATTTTGGTTGAGTTAGTGGGGAAGGGGTAATTACTTGGGATTCGAACCCACGGCTTTTTTTTGGCTCAAAAGTTCGCAAAAGGCGTTTTTTGCTTCAACAAGCGTAAAACTTCGAAATTTTTAGGACGGCCCAAAACAGGGTTTAACCCTTGTAATCTCTACATCGGTAAATTAGGATAATGGTTTGAAAAGTGAGCTTTGCACACCGCCAGATTAAGCAAATAATATAAAAGGGATGAGAACCTGAGGGTTCGGCAAAATTGTCTGGAGCAATTTTGAATAAGAGCAGCGCGCCTGTAGTGCGAGTATCAGGAAGATACGAGTAACCCCTCTCTCTCCGCCATCCGCCGTCGCGCGGAACTCACCACGGCAAAGCCGTAGGCGTAGCCGGAACGCGCTATGTCGTGATGCTACGGCGAAGTGTAGCGTAGACGAATGTTAATGCGTAGTTATAGGTGAGAGTATGCAGAAGAAATATTTAAAAGTTGTCGAAGTTGCTATAGAGCATGAGGGCAAGTTTCTTATTATACAAAGGCCAGCAGAAGTGCATGCTGGTGGGTTGCTAGCTTTCCCTGGGGGCAAAGTTGAGAAAGTAGATGAGAGCGATGATGGGGATATACTAAGGGCCGCTGCAAAGCGTGAAATCCTTGAAGAGGTTGGTTTAGTATTAAAAGATAATTTGGATTATGTGGTCAGTAGCTATTTCGTTTCTAGTGATACTGGCGATCATGTGATCGATAGTATATTTCATTGCAAGGTCAAGAAGACTATTTTGAAGATCTCGGTTTCAAAACGTGAAGTAGTTAATTATTACTGGATGACAGCAGCAGAAATAGACTTAGCAGCTAATTGTCCACCATGGTTAAAAAAATATGTGCAGCATATTCAAAAGCTGTAAAACTAATGAGTCTATAGAGCAATATTAAAATGAACGTGGCAAATCAGCAATTAATCAAAGCTGGTGTTTTTTTAAAAGCATGGATAATATAGGTAAATGTTCTTCTGAAAATTGACGAAATTTAATAATTTAGCAAGGAAGTTGATATGATTGACATAATACCAAATTGGCACCCTATATTTGTTCATTTTACAGTCGCACTATTATCAACAGCGTCTGTTTTATTTACTGTAAGTATTATATTGCCAGAGTTCCAATATAAAGAACAAGTTATTATTGTGGCGAGATGGAACTTATGGATGGGTTCTTTCATTACTATAGTTACATTGTTAGCTGGGTGGCAGGCATATAATACGGTTTTTCATGATGCGCCATCTCATGTAGCGATGACTAATCATCGAAATTGGGCGCTAATTACAGCTTCGCTATTTTTTGTTCTTGCAGCTTGGCAGCTAAAATGTCGTTTGCAAAAATATATACGCTTGTCGTTTGTAATAGCCATGCTTATCGCTTTTTCTTTTCTGTTAACAACTGCATATAAAGGCGGCGAACTTGTATATCGTTATGGTCTTGGTGTGATGTCTCTGCCAACAACAGAAGAGCATGGGCAATTAAAAAGTTCAGGGCATAGTTATGATGGTGGTGCAACACATCAGTCTAAACAGCAACAGCCAAAGAGTATAGATCCATCTGATTCTATGGACCACAAACCTATGAATAATAATAATGATGGACATGATCATGAGCATTGATAATAAACAACATACAAAATGCCACCATCATACGGTCTCAAAAAAACACAGCGCTAATCCTGCTTCAATGACTGGTGTATCTCTCTGTCCGATGCATCCTGAAGTAAGGCAAGAAGGGGCTGGAGAATGCCACATTTGTGGTATGGCATTAGAGCCAGAGTTGGCTTCAGACGAAACACAAGAAAATCCAGAGCTTATTGATTTTAAGAAGCGTTTTTTCGTAGGATTTATATTTGCTGTTCCCATTGTTCTTCTCGAAATGGGAAGTCATTTTGTCGATATTAGTTTTTTAATTTCCGACAAAAATAATATATACATACAATTTATTCTAGCAATTCCTGTGGTGTTATGGTCTGGTGCCCCATTTTTTATCAAAGCTTATAAGGCATTGCATCACAAAAGCTTAAACATGTTCTCACTGATATCTATGGGAACCGGCGTGGCTTTCATTTATAGTATTATTGCTGCACTATTTCCCCATATATTTCCTGATTCATTGAGAAATTTAGATGGTACTGCTCCTGTATATTTTGAAGCAGCTTCAGTTATTGTTGTACTTGTTCTACTTGGTCAGATATTAGAATTAAAGGCCCGAGAAAGAACTGGAGGTGCAATCAAAGCGCTTCTTGGGCTTGCTCCTAAAAATGCCAAAGTAATTACAGAAAATGGTGATCAGGATGTTTTAATTGAGAATATAAAGGTTGGGGATCTTTTGCGTATTCGTCCAGGTGAAAAAATACCAGTAGATGGTAGTGTCAACGAAGGAACAACTCATGTTGATGAGTCTATGATAACTGGTGAACCTATTCCTGCGCCTAAAAATATAAACGATTTGGTAATCGGGGGGACAATTAATACAAATGGCTCCATTATCATAAAAGCGGAAAAAATAGGTTCTGATACGATACTTGCAAATGTTATTAAAATGGTAGCAGAAGCTCAGCGATCTCGTGCGCCAATTCAGAGATTAGTAGATTCTGTCTCCAGCTGGTTTGTGCCTGCTGTTATTTTTGTAGCCATTCTTACATTTATTATGTGGATGATATTATCCTCTCATCAAGGATTTAGCTATGGGCTTATAGCCGCTGTTAGCGTTTTGATTATAGCTTGCCCTTGTGCGCTTGGGCTTGCTACACCAATGTCCATTATGGTTGGTGTAGGAAAAGGGGCAAGAAATGGCATTTTAATAAAAGATGCTGAAAGCTTAGAAATTCTAGAGAAAGTAGATACGATTATTTTAGATAAGACCGGCACCCTTACGGAAGGCAGACCTAAGCTTAGTCATATATATGTGCATGGTTCGAAGATCTCAGAAAACGAGTTGCTTCAAATGGCAGCAAGCCTAGAACGCCACTCGGAACATCCTTTGTCCCTTGCCATCACAGATGCCGCAAAAGACAAAAATATCAAACTATTAGATACAAAAAATTTTAAAGCCCTTACTGGTAAAGGTATTACTGGGCAAATTAAGAATCAAAAAATATCAATTGGCAATAAAGACTTAATGGAGAGTCTCAATATTTCAGTGGATTCATTATTAAAAAAAGCAGATAAAATGAGAGCTACTGGTGCAACAGTTTTGTTCTTGACTGATGAAAAAGCGGTTCTAGGATTTATTGCTGTTAGCGATCCTATAAAGGATTCTTCTTTCTCAGCCATTAAACAATTGCAAAAAATGGGTATGCAGATTGTAATGCTGACTGGCGACAATAACATTACAGCTAAATCAGTTGCAGATAAACTTGGTATTCATGATTTCAGAGCTGATATTTTACCGGAAGATAAAGCAAAGATTGTACAAGAATATAAAGATAATGGCCACAAGGTTGCTATGGCAGGAGATGGCATTAACGACGCCCCTGCACTCAGTAGCGCTCATGTTGGTATTGCTATGGGAAGTGGAACAGATGTAGCTATTGAAAGCTCAGGAATTACTTTAGTGAAAGGCGATTTACTGCGACTCGTTGGGGCTATAAATTTATCTCATGCTGTGATGAACAACATAAGACAGAATTTGTTTTTAGCTTTTGTATATAACGCATGTGGCGTACCTATTGCAGCAGGATTACTCTATCCATTTTTTGGTATATTGTTGTCGCCTATTTTTGCAGCAGCGGCTATGTCGCTTAGTTCTGTTAGCGTTATAGGCAACGCGCTTCGATTAAATTTAAAACAGGATTGTTTATGAAAAAAATTGCATACTTTTTATTATCGGCTCTAATTTTAAATGCTGGCAGTGCCTACGCTAAAGTAGTGGTGTATAAGTTTGATATAAACACAAAAAATGTAAATTTTACAGGTGAAGAAGTAGAGGCTTTAGCCATAAATGATCAAATACCTGGGCCAACAATTGAAGCGACAATTGGCGACACTTTAGACGTCACCTTTAATAATAAAATGGATACAGAAACATCAATTCATTGGCACGGTATATTATTACCGAATGATCAAGATGGCGTGCCTTATTTAACCACGCAGCCAATTGCTCCTCATTCTTCTTTTACATATCGCTATAAAATCAGCCATCATGGAACCTACTGGTATCATTCTCATACTGGACTGCAAGAAGAACGTGGTATATATGGTTCTCTTGTTTTTCACCCAAAAGATGGAGAGCGTATTAAATCAGATAAAGATTATGTTGTTGTTTTATCTGATTGGACCAATCAAAATCCGGATCAAGTTTTAGCAAATCTAAAAAAAGACGGTGATTACTATGCTCTTAAAAAAGAGAGTGTTCAATCATGGGCTAAAGTTTTTCTTTACGGCAAACAAGCAATAAAAAATCGTCTTCAAGGATCATGGTCACGTATGGGACCTATGGATATATCAGATGTTGGCTATGATGCCTTTTTAAGTAATGGAAAAAAAGAAGAAACACTTAATGCTAAGAAGGGAGAGAAAGTTCGTGTTCGACTAATTAATGCAGCATCTTCTAGCTACTTTAATGTAGAATTTGCTGAAGGCCCAATGGTAATAGTTGCAGCCGATGGTGTTGACGTTGAGCCATTTAAGGTTAAAAGACTACGTATAGCAATAGGAGAAACATATGATGTGATTGTTCCTATTCATAAAAATAAATCTTACGAGTTGCGTAGTTCAGCAGAAGATGGCACAGGATATTCTTCAACATTTATAGGTAATGGCGAGAAAGTTCTCGCTCCTGACATACCAAAGCCAAATTTGTTTTTAATGGATCATAGTATGCATGACAATCTTGATTCACAGAATCATAGTATGCACAATTCAGCAAATATTGTTCAAGATCAAAAGTCAAAACATTCTTTGGGGCATCAAATGGAGCCGGGGATGCACAATTCAGCAAATATTATTCAAGATCAAAAGCCAAAACATTCTTTGGGGCATCAAATGGAGCGTGGTAAGCACAAAATCCAATCTAAAAGCGCAGAACAAGATAAGATGCATCAGACGCAGGATGTTGTTGAGTACATGACAGATTATGAGAACTTGCGCGCCATAAAAAACACTTCCTTTGATAAAAAAATGCCACGAAGAGAAGTTGTCCTGAATCTCACAGGTAATATGGAGGGTTATGTTTGGAGTTTCAATAATATTACTTTGGCGGAATCTGACAAGGTTATGATTAAGCATGGTGAGGTTGTCAGATTTGTTCTGCAAAACGAGACGATGATGCATCACCCTATACATTTGCATGGCCATTTTTTTCGAGTAATTAATAAACAAGGGCAAAGAAGTC
>Ga0055584_100008315_pt1 | contig 10175 bp, 13 predicted proteins | sample OSDHelmetaG_FD_58716 | JGI IMG/M metagenome (GOLD analysis project Ga0055584, IMG submission 58716) | Pelagic marine sediment microbial communities from the LTER site Helgoland, North Sea, for post-phytoplankton bloom and carbon turnover... | ecosystem: Environmental > Aquatic > Marine >...
GTATCGATAAATTCGATAGAAAAAGCCCATTCAAGGCATCCTTGGATCAGTGGCAGACATTCGTAACAGTGGTGGATGCGGGCGGCTTCTCGGCCGCCGCTGTTAATTTAGGCAAGAGCCAGTCCACGGTTTCGTATGCGATCGCGCGCCTAGAGGAAGGCGTCGGCTTTGCCGTAGTGAGCCAAGTGGGTCGGCGCGCGCAAGCTACGCAAGCCGGGCGCGCCTTGTATCACCAAGCTCGTGCAGTGCTCGCACAAGTGCGCCGACTGGATACCCTGGCGGCCGACCTGGCCGCGGGCTCAGAAGGCGAGATTCGGCTGGTTAGCGACGCAGTATTCCCGTCCCACAGCGTGCTCGCCGCGCTCAATCGATTTCAGCGCGGCTACAAAGTGCCGCGCATTGAACTATTCGAAGAGATACTTAGCGGTGGCGAAGATCTGCTTGTTCGCCGGGACGTCGATTTAGCGATTCTTGCGCACGTGCCGCCCGGATTTTTGGGTGACTATCTCGCCAGCGTGCCCTTCGTTGCAGTTGTCGGCAGACACCATCCGCTGGCGCGGATCAAAGCGCCAGTGAGTAGTGAAGCGCTGCTGGAGCATCGCCAAGTGGTGGTGCGAGATTCCGGCGCTTATCGACGTCGCGACGCAGGCTGGCTGGAGCCGAGTGCGCGTTTGACCGTTGCACACTTTCGAAACTCAGTCGATGCGCTAAACACAGGGCTCGGATTTGCCTGGCTGCCAGAGCCATTCGCACGCGCCGGGCTTGCCGATGGCGCGTTGGTGCGCCTGGCACTCGTAGCCGGCGCCGCGCGTTCAGCCGACATGTACTTGGTTTTCGCGGACCGCGACTCCGCTAGCCCCGCGATGCTGCGATTCGCCGAGATGCTGCGCGAGGAAGCCGCAAGCTTTATGGCGGCAGCACTGCGTAGCTAATCATGGCGTTAACGCGCAGCGAATCCACACCACGCGCGCTCAGACCAGATAGCGCTGCGCCAGCGCGCAATCGCAATCAGTACAGGACATGCCCTTGAACAATCTGGTAACTTTCGTCTTTTTACGGCCCCGCTAAGGGTGGGAAGTAAAGCTATGACCATTATGGCGATCGCCGACTATCCGGTTACCGGGCGCGATATTCCGTGGAAGCCATTCAGCTTCTATGAGGGTTTCGTGTACAAGCTCCTCGATGTCGACGTTGAGCGTCGTACGGTGGAGATGATGCTTAAGTTCGAACCCAGCAGTGTGTGTTTCTATCACCGACATCTGGGCCCGGTTGCGTCGGTAGTGCTGGAAGGCGAGCACCATATCGAAGAGATCCAAGATGATGGCTCGCGGCTCACTAAAGTACGCCGCGCGGGTGAATTCACCATGAGCCATGGCAGCCACGCGCACATCGAAGGCGGTGGCGAAACAGGCGGCGTTATCTTCTTCAGTTTTCGAGCGGACCAAGATCACATCTATGACATCATGGATCCGGAACTGAATATCGTGCGCGAAGTTAGCGTGCAAGATTTCAAAGCCGCCATAGATGCATGGTAGCTCGACGGCTTAACTTTTAGCTGTACCAACAACTGACTTGAGCGGATACCGACTGATGAAAATTCGCGTTAATCCCGACTTGTGCCAAGGCCACAACCGTTGCATGTCGCTCGCGCCTGAACTTTTTGACGCGGACAGTTATGGTCTTGCCAGCGCGCTAAACGATGGCGTGGTAGCGACCGAACATGTTGCCAAGGCGCAGCTATGTATCGACAACTGCCCGGAGTTTGCCATCGAGCTTGTCGAAGCTTGAGTTGCAGAGCCAGCTATGGCGCTTCCACATCTAGCTGGCTCGGCACATCCATGTTCTGGTGCAGCACACGCACCATCAGAACGGCCCCATCATCACGTATTAGGTAGACGATAAGGTGGTTCGCGTGGACATTGATACGCACTGGGATGGGCTAAATTCGACGCGTTCGCGGCAAATCAACGGGTTATCGGCAAGTGTCTCGAACTTCACCTTGAGATCTGTGTAGTAGACAAGCGCTTGCGCGCCACCATGCCTGACTACGGTGTAGTCGAGGATGACATCGATATCTTCGAGGGCTTTTTCTGAAACCTCATACATCAAGCCCATGCCGTGCCTTCACGCCAACCCATAGCTCATCAAGTGTCTTCTCACTAACACCGCTTTCCAAACCTTGTGTGATGGCGCTCTGCAGCGCAGCTAACTTTTCGCGCTGCTCCTGGTCACGTCGGATTAAATCTCGGACGTAGTCACTTGAGCTTGCGTACTTACCACTGTCAATTTGCATTTCGACCCAGTCCTTCATGGGCTCGGGCAACGAGACATTCATGCTGGCCATAATGTGACCCTCCTAAAGCACAATTGCAGTTATTGCCATTTATTGTCAAACAACGGTCGCTGAATTAAGCACTCGATGCTTAATGACTAATGCATGACATGATCCCAGCACCCATAAACCGCAAACCTGATACGCGAGAATGGTTTGGGAGATAGTGATGCAATGCGGGGCAGGGCTAGATTGCCCAGCTCCCGCTACTTCGCCTAGATAGCGAGCCGCGCTATCGTTTCAGCTACAGATACTGCCTATCCGGGACACACAGAACATGGATGCACTCAAACTTTACTGTTGGCGTGCCGCACATGTTGAAGGCGGTCATGGTTGTTGGCGGACCGCCGTTAACGGTTGGAGCATCAATAGCAACCGGGAATGTGATGTGATATTCGTGCAAGAAGGCGCCAAGTGCATCTGCCGTTCCCGGTGCTGTGTGGTGTTCAAACACCGTGTGCAATCCGAGCACGCAGACATCGTCTGAATCGAATGTTTCGGCCACGCGTTTTGCCTGCGGCAGCCCATGAGATACGCAGCCAGGGCAAAGCATCTGAAAAGCTTCGATCACAACAACACGCCCGCGCAGACCTTCTAGGGTTAGAGGTGCTTCTGTATTGAACCAATGGACTGTCTGTAGTTCGGGTGCGTGTCTGAGCATCACGAAGTTCCTGTCTTAATATTATTTCTCGCCAGGACCGCGAGCTACAGCTGGTCCTGGCGAGTTGCTTGCTCCAAGCCAAATGAGCGAGTTACTGCCCGACCTTGATGCAGGCCGGGCCGATAGCTTGATCATTTCGCTTTCGTGATTCGCCCGGGCAGTGACAAGTAGCCTGAGGCAACATCATGGACGCCGGTCACACAAAGCAGCGGTACCGCACCCTTAACGTTCACTTGTAATTCGGCGGTCACCGCATCAAATGAGACATCCTCACTGTTATTCACCGGCACGGTGATGGTCGCAGTGCGGCCATCGAGGATTGGACTCATGCCGGGGCTATCCAATGCAATCGGTAAATGAGGCGCCGTTGCTGGAAGCAGATCTACGCCCGGTGATAGATCGCACACCTTGCGGCCGGCGCCGCAGGCTTTATCTTTGACCAGGACCGCCCAGTGAGAATGCCAATCGGCGCCACCGTTGGCTGGGTCACCGTCCTGATTTTCATCAAACAGAGGTGTGTCATCAAAATCCGGATGAGCGGTGATGGCCAGCGACAAAATGCCGGATGCTTTGTCGAAGCCGACAAGCGCCGGGTCGAGGCTGGTTGGCCAGACATAGGCTTTAACTTTTGCGCCCTTAAGCTGCCCGACCGCGGCCGGCAACCCCAGCGACTTCCATCATGAAAGTGGTCAGACGGCCATCAGTTGTCGCACCGGCGCGTGTGATGTCGAAGGCTGGTGCTTTGTCGGTCTCTGTCTTACTGGTGATTTCGTGTGCGGCAGCATTGCGGAAAGCCAAAGCAATAAATAGCAAGGCGAGGGATCGTGTGTTCATGGGCTTATCCATCGCTGAACGAACTAAGCGGCGTGTGTTGATGACGCCAATCGGAGATGAGATAGCAGCACGCTCTCGCTTGCTGCTACGGGATGCGGAAGATGTTATGGCTCTCGCCGCATCGAACCGCGAACCCTTGTCAGGCGAAGTACGACTGGGCGTTATTCCAACCATCAGCCCGTTTCTTCTGCCTCGCGTATTACCTAGGATCAATGAGAAGCACCCGGCCTAGCGCCTCTTTCTACGCGAAGAGCAAACCGAACAACTGCTTAGCCAACTGCGCTTGGGCGAGATCGACCTCGCTCTCATTGCGCTGCCCTATGACATTGAAGGGCTAACATCCTTGACCGTTCTCGAGGACAAATTTCAATTTGCTTGCAACGAAGCTCACTCACTGGCCAAAAAAAAAGACGATCCCGCTCAGCGCCCTCATCAATGAACCGCTGATGCTGCTCGAGGAAGGGCACTGCCTGCGCGGCCATGCGCTGGACGCTTGTCGATTTCACGATGTACAAATACGCGCTCAGTTTGAAGCCAGCAGCCTGCACACTTTGGTGCAAATGGTTGCGTCCGGGATCGGCGTCACCCTACTGCCGCAACTCGCCATTGATAGCCACATCACGCAGGGCACGTCGATTAAGCTCGTACCTTTGTCCGAAAGCGCATCGCGCCAGACCGGGCTAGTGTGGCGCCAATCATCGCTGCGCAGTCAGGACTTCAGAATTCTGGCAGATACTTTGAAAAGCATAATGCGCAGTTAAGCCCCAACACCCCGACTCAGACAAAGGCCATGCGGCAGGCTTGCGCATCGACCCGCTGAGGGGCCTGCGCCTTCCCAGATCTGAGGATAGGAGCGAAGCAAAGCGCACGCCGAGCAGGCCACGTAGAAGTATTCGGTTCCTGCTATTTGGCATCTAACCTAACCGTGGCAGCGGCGTGCTGCGGGGACGTGGTCGAGCAATAGAAACTGTTTGATACCGCCGTTTTCTGCAATCTGGAGTTAGGGGTTTCAGCCAGACAACTACCCCGTAACATCAGCACCAACAAAGCGCGCAACCGCGCTACTACCATCCACTTTGTCAGAATCAGTATTCAAGCGAGTTGAATCTCATTCACTGACCATGTCTAGCCCGCGTGGCACTTCGGCTCGGTCCATGTTCAGCGGACCGTGGCGCAGACAGGTGCTCGGCTGTCTGTATGCAGAAAATCTAGCCCAGGGGTTGGCTAGATCGATTTCCGTCGGTAGGCTGTCCGCAAGCTGGCTTGCTCAAGACAAGCCAATACCAATGTGGAAAGAGCGAGGATATGGCAAAAGCCGACATTGTAGGCGGCGTCTTGTTGATGGCATTTGGCCTGTTGCTGCTGGGTTGGATTATTCCAGCCCAGACCCATCAAGACACCGGAGCAGCTGTGCCGCCGGCTTTGCTGCCACAGATCTGCGCCATCGGTATCACCATACTGGCCGCGATTCTGACGCTAAATGCACTGCGCGGAAAAACCCCCGCGGGTAAACCGCCCATGATGAAAGAATGGGCCGCGATGGGTGCGGTCATCACTATCATCCTAGCCGGCGCGGCGTTGTTTAAGTTTGTGCATCCGGCAGTTGCTGGAGCCTTCGTCAGCTTTGCGACCATGATTTATATGGGCGAGCGCCGCATCCACCTGCTGATCCTGCTGCCCGCAGGCTTGGTGCTCAGCATCTACGTGCTGTTTTACGAGCTGTTAGGGACCGCAATCTTATGATGGAAGAACTTGCCGCGGGGTTTGGCGCAGCCCTGACCATCTACAACATCGCCTTCATCTTTATGGGCGTTGCCATCGGTTATCTGGTTGGCGCATTGCCCGGTCTGGGCAAGGGCACGGCGACGGCGGTCGCCATCCCGATCACATTTTATATTGAGCCTTTGGCCGCCATCGCCTTCCTGATCGGCATCTCTAAAGGTTCAACCGCTGGCAGTGCCGTCAGCGCCATCTTGATGAACACGCCGGGCGAGCCTTCCTCCGCTCCGACGGCACTGGCGGGCTACCCGCTGGCGCGGGCGGGCAAGGCGCAAAAAGCCCTGAAGATGGGTCTTTATGCCAGCGTGATCGGCGATTTTGTCTCCACTTGTGTGCTGATCTTGTCGGCCCAGACATTGGCCGATTATGCCTTGGGCATCGGCCCGATCGAGCTGGTGGCGATCCTGGCCTTTTCACTGACCTTCATCGCGGCGCTATCGGGCAACTCAATGGTGAAAGGCCTGATTGCCGGGCTGTTCGGCATCCTGTGCTCCACGGTCGGCACAGAAATCGAGACCTCCACCGAACGTTTCACCTTCGGTTCTTTCGACCTGTATGAGGGCTTGCCACTTATCCCAGTCGCTATTGGCATGCTGGCTTTGTCGGAGATGATGATCCAGATCGGTGACCGTCGGCGGCTAGAGGAGCAGACCGACCTGCTGCGCGGCTCCGGCAAGCCGGAAGATGCGGTGGTCACCTTGGCAGATTGGAAGCGCTCGGCCAAATCCATCATTCGCGGCACCGGCATCGGCATCTTCGTCGGCATCCTGCCAGGTCTGGGTGCGAGCACCGGCTCGTTCCTGTCGTATGGCATGGCGCGACGTGCCGCCGAGGATCCCGAGGCGTTCGAGCGTGACGGTGCCATTGAAGGCGTCGCCGCGGCTGAAAGCGCTGACAACGCGGTCGTGCCTGCGAGCTTTGTGCCACTGTTCGCGCTGGGTATTCCGGGCAGCGTCATCGCCGCCATCTTAATCGGCGCATTCATCATCCAGGGTGTGACCCCCGGCCCACTGATGTTCATTGAGCAAGCAGAGCTGATGCAAGGCATCTATGCCTCTATGCTGGCGGCCTCACTGATCTTGTTGTTTATCGGCTATTTCGGCCAGAACATGTTTGCCCGCATCATTAAGCTCAGCCCCAGTCTGGTGCTGTCAACAGTGGTGTTCCTGTGCTGCCTGGGTTCATACCTACAAGGCGGCGGCATGTTCGGACTCTATATAATGGTGCTGTTCGGCGTAATTGGTTTTTTCGCTCGAAAATATGAGTTCAGTTTCGTCACTTTCTTGATCGGCTTCGTCGTCGGTGACGGATTCGAGCTGGCATTGCGCCAATCTATTGGCCTATTGAAAGGTACCCCCGAGGCCATCCTTGATCACCCCGTTGCCCTGGTTTTCTGGGCATTGACCGTGCTTGGCGTAATCGCCATTCTTCGTCGTAAGAAAGCTAAAGCTACCACCGAACCGGCCCCTGCGGCCGCAGAATAGGAAAAATACTATGCATTTCCTCAAATCATTGGGCTTAGCGGTTACCGCTGCAGCCGGCTTGTCACTAGCAGCAATGCCAGCACACGCAGAATGGCCTGACGGTCCGATCACCATGCTGATCGGCTACAAAGCCGGTGGCGGCACGGACACCAAAGGCCGGGTGTTGGCAAAACAACTCGGCCAAGAGCTTGGCGTGCCAGTAAAAGTCATCAACAAGCCCGGCGGAGGCCAAGCCGCGGCGCTGAACTGGTTCAAAGAATTGCCAGCAGACGGCAAGGTGTTCTTCTTTGGTGCGTCCACCGGCATTACGCTGAATCCGCATTTGAAGAAAAATATCGGCTATAGCAAAGACGACTATGAGTATTGTTGTCTGGTAACCGAATTTCAGCCGGCGATGGTCGCCCCAGCCGACGCGCCATTCGACGACTGGGCAGGCTTTATTGCGCATTCCAAGGCTAATCCAGGCGTCAAGTACGCTGCCTTAAGCCCGTTCGCTCGCATCATCATGGAGCTGATTGCGAAGAAAGAGGGCCTCGACGTCAACTACATCCCAACTAAAGGCGGCGCCGGCATGGTGCAGCTGGTGCTGGGCAAGCAGGTGATGGCCGCTTATTCCGGCGGCATCCACTCGCGCTATCCGGGCAAGTTCAAGACCCTGGCGGTGATCACTTCCGCCCGACAAGCGCATTTCCCCAATGCGCCGACGCTGGAAGAACTGAACTACGGCCTGAACGGCGACGCGCCTACCGTGGTCGCCTTCCCGAAAGGCATCGACCCAGCGATTGTTGCCAAACTAGCGGCAGCCATGAAAGTCGCGGCCGCTAGCAAGGACATGGCCAACATCTCGAAGAAAATCATGATGCCAGTCAACTACGCGGACACCGAAGCGGCGAAGAAATTCATCGACGGTACCACCGCTTCGTTCGGCAAAATGATTAAGGACAGCGGCTACGTAGCGAAGTAACGACGCCAGCCGTTCTTAAGAAAAACCCCCGGATGGCCTTAGGGCTGTCCGGGGGTTTTTCGTTTCAAAAGAGCAATTGACGCCGGCGCTCGCAACCATGCTAGCGCTGGTGGATTTGATCTACGCTACCGGTGAGTTCCTTATTGCAGCTCGTGTGAGCGCGACACCATAAGCCCGGCGCCAGGTGCATTGGTGAGGTAGCAGATTGGATACCAGCGCGCTGGTCCTAATGGCCTGCTAGGTCACAATTCTAGCTACCAGACACGCGCAGTATTGACTACTCGAGGGACGCGTTCGCACAGTTGGCCTCACTGGCAGAGCCTGCGGATGGACTACTCAGAACTAATACGCATGCATCCGACCACCTTTTTGTGGAGCCACCGTCCGACTGGACAACAGTCAAGGCGTGTATCTCGCCTGATGCATTACATAACCACGTTGCATACGTCGCATTTGCCAGTACCAAACTTAAGCTCGCCATCCAGCGGGGCTGCGCAATTTGGACAATGCGTCGGAACGCCGTCGTCGCTATCGTGAAACCACCAATAATAGGTGCGCCGGAGATTGGACATCTTCGAGGCAATCGCCATGCCTTCGAGGTTGACCTGACCGTTGGCATCGAGCAAACGAACCTTGGCGTAAGCCTCGTATTCGCCTGAGTTTAGCCACAAAGCGTACAACGCCTTAAATGAGTGGAACCAGCTGGCGAGCTGGTCGACTGTGTGTTCGTCGAGCTCAAGCAATTGCGCATCGACTTCCTTGCGGCACTCGAAACAGTGGATGGGATTATCCGTCAGCGCATCAACCAGAACGAGGCGGGTACGCTGCGGGCAAACACAACGCTCGATGTGCGTCCAGGGTCGCAGTTTGTCGAAATAGCTCATCTGTGCTCGTCGTGCCTCATCACCCAACAGGCATCTTCGAAGCCGCGCCAAGCGTTAACAAATTTCAACGATAACTTACACCGCTTATGGATTGACACCAAAGCCCGCAGCAACCCGGCGGAGCATTTAGCCTAGACTTACGACATTGGCTATTGAAGGCGCCCGAAAAATGTTTGCCGCGCCGATTCTGATAGTGCAACACCGCGGCGTTCGTTGTATGCCAGCACCGCCAAAAGACGCTGGCGCGAACCTTGCGTCGGCGTGACCCGGTGCATCGCGTTGCGGCCACGGAATAACACCAAGGTGCCGGGTGACATCTGCAGCTCAGCCGGGCTTACGGCACCATCAAGCACTTGTTGCGCGCCCGCATAATTAGTCTCACCAGCATCAGCATCGCGCACGCCCTGCACATATTCGAACACGCCACCGGCGAGCGGCGCTTGCAACAACAAGGTGATCGCAAACGCAGAGTTATCGAAATGCCATCCAAGTTCTTGTCCCGCTGCCGCATAGTGGATATTGATGGATGACAGCGGATCGGCATATTCAAACAACGCAGACACATCGAGCACAGCGCACAGAAATGATCGGAAGGCTTGCGCGTCATATAGTAGTTTAAGCGCAGACCTATCAGGCACTTGATCGGTCGTAATACAGCCTTTAGACGATTGCACCTGACGATTGCGCGCATGTGAGTCGCTGAAGGCCGGATCTGGTGGCTCTAGATAGATGTTGTGGGATTGCTGGGTGTAGTAAGCCAGTTCGGCGCATTGCAGCGCATCGTCACGGATCGACTCCACCGCACTAGCTTTTAGAACACCAGGCAGTAGCAAAACCCCATCACGCTCTAAGGTCGCTTTACTGCGTGCGCGTAGTTGCGCATCGGCCAACGGATAACGCTCACAATCAATCACGGTGTGAAGCATCATTGCCTCAATTATAATCGGCGGATGTTGCCACCGAGACTAGCATGCTCGAGCATCAATTGCGGAGCTGTCAGTGCACGCAACTGAGGACACCCAACCGAGGACAGATAGTAATTTCGGCTCCTCAGCAGAATTCGTGGGTGGAAAAAAGGGCTGATAGAGGCGTGCAAGTAGTTGAGAGAGCACCCCGTTCCGGACTTTGAGAAGATGGAGTTACAAGACTTTCACCAACTCAAAGCAGGGGAACGGGATGGTAGACAAGCTTGTCGACGATAAGCCCGGCGACCCAACTCACATCGGCCAGGGTACCC
>Ga0055584_100008316_pt1 | contig 10172 bp, 10 predicted proteins | sample OSDHelmetaG_FD_58716 | JGI IMG/M metagenome (GOLD analysis project Ga0055584, IMG submission 58716) | Pelagic marine sediment microbial communities from the LTER site Helgoland, North Sea, for post-phytoplankton bloom and carbon turnover... | ecosystem: Environmental > Aquatic > Marine >...
GGCGATGAAAGCGTATTGGGAGCCCTTAGCTTTTGAGTTGCCTGAAAGCGCTGCAAGCTGGCGCGGCATCATTGATTCCAGCGCGCCTTGCCCGGATGATTTTGTGCCATTGGCCGCGGCCGTCCCATGTGCGGACCAAAGCCACATCGAATTACCCACACGATCGATGCACCTGCTACTCGCAACCGCGCCGCTCAATTAGGGCAGATTAAGCATGCCAGCAAGCAAGTGACTGACTCCCAAACGACTCTGGTATGACCGGTCCTTGCATCCGCTTTGGCGTTGGTAGGTTCAGCCATAATTTATTCTGTTAGGCTTTGGCCTACAGCGCGGTTCAAGCGCTGGATACAACATGGAGAAATGTTATGGACGCCACCATCAAGGTGTTTTGGCAACCACATTGAACTAGCTGTCTTCGGGTAAAGGATTACCTGTCGGTCCGTGGGATCGAATATCAGTCAATCAATGTACTAGATGATGATAATGGTCGTGAAGAGCTGAAGGCTTTGGGCGCGCGCACCATTCCAATAGTTGCACGTGACGGGCGTTTTGTAAGCGCGCAGGTCATTCGCGATGTAGTCGATTTTCTCGGCCTTGATGACGACACCAAGCCGCAGTTGAACCCTACGCAACTCGCGCAACGCTATACGCTGGTGCTCGAAAAGGCCGTTTCACTGGTCGCGCAGATGCCCGATGAGCACCTGAGCAAAGAGCTTCCCAACAGACCGCGTTCTTGGCTGGTGCTGATGCACCATATGTTCCAGATCCCGAACGCATTTCTCGATATGGAAGACACCGGCGAGACGCTGACTTACGAGTCGCTGGTAGCACAACCGCCCGAGGGTATCTCGAGCAGTGCCGCAGTAGCGGCTTTTGGCGCAAATGTGCAAACGCGATTTGCCCAATGGTGGGAGCGCAGCGCGGCGGAAGATTTTGACGCCGAGGTACCGACCTATTTTGGCGGCACTACCCGTCACGAGATGTTTGAGCGTACGGTTTGGCATTCGACCCAGCACACTCGCCAAGTCGCGTCTTTGCTTGAGCAGGTTGGCATTGCGCCGACGGCACCCTTGCTTGCCGAGGATCTCGCCGGGCTTCCGCTGACACCGCACGTATGGGATGAATGACACGCAAATAGTGTTGTTATTGTGCGTTGTGTACGAATTTGTTTGATAATTTGTAGAGAACACACTGAGACACTAAGCTTTGCCCATAGTCGCCCGACACGGACACCAGCGCCGTGTCGGGCCCATTTTCCACGGCTAGCGCGGTATAGATGCAAGACCTGTCAGGCGCGTTTGTGCACGCCTACACGCTCATTACGACCTTCGATCCGGCGCTCGTCGAGATCATCGCGTTATCGTTACAAGTCAGTCTGCTCGCGGTACTAGTCGCAACGGTCATTGGCTTGCCATTGGGCGCGTTGCTCGCGGTTTGGCGCTTTCCCGGGCGTCGGATTCTAATCGTGATACTGAATTCACTGATGGGCTTGCCGCCGGTGGTGGTTGGGCTAACCGTATATCTGCTGCTGTCGCGTTCAGGTCCGCTCGGTGTGCTGGAGTTGTTGTACACGCCAACGGCGATGGTAATAGCGCAAACGCTACTGGTAACGCCGATCGTGGCGGCGCTTGCGCTGCAGGTGATCGCCGACCTTTACGATGAGTACGCAGACCAGCTCAGATTATTCGGTGCAAGCGGCTATCAGATCGCCTGGACCTTGCTATGGGACGCGCGCTTCAGTCTGCTGACTGCCGTATTAGCGGGCTTCGGCCGCGCCATCGCCGAGGTAGGAGCGGTGCTGATTGTGGGTGGCAATATCAATCATGCAACGCGCGTAATGACCACCTCAATCGCGCTGGAAACCTCTAAAGGTAATTTAGCGCTGGCGCTTGGACTTGGCATCATTCTCGTGACTATCGCTGTCAGTATTAACGCCTTGGTGCTCACCGTACGCATGCGTTCCGAACGCATTGCGGCGACTTAAGATCGCAGCGCATGGAGAATTATTTTGCCGGCACCTAAGGCCGAATCTAAGGCCGAACAGCCGCGCGCTGACGCCAAGTTGCGCCCAGTTCTACCTGTGCGTTGCCACGAGGTCGTGCTCGAACGCGGCCGACGCCGTTTGCTCGATCAGGTTTCGGTGCAATTCGACAATATCGATCTCACCGTAGTACTCGGTCCCAACGGAGCCGGTAAGAGCCTGTTGTTGCGGGTATTGGCTGGCTTGTTAGCGCCCGATGCCGGGCAACTGACATGGGCAGGCCGAGCTCCAGACGGGGCCAGGCGTTTGCAGGTTGGGCTGGTTCTACAAAAGCCAGTGTTATTGCGTCGCACCGCAATCGCAAACTTAGAGTACGCGCTCGGGTTTTTGCGCGTCTCACGCCAGCTTCGTCATAAGCTCGCGATGACGGCACTAGAGGAAGCAGCGCTGGGACATCTCGCCAAGGCACCCGCGCGATTATTATCGGGCGGTGAACAACAACGCCTCGCGACCGCGCGAGCGTTGCTACTGCGACCGCAGTTGTTACTCCTTGATGAACCGACCGCACATCTTGATCCGACTTCGACTGGCGCGATCGAGACGCTGGTGTTGGCTGCGCGCGCTGGCGGCACCAAGGTCGTGTGGGTCACGCATGATCTGGGCCAAGCGCGGCGTCTTGGGGAAAACATCATGTTCATGCACAAGGGCCAAATTGCCGAATCCAGTGACGCAGAGCAATTTTTCGAAACACCTGCATCCACGCCAGCGCAGGCGTTCTTGGCAGGGCGTTTACTGACCTGAACAACTGTATCCTACGCGCTTGCGTGCCCAGCTATAGCTAGTTATGCGGGGCAGTTGAGTGCGCATGAATCGTGATAGTTAAGTAAACCTAGACTTGAGGAATATCGACAATGCACACCTTGGGCGCTTTGCTGCTGCGCTGGGTTGTTGTGATGGCGCTCGGGATAACGGCGTGCGCGAACGGCGCCGCGCAATCCCTATTGATTCAATCAACTACGTCGACGCAAAACTCCGGATTGTTTGACGTTATCTTGCCGCAATTCACCCAGGCAACCGGCATCGGCGTGAAAGTGGTAGCGGTGGGTACGGGCCAAGCGATTCGCAATGCCCGCAACGGCGACGCAGATGTCTTGCTTGTGCATGCTAAATCAGCCGAGCAGAAGTTTATCGCGGATGGCTTTGCTGAGCGTCGCTACGACCTGATGTACAACGATTTTGTGTTGCTGGGGCCACCGACGGACCCAGCGACGCTGCACGGTGGCAAAGACATTGTTGCGGCTTTACGCAAAATCGGTCAGCAAAAAGCCATCTTCGCATCACGCGGGGATGACTCTGGCACACATAAGAAGGAGCTGGGGCTTTGGCAAGAAACGGCAATCGATGTAGTTAGCGCGAGCGGGCAGTGGTATCGCGAGACCGGCTCAGGAATGGGCGCGACCCTGAATCTGGCTATTGGCATGGGCGCCTACGTATTAGCCGATCGTGCCACCTGGATCGCATTCGGCAACAAGGCCGGATTTATAATCCATGTTGAGGGCGATCCAAAGCTATTTAATCAGTATGGTGTGATGGCGGTTTCTGCCAACAAACATCCCCATGTTAAAGCGCGTGCAGCCGCACAGTTCATACAATGGTTGCGCAGCCCCTCTGGTCAGTCTGCGATTGCCGCGTACAAGCGCGCTGGTCAGCAATTATTTTTCCCGAATTCGAAATAAGCGCCGCGGTCGTCGCCCTGAATCATAGCCCGGGGCAAGCCGCGCCAACATTTAGGTATGTTCTATGAGTGACGCTCGACAAACTTCCCCAGCCGCGAGTCGCAATACCACGCCGATTGTCGAGCGCTTGCAGACACTACTGCCGCCGCAGGGTCGGGTGTTGGAGCTTGCCAGTGGCCCAGGTCAGCACGCGATCGCGTTCGCGGAACATTTTCCGACCTTGCGCTGGACTCCGAGCGACCTTGACCCGGCAGCGCTCGCCAGTATTAACGCATGGCGCGCCGACGCCAGCCATGAGCGCATTACCGAGCCTTTGTCGATCGATCTAGTTGATCCGCAATGGCCGCAGACGGTGACATTTGCGGTTGCCGCAATGATCGCAATCAACGTATGTCATATCTCGCCGTGGACAGCGAGTGAAGGCTTATTGCGTGGTGCGGGCGAACTGCTAAAGCCGGGCGCAGCGTTGCTGATCTACGGACCATTTCGGATTGACGGCGAACACACGGCACCGACAAACGCGCAATTCGACAACTCCCTGCGCCAACGCGACCCGAGCTGGGGTATTCGCGACCTAAACGAGCTGAATGTGTGCGCCCGCGCGCATGGGCTAATGGAGGCTGTCTGGCACGAGATGCCGGCCAACAACGCCATCCTAGAATTTCGCCGCGCCTGAGCTCGAGCCGCACATCTAGAGCGTCCAGGCACACTCGGGCACTGGCGGGCGCCGTCTTGCAAAAGCTAGAAGAACACCAGGGTGCGTGTCTCAATGCTTTGGCGCGGTGCGCAATCCGGCTGGGTTGCCGGGTGGGTGAATGCGCTGTGCGCGGTAAATTTAGCGTAGCCGTCATCTGACGAATCGAAACACTTCAACAGCAGCGCTTCGTGCGCAAGCATGTCCGAGTAGTAAAACCAACGGTGAGCCGGATTCCAGGTGATCTGGTAGACCTCTCCAGTACGCTCACCGTATTCAAGGTCAGTAACTACAAAGTCTTGCTCAGCCATGCTTGATGCATCACACACGCCTAGCGGCTGCGATTGCACCGGTCCAACAATTGGGCGCCAAACATTGACCACCGCAAAGCGCCCGCGTAGCAAAGAATCTGCTTCGTCGGGTAGTAGATCGCGCACTCGCAGTGGGCCTGAGCGGGTCGTATAGTCGTTATGCACAACCCGAACTGGCTCGCGCACGCCTGCGCGTTGCTGTTGCTTAGCGTCGCCGGAACGCACGTTGTGATCGAATGCGACCACTCGGCGCGCGCCTGTGTGCGCCTGCACCAGAGCCTCCATACGCGGATAGTAATCTTTTACCACCAGCTCATGGTCGAAGTAGTCAGCGCAACCGTCAGGCTCCGGCACCAAGGTAAAACCGTGTTCGTCTAATGTGCTTTCAAAATTGCGCGCATCGTTTACTTGTACCGTGCGCTTTTCATATTCGGCATTCTTCTGGACCGGCACACCAGGGCGCGTCATCAGGCTAACCGGGCGCGTCTCATTGGCAGCCAGGTAATTGAGGCGTGTCTCCACTGACTCCATCAGCATTGGGCTTGTTGTTGACACAGTTGGTCTCCACTCGGTGCACGTCATAGCCGCGTATTCTATGCGGATCTGGTAAGTTCTTGTCAGTGCCTTGATTGACCCTGCTGGCGAACTGCCTTTTGGGGGGCCCGATTGGGGGCCCGATGGGGGATTGAGGATTGTCGGAACATCTGTACAAAACAGCCTTCAAGGACAAACAATGACGTCAAAGTTCGAGCCTGAAATTGCCGCCCAATACATTGCCGCGACGCACTGGACGCGGCCAGATCCTGAGCAAGCAGGGCGTGCCGCAAGAGTCGCTGGCAGCCTGGCAAACACACTGGACGTAACCGCCGCTGAATCGCTTTTTGATACCGAACCAGACCAATTACAAGCAACGCTCATTTCGCTTGCTGACCCTGAGGACCTAGTAAATGAGTGAGCTGTTAAACATGTCGCTGGTCGAGGCGGCTGATTCGGTCGCGAGTGGCGCGGTGTCTTCGGTAGAACTGACCAAGGCTGCACTGCTGGCCGGGGAGTCTGCGCAGACTCGCCTCAACTGTTTTATCGACCTGTGGCCGGAGCGTGCGCTTAAGAGCGCCGCGCACGCGGACGCGCAACGCATCGCTGGCGCAAGTTTAGGGCCGCTGCATGGCGTGCCACTGGCACACAAAGACATGTTCTACCGGGCCGGCGAAATCTCCACTTGCGGTTCGAAGATCAGAGCAGATTTTCGACCCACAGTAACCGCCACCGTGCTCGAGCGCTTGGATAGCGCCGGTGCAGTCACGCTGGGCACCTTAAACATGGCCGAGTTTGCCACCGGCCCGACCGGCCACAATGTGCACTACGGGGCCTGCCGTAATCCATGGAACAGTGACTACATTACTGGCGGATCCTCAAGCGGATCGGGCGCCGCTACTGCGGCGCGTTTAGTGTTCGGCGCGCTTGGTTCAGACACGGGCGGCTCGGTGCGGCTGCCGGCCGCCGCTTGTGGCTTATTCGGCATGAAAGCAACACAAAGCCGGGTTTCGCGCTATGGCGCGATGGGCCTGTCGTTCTCGTTGGACAATATTGGCCCGCTAGCACGCACCGCTCGAGATTGCGCGCGTATGTTGGGTGTGATCGCCGGCTTCGATGAGCTGGACTCAACCTCCAGCCGTTACCCAACCGTCAATTACGAAGCCGCGACCCTCAACCCTGACATCAAAGGCTTACGCATAGGCGTCCCGCGAGCTTATTTTCGCGATGAAGCAGACGCACAAGTGCTTGATGCAGCCGACAACGCGCTGCGCGTGCTTGAATCGCTGGGTGCGGTCATCGTCGATGTGGATATTCCCTTCGCTGATGTCATGGCACGCATCGGCGGCCCAATCTCAGGCATAGAAGCGCTCGCATTACACCGCGCCTGGATGCGCGAGCGACCGCAAGACTACGGTCCCCAGACACTGGCTCGACATCTGTCCAACTTGGCCGTGCCAGCGGCGGACTACCTAGCCGCAGTACAAGCAAGACCGCGCATCATCCGAGAGTTCGTCGACACGGTATTTAGCCAATGTGACGTTTTGCAGGCACCGGTGTTCCCAACCGCGATACCGACCATCGCGCACACTGACGTCGGAGCTGGGCAGGGTTTCGAACAAATGCTCAGCGCTCTTACCCGCAACACCCGGCCATTCAATTTCCTGGCCTTGCCCGGCTTGAGCACTCCAGCTGGATTTTGCAGAAATGGACTGCCCTTGTCCTTCCAGTTGCTCGGGCGCCCGTTTGCCGAGGCAAAATTATTGCGAGTTGGCGCGGCTTATGAGGCTGCGACGCAATGGACTACAGCGCCACCACCGAGTGCTGATTAGCGCGCGCATGGCGCCAACGCGTACCACCTACTACTTAGGTGTTGATATTGGCGGCACCAACTGCCGCGCGCAACTCGTCAACACTAGCGGCGGCCCGCCGCTAGAGCAACACACAAGTCGGCTCGACAATTTGCTTGATTGTCGGGCCTTTCTTGATGCCGTCGTCGCCACAGTTGGCGGCTGGTCCGCGGTGAAGCGCTGTGTTGTGGGCTTCGCCGGGCCGGTTGTGGCACGCGCCCAGGCCTCACTAACAAATTGGCCTGGCACACCACAGATCACGCTGGCCGAGTTCTCTCGGTGGACTGGAGGCGACACTCGCACGCTATTCCCAAACGACATGGAAGTAACTGCGCTAGGCGTGGTCACCGCATCGCCTAAGGAGTGCATCGAGTTACACCCAGGTGCGCAAGCCGCGCACGATGCAAGCGCGACCCGAGATGTCAGTGCTAATTCGCAGGTAGCAATTGGCGTTGCGCGCACGCTGGAAACGATTTTAGTGCTCGCTCCGGGCACCGGCTTTGGCAGCGCCGCAGTGCGCCGCGTCAACCCCAAGACCTCGGTGCTGCTCGATGAGATGTTGCCAAGTGAACTCGGCCACGCCGGCGCTAGCCCGACAGATGCACGCACCTGCAGATCCTAAGCCGGCACTACGCGCAATTGGGCTATTAGCCAAGCTGGTAAGACCTGATCGCAGCGCGCGATGCTGTCCGGCTATCCCGTCTATGCGCTGACATCTGGTCGCAACTTATGCGCTTGTTTTTGGTTATGCGAGCATGGAGTTTGTCGAACGAGCTTAGCACGGGCGAAAGTGCGCCGCCTCGACATCAGTCATACCCTAGTCGGTTAGCGACAAGCAGTACCGACCCAAAATATTGACGGAAACATATGCGATGCGGGAAAACAGAAACCATTGGTCTAGCCGATGCGTTGCTCCAAGATGTGGCGCTGAATCTTTCCGGTAGTCGATCGTGGTAGATCTTCATCGCTGATGAAATGAATTTCCCGGGGGCGCTTGTAGCGGGACAGATCTCGTTCGCAAAGCTCCATAAGTTCTTTGGCTGTGACAGTGTCGGTATTTGCTACCACCAACAACACCGGCACTTCGCCCCAACGCTCATCCTCTTTGCGCACCACCACCGCTGTTTCGACACGCTCATCCGCTTCGATCACTTGTTCGATTTCAGCTGGATAAATGTTTTCACCGCCAGATTTGATCATATATTTCACCCGGTCGACATAGTCTAGGGTGCCATCTGGATTGCGGCGTAGGACATCACCCATGTGAAAACGTCCGCCACGAAAATCACTGACATTCACTTTGTCGTTATCCCAATAGCCGCTAAACAAAGTGGGGCCGGAAATTGCTACCTCACCCGGTTCACCGACGGCAACTTCATTGTCGTCGGGATCAACTAGACGCACATCGCAAAACGCTGATTGTCGTTTGGAGAGGCTGGTAGGTATTTCGCCAATTGGAATTAAAGATCCTGTCGCCGGCACTAAGCCAGTTTCTGTTGCGCCGAAAGTGTTTAGGAACGGTGCATTAAGTGCGACAGTTGCGAGCGCTATATGTTCACGCGGGATTAGATCAGCCATGGCACCAATCATGCCTAGGGGCTGTAAGGTCGTGTGGTGTTGGCGAAGCGCTTCGACGAATTCAGTCACCATGCCCGGAACCATAACAAGCCAGCGCATCGGGTAGCGCTCCAGTAGCGCAATCATCTTGTCTGCTTGATACCCATCAACCATATGTACGGTGCCACCACGCAACAATATAGCCAAGCCCTGATCGGTCGAGACCATATGGAACATCGGCGCCCACGCGATAAAGTGATCGTTATGCGCCATATTCAGTTCAGAAACAAAGCTCAAGCCGCGTGCAATCATCGCTCGATGGCTAATTAACGCACCTTTAGGAAGACCTGTTGTGCCACTTGTATAGAGGATCACCAATCCGTTTTCTGGATCAATGCGTTTGTCTGGATAAGATTGCGCGCCCGCGCCTAGAAAAGCCTCATATTGCTGCCCTAAGACAATGGTTTGCATATCACCGAGATCGAGCTCGGCTAAACTTTCGGCCAGCGCGGCGCTGACGATTAAGAGCTTCGGACTCACCAGATCGATACAATGCTGTAACTCGCGTTTAGCAAGTCGCCAGTTCAGCGCCGCGACGATCAACCCTGCTTTGGCGGCACCAAGTTCAACTTCAAAATACTCAGCGCAATTTCCCGCAAGGATCGCCACGCGCTGTTGTGACTCAAGCCCGCTTGCTAAGAATGCATTCGCCAGCTGATTCGAGCGCAAGTCCAACTGTTGATAAGTAAGTTGTCGTGGTCCATCCGTGATCGCGACCTGTTGCGGGCGCGCTTGTGCGCCACTATGAAATAACGCTCCAAGGTCTGTTTGCCCAGCGCTGGTTACATTTGCGATCGGCGTATACGTTTGAGTCACGTTATTTTCCTTATTCTTATAATCGCTTGCTGTTCGACGACACGCTGGCGGGCCATATTGGCAAAACCAATGGTGCATGCGTGCGCAGAATCTAGACCTGTGGGTCAAGCGACCTGATAGCGCTGCTGGAGAAAATCGCGGGTAGTGCTTGCCAAGCGTTCAGGTTCGTCGAAATGTATCATATGCCCGGAACCGTCGAACTCTACCCACTCGGCGTCACCGAACTGAGCTGCAATATCATCGAGTTGCCCATCTGCGAACTTCCCATTCCAATGCTCATTTATCGGTATCGACTGGCTCCAATATTCATCCGCTAGCGCACCTGCAATCAACAACGTCGGACATTCTACGAGTGGCCAATAGAACTTGGCATCGCGCGCAGCGAGAAACACTGACTGGGCACGCGGATCGAATGCCCAAGCACGCGAGCCGTCGGAGTTGGGCTCGGTAGTCACAGTTGCGAGCTTATAGGCTCGCTCGGCACTGAGGCGCGGATTGTTTTTTCGCAGCCGCTCGGCGGCCTCATCAATACTCGCTACATCGCGCATTCGCGCGCTCATAATTCGAATTATGCGTTGCGCCTCTCGATCGAGTAGTGCGCGCGCACTAACGCCATCACGAGGTGGTGGTGGT
>Ga0055584_100008317_pt1 | contig 10171 bp, 10 predicted proteins | sample OSDHelmetaG_FD_58716 | JGI IMG/M metagenome (GOLD analysis project Ga0055584, IMG submission 58716) | Pelagic marine sediment microbial communities from the LTER site Helgoland, North Sea, for post-phytoplankton bloom and carbon turnover... | ecosystem: Environmental > Aquatic > Marine >...
AAAATCGGAGCTGATCCAGAGTCTCGCAGACCGGAATCCGCATCTGCTGCAACGCGATGCCGAGCGCATTGTGACGACCATTCTGGATGAAATCACAGCCACCCTCGCCCGCGGTGACCGGGTGGAACTGCGCGGTTTCGGCGCCTTTTCCGTGAAACAGCGCGGCGCGCGCACCGGACGCAATCCGCGCACAGGCGAAACCGTCAGCGTTGACGCCAAGGTCGTTCCCTATTTCAAGACCGGCAAGGAATTGCGCGAGCGTCTCAACGAAAACTGAGTCCGCCCGGGCGCCTACTCCTGCGCCCCGCTTATGGGTTAAACTTCATTCCGAACCGACCGGAACGCTGCCTGCCGCTGTCCGGACCACCAACCGATCCCATGGGGTGAACGTGAAACTTGTCCACTGGCTGATAACCGTCTCGCTCGCCATCGTGATCGTGATCTTTGCGCTGAACAATCGCACGCCCGTGGAAGTGGACCTCTTTCCCTTCGGGCTGGTGATTGCCTGGCCCCTTTTCGTCTTCGTCTTTCTGGGCATGGGCATCGGCGCGGTGATCGGGCTGATTATGGCCTGGATTTCCAGCCATCCGGCACGCAAAACATCACGCGAGCGCAAGACCCGCATTCGCGAACTCGAACGCCAGGTGGAGACCCTGCAAAGCTCGGCCGACAGCAGCACGCAACTGACCCCCATCCGCCCGCCAGCCCTGCCGGAGTAGATGCCCGTGCGCTTCGTGGACGAAGACACGGTCAATGCCGCGCTCGACCCGGCACGTCTTGTCGCCGCCCTGCGCACAGCTTTCTGCGGGGATGCCATCGCCCCCCTGCGGCATCACCACTCCATTTCCGGCGCACAGACCGGCACGGATGCCACACTTCTGCTGATGCCCGCCTGGTCAGCCGGAAACCCGCCCGGCTATATCGGGATCAAATCCGTTACCGTGCACCCGGACAATCCGTCCCGCGGCCTTCCCTCCGTGCAGGGTGTGTACCTGCTGCTCGATGGTGCCACCGGGTCACCGGTGGTCCTGATAGATGGCCCGGCCCTGACCGCGCGGCGGACGGCAGCCGCATCTGCGCTGGCGTCCACATTCCTGTCGCGAAGGGATGCGGCCCATCTTCTGATGATCGGCACCGGGCGTCTGGCACCCGAACTGATCCGCGCACATGCCGCGACACGCCCCATCCGTCGGGTGTCCGTCTGGGGCCGCAACCCCGAAAAAGCGCGGACACTGGCCGACAGCTTCAACGCGGCCCAATACGAAGTTTCGGTGGTCACGGATCTGGAGCCGGCCGTCCGGGATTCCGACATCGTGAGTTGCGCCACCACATCCCGACAGCCGGTGTTTGACGGCACGTGGCTGACACCGGGGACCCATGTCGATCTGATGGGCGGCTTTCGCCCGGACATGCGTGAAGCCGACGACACCGCGATCACCCGGGCGTGCGTTTTCGTCGACACCCGCGAGGGGGCTTGCCGGGAAGCCGGGGACATCACCCAACCTCTTGCCGCAGGTCTTCTCACACCATCCGCAATCCGTGCCGACCTGTTCGAACTGTGCCGGGACGAGCATGCCGGACGTGGTTTGACATCAGAAATTACATTGTTCAAATCCGTCGGAACGGCTATCGAGGACTTGGCCGCTGCCGAACTTCTCATGACCGAAATTGCTCCATGACCGTTGACTCCACACAGATTCGAAACTGGCTCACCAAAGAAGCCCTGCCCCTGTGGTCACATGCCGGGCTGGATACGGAAGCCGGGGGTTTTGTCGAGAAACTCACCCTCGACGGACGGCCCGTCCTCGATGTCCCCAAACGCACGCGCGTGCAAGCACGCCAGATTTATGTCTACAGCCACGCACATCTGCTGGACTGGACGCCACCGACAAGCGGACCCAGCGCGCTGGAGGCCGCCTATCAGGGGTTCGATTTTCTGACCCGGCAATTCTGGCTGGAAGACGGTGGTTTCGCATTCTCAGTCCAGCGCAACGGCGCCCATGCGGACACGCGTGTCGAATCCTACGAACAGGCCTTCGCAATTTTCGCCTTCGCCTGGCATTTCCGCGCCACCGGAGACGAAGCCGCGGTCGAGTGGGCCGAACGGACCCTGGCCTTTCTGGATGACAATTTCGCGGATATCGAGCATGGCGGCTATTTCGAGAACGCCACCCACGATCTGCCGCGGCGCCAGAACCCCCATATGCATCTGCTCGAAGCCCTGCTGGCCTGGCATGGCGCCACCGGCGAGGACATATGGCTTCGGCGCGCGCAGGACATTATCGCCCTGTTCCGATCACGGTTCTTCGCACCGGAAACCGGCACACTCGGCGAATTCTTCGATGCCGAATGGGCACCAGTCACAGGCACGATGGGCAAAACCGTCGAACCGGGTCACCATTTCGAATGGGTCTGGCTGCTCTACAAATATGGGCAGGCCAGCGGCGATGACATCAGTCAGGAAGCCTACGCGCTCTACAAATTTTCTGAAGCCCACGGGGTCGACCACAATCCCGGCCCGGCGTCCGATATCGCATTCGATTCGGTTTTCAGCCACGGCACGTCACTCGACGAGAACAAGCGCCTCTGGGTTCAGACCGAAGCCATCAAGGCCCAGATTGCGCGCATGGAATTTGCCAATGACGATCAGGCTGCGATGCGGCTGGAGGAGCTTCTCGACCGGATGTTCGAGCTGTATTTCGCTGTCGGCCACGGCAACTGGCAGGATCATCTGGATGTCAACGGCAAGGGCCTTGCCGAAATCGCCCCGGCATCCAGTTTCTATCATGTCTTCCTCGCGCTTACCGAAGTGCTGCGGGTGCGCGACGGGATCATCAGCCTCGCGTAAGCCCAGCGGTTTGCGCAGGCCTTCACCTCTGCTAGAAGCGGCCCCGCTATGACAGACACACCCGGACTTCCCGAAAACCCCGTCTTCGTGGCCCTCGACACACCTGATCTCGATCAGGCGCTGGCCTGGGCGTCGGCCCTGCGCGGCCATGTGGGTGGCGTGAAAACCGGCCTTGAGTTTTTCTCGGCCAATGGTGCCGACGGCGTGAAAGCCATTGTCGATCTGGGCCTGCCAGTGTTCCTCGACCTGAAATTCCATGACATCCCCAACACTGTGGCGGGCGCAGTCCGGGCCGTTGCCGGGCTCGGCGCAGCCGTGGTGAACGTGCATGCCTCGGGCGGGCCGGCCATGCTGGATGCCGCACGCGAGGCCGCAGACACCGCAGGCGGCACGACCCGACCACTGGTGATTGCAGTTACCGTGCTCACCAGCATGGATGATTCCGATCTCGCCGCCGTGGGTCAGACCCCACACGCTGTCGAGCAGGTCGTCCGCCTCGCCCGGCTTTCGCAGGAGCACGGGCTTGATGGCGTCGTGTGTTCTCCCGCCGAAATCGAGCCCATCCGCGCGGCCTGCGGTGACGGGTTTAAGTTGATCGTTCCCGGTATCCGTCCCGACTGGGCTGCCAGCGGCGATCAGAAGCGCATCACGACCCCGCGTCAGGCCCGCGACCGCGGCGCCAATATGCTGGTCATCGGGCGGCCGATCACGGGCGCCGACGACCCGGCAGCAGCAGCCGCGCGGATTGCAGAGGAACTGAGCACGGGCCCATGACCGTCGACACGAAAATCTGCGGAATCAATGACCCCTCCGCGATGAAGACAGCGGTGAGCGCCGGCGCGAAATATGTCGGGCTGGTGTTTTATCCGCCCAGCCCGCGTGCGCTGACACCGGATGAAGCCGCAGGTCTTGCGGCGCTGGTCGCCGACGAAGTCACAACGGTCGGCCTCTTCGTCGACCCCGATGACACCCTGATCGACAGGGTTCTCGCCAGAGTGCCACTCGACATGTTGCAATTGCATGGCAGCGAAACCCCGGCACGCTGCACGGAATTGCGCCAGCGCACCGGACGCCCGGTGATGAAGGCCATCAAGGTTGCCAGCCCGAAGGATATCGACACTGCCGCGGAATATCTTGGCTCCGTGGACTGGCTGATGTTCGATGCCAAGGCCCCCAGGGAGATGGCAGGAGCCCTGCCCGGCGGCAACGCGCTCTCATTTGACTGGACCCTGCTTGCCGGCCGCACATGGCCTGTGCCGTGGATGCTGGCGGGCGGAATCAACCCGGACAATGTAGCGGCGGCCGTGCAGGCATCCGGGACAAAGGTCGTGGATGTATCATCGGGTGTCGAAACCGAACCCGGTCGCAAGGACCCTGCACGTATCGAAGCGTTTCTTGCTGCCGTGAAAAACCTTTGAACCACGCTGTTGAGTTTGTCCCACCTGATGTATAACCACGCCCGAAACTCATGAACGCAGAACCCAACAGTTATCGCACCGGTCCCGATGAATTCGGGCACTTTGGCATCTTTGGTGGCCGTTACGTCGCCGAGACGCTGATGCCGCTGATTCTCGAGGTCGAACAGGCCTATGAAGCCGCCAAGGCCGATCCCGGCTTTCAGACCGAGCTCGATGATTTTCTGACTCACTATGTCGGACGCCCCAGCCCGCTCTACTTTGCCGAGCGGCTAACCGAAGAGTTCGGCGGCGCGAAGATCTATTTCAAGCGCGACGAGCTGAACCACACGGGTGCGCACAAAATCAACAATTGCATGGGCCAGATTCTGCTGGCCCGGCGTATGGGCAAGAAGCGCATCATCGCCGAGACCGGCGCCGGACAGCATGGCGTGGCGACCGCGACCGTCTGCGCACGGTTCGGTCTGCAATGCGTGATCTATATGGGCGCGACGGATATCGAGCGTCAGGCCCCGAATGTCTTCCGGATGAAATTGCTCGGCGCGGAGGTGGTTCCGGTCACCAGCGGCACGGCGACCCTGAAGGACGCCATGAATGATGCGCTGCGCGACTGGGTTTCCAATGTGGACGACACCTATTATCTGATCGGGACCGTTGCCGGTCCGCATCCCTACCCCGCCATGATTCGTGACTTTCAGGCCGTGATCGGTACCGAAGCCCGTGCGCAGATGCTTGCCGCCGAAGGGCGCCTGCCGGATTCACTGGTGGCGTGTATTGGCGGCGGCTCCAATGCCATGGGTCTTTTCTACCCCTTCCTCGATGATGCCGATGTGCGGATCATCGGCGTCGAAGCCGCAGGACACGGCATCGAAAGCGGTGAACACGCAGCCTCACTGACAGGCGGCCGCCCCGGGGTACTCCACGGCAACCGCACCTATTTGCTGCAGGATGACGACGGGCAGATTCTCGACGCCCATTCGATTTCTGCCGGACTGGACTATCCGGGCATTGGCCCCGAACATTCGTGGCTGAACGACAGCGGGCGCGTCGAATATGTGTCCGTTCGTGATGACGAGGCCCTGGACTCCTTCCAGCTCTGCTCGCGCCTCGAAGGCATCATCCCGGCGCTCGAGCCGTCCCATGCCCTCGCGCATGTGGGAAAGATCGCCCCGAAGCTGCCGGCGGATCACCTGTTGGTCATGAATATGTGCGGTCGCGGTGACAAGGATGTCTTTACCGTCGCCGATGCCCTGGGGGTGAAGCTGTGAGCCGGGGCACGACCAGCGGGCGCATCGAAGCGCGCTTCGCCGCGTTGCGCGAGGAGGGCCGTGCCGCCTTCGTACCGTTCATCATGGCCGCCGACCCGGACTACCCGACCAGTTCCGAAATCCTCAAAGGCCTGCCCGCCGCCGGTGCCGATCTGATCGAGATCGGCGTGATGTATTCCGATCCGATGGCTGATGGACCTGCCATTCAGGCCGCGGGCCTGCGGGCGAAAGCCGGGGGCGCACGGCTCTCAAGAACTCTCGAGATGGTGCGCGACTTCCGTCAGAACGACGACACCACTCCGATCATCCTGATGGGCTACTACAACCCGATCTATATCTATGGAGTCGAGAAATTCCTCGACGACGCCCGCGCGGCCGGGGTCGATGGATTGATCGTGGTGGATCTGCCGCCCGAGGAAGACTCCGAACTCTGTCTTCCGGCCCTGGATGCCGGGATGCATTTCATTCGTCTGGCAACACCGACAACCGATGACGATCGCATTCCAGCCGTGCTCGCGAACACATCGGGTTTCGTCTACTACGTTGCTGTCGCCGGGATCACCGGCACCAAATCGGCCGATACCAGCACCATTCATGCCGCTGTCACGCGCCTGAAAAGTCACACCGACCTGCCTGTGGCAGTCGGTTTCGGCATCAAGACGCCGGACCAGGCCCGGAACGTGGCCGAAGTTGCCGACGCAGCGGTGGTCGGATCGGCGATCGTACAGACCATTGCCGACAATCTGACACCGGATGGCAACGCCACACCGGAACTGGTCGAAAAGGTCCTCGACTTCACGCGCCAATTGTCCAGCGGCGTACAAGGCGCCTCGCGCCAGGCTGCCGAATAGAACGCCCATGAGGTCGATGTGAGCTGGCTCTCCGAATTCGTCCGACCCAAAATCAGAGCCCTTGTCGGAAAGAACGATGTTCCCAACAACCTCTGGCACAAATGCCCCGCCTGCGAGCAGATGCTCTTCCACCGTGAACTGGAAGAAAACCAGCATGTCTGCCATGCCTGCGGGCATCACCTGCGGATCAATGCCAGGCAACGGCTGGAGCTGCTTTTCGATGACGGGGCCTATACGCGCATTGATCTACCAGCCGTCACCGCCGATCCGCTGAAATTTCGCGACAGCCGCCGCTATACCGACCGCCTGAAGGACGCACAGGCGAAGTCCGGCGAGCGCGAGGCGATCATCGTGGCCCATGGCCGCATCAGCGGTCAGTCAGCCGTGGTTGCGGCATTCGATTTCTCGTTCATGGGTGGCTCCATGGGTCAGGCCGTGGGTGCCGGACTTCTCGCTGCCGCGGATGCCGCGCTGGCGCAAAATGCGGCGTTGATCGCAATCCCGGCCTCGGGTGGCGCCCGGATGCAGGAAGGCATGCTCAGCCTGGTGCAGATGCCCCGCACCGTGATCGCCGTCGACCGGGTCCGTGAGGCGGGACTGCCCTATATTGTCCTGCTGACAGACCCCACAACAGGCGGCGTGTCCGCCTCCTTTGCCATGCTGGGGGATATCCAGATCGCCGAGCCGGGTGCCACGATCGGCTTTGCCGGCAAACGCGTCATTCAGGATACGGTGCGCGAGGAACTGCCTGAAGGCTTTCAGACCGCCGAATATCTTCGTGAACACGGCATGGTGGATATGGTCGTACCCCGCGCGGACCTTCCCGCGACGCTGGGACGACTGCTTTCACTTCTGCGCGAAAACCATGCTTCGGACGGATGCCCGCAAGTCCTGATTCCGGCATCCGCCAACCCTGATGGCAACTGAAGCCAGCCTCGAAACGGCGCAGGCCATCGACAGCATTCTGGCGCGCTTTATCCGGTACCATCCGGATCGGATCGACTTGTCGCTGGACCGGATGTACCGACTGCTTAGCGATCTGGGTGATCCACACACCCACCTCCCGCCTGTGATCCATATCGCGGGCACCAATGGCAAGGGTTCCACAGCCGCATTTCTGAGAGCGGCCCTGGAAGCTTCCGGAAAAACGGTCAGCGCCTATACATCCCCGCATCTGATCCGATTTGCCGAACGCTATCGCATAGCCGGCGCGATGCTCGAAGAACCTGCCCTGCTGGCCCTGTTCGAAGAAATCGAAGAGAGGAATGCGGGACAGGCAATCACCGAATTCGAATTCACAACCGCTGCCGCCTTCCTGGCCATGTCACGGGCAGATGCCGATATCGCGATTCTGGAGGTCGGCCTGGGCGGACGCTTCGATGCCACCAACGTGGTCGATCGGCCGCTTGCGACCGTCATCACCCGTATCGCCATGGATCACATGAATTTTCTCGGCGATACACTGTCCGAAATCGCCGGTGAAAAAGCCGCCATCCAAAAACCCGGCATCCCCTCGATTGTCGGCCCCCAGGAAGACGCTGCCATGAACGTCATCACGGCTGCCGCCACTGCTGCCGGGGCACCGCTGTACCGGGCCGGATATGAATGGTCGATCGCGCCCAGCGACAAGGACAACAGCGGGGTCTATCACCGCGGAGACCGGGACATCGCATTGCCCGCGCCCGCCCTGCCCGGCCGGCACCAGCTCGACAACGCGGCCACAGCCGCAGCCTGTCTTGAGATTTGCAACCTGTCGGATATGACGGACAGCGCGATCACCACCGGACTGCGTGACGCGCGCTGGCCCGGTCGTCTGGAAATGATCACACAGAGCAATCTTGTCGCCCTGCTGCCACAGGGTTGGCAGATTTGGTGCGATGCTGCCCACAACCCGTCCGGCGCCGCCGCAGCGGCGGCCATGTTTCGGACACTGGCGACGACAGACCCACGACCCCTGCATCTCGTCATCGCCATGCAGAACGACAAGGACTGCGAAGGTTTCCTCGAGGCCTTTCGGGGTCTCGTGGCCAGCGTGACCACGGTCCCCGTGCCCGGTGAATCACGGATGCACACGGCCTCCGGGCTGGCCGATATCGTCAAATCGGCGGGCTTCACCTTCAGGTCTGACAAGTCCCTGTCGGATGCGCTTCGGTCGGTGGTGTCCAACCCCGCGCCGGGACATATCCTGATCACCGGGTCGCATCTTCTGGTCGGTGCGGCACTTTCGTCCAACAGGACGGCACTGTTGGACCGATAGCGCGTCGCGCACTATCCTTGGTGAAGATAGATTACGAGGCCCGGCAATTCCCGGGTCGGGAAAGGCGTTGTACTCATGGCCACACCGGTGCTCAAAGCCCCGCTGGAACGCGGCGACAGCGCGCCCAACTTCTTTCTGGCAGATCAGCGTGATGTCATCATCAGTCTGGCGGACAAGGCGCGGGGCGGACCATTGTTTGTCCTGTTTTTTCCCACCCAGAAAGACCCGGGCGCACTGGCCGAATATGAGGCCATGATTGCCGCCGCCCCATCGATGCTCGAGGCCGGTGCGCATCTGTTCGCTATCTGCGCCGATCCGGTTCCGCTGGTGCAGAAACTCGCCCGGGAGCCAGAGCCGGATTTCTTCGTTCTCTCCGATGCTGACAAGAAAGTGGCCACGCGCTTTGGCGTCCGGGGCAAGCTGATCGGCTTCGTCTTCGGACCCGATCAACGGGTGCACAGCGTGCTGCGCCCCGGCGACACACCCATTGCCGAACGCGCATGCGAGGTGATTGCAGCCATGGGCAAGGCAACCCCCTTCCCGGCCTCGCTGCACCCTCCCATTCTGGTGTTGCCGGAGGTCTTCTCACCGGATTTTTGCAAATGGCTGATCGAACAGTTTGAAACCCGGGGCAATGAGCCATCGGGAACCCTGCGGGTCAGCGAAGGCAAGATGGTTCACGACACCAGTGGCCAGAACAAACGCAGACGCGATCACCACGTGGTCGACAAAGACCTGCTCGACGCCATCGGCAGCCGGATCGAACGTCGGGTGCTGCCCGAAATCCAGCGCGCCTTCCATTGTCCCATCCGGTTCGTGGAAGAATTCAAGATCGTCCGGTACGACGCCGATCCGGGTGGTTTCTTCCGGCCGCATCGTGACAACACGACCATGGGGACCGCCCATCGCCGCTTTGCCATGACCCTGAACCTCAACACCGAGGATCACGAGGGCGGGGAATTGCGATTTCCCGAATACGGACAGGCGAGCTATCGGCCCGCAACGGGAGAAGCCGCGATTTTCTCCTGCAACCTGCTGCACGAAGCCACCGATGTCACGAAAGGCAGCCGGTATGTGCTGCTGTCATTCATGTATGACGAGGCCGGGCGGCAGATCATGGAAAAGATGCAGCAAGCCCAGAACCGACAAGGGGCCTCATAAAAAAACCCCGCCGGAAGCGGGGTTTTCCATGGGACCAGAGACCGGTCTAGAGAACCGAATCCACCCAGTCATAAATCTGGCTCTTGGGCAGGCTCCCCACCTTCATCGATGCGACCTGACCGTCCTTGAACAGAAGCAGGGTCGGGATACCCCGAACGCCATATTTGGACGGCGTCATCGGGTTGTCATCGATATTCAGCTTGGCCACGACGATGGCGCCATCCTTGTCGTCGGAGAGCTCCTCAAGGGTCGGGCCGATCTGCTTGCAGGGGCCGCACCATTCCGCCCAGAAGTCGACAAGCACGGGCTTGTCAGACTGCAAAACATCGGCTTCGAAGGAGTCATCGGTAATCGCTTTGGACGGCATGTTC
>Ga0055584_100008318_pt1 | contig 10171 bp, 11 predicted proteins | sample OSDHelmetaG_FD_58716 | JGI IMG/M metagenome (GOLD analysis project Ga0055584, IMG submission 58716) | Pelagic marine sediment microbial communities from the LTER site Helgoland, North Sea, for post-phytoplankton bloom and carbon turnover... | ecosystem: Environmental > Aquatic > Marine >...
CTATCTTCATTTGATCGCAACTCCGGGAGCACCCAGTCATCGGCGAGTTTCTGAACATGGGCGGATACGGTGCCTATATATGGCCGGCTTATGGTGTGGCGGCGTTGGTGATGCTCGGTCTGTTGGCGGCGTCGATCCGCGCCTCGCGGGTTAACACGCGCGTGCTGGCGGCGTTGGAATCAAGTGGCCGCGGCAGACGGCGCGCGAGAACCCCTAACCTCGAAACCAAGGAGCCCGGCGATGACGCCCAAGCGTCGTAGGCTAAGCATCGTCCTGATCGGCTTGGTCATGCTGGGAACCGCGGCGGCGCTGGTTCTGACCGCGTTCGAGGACAATCTGGTTTTCTTTTTCAGCCCCACCGACCTCCAGACCAAGCAGATCAGCCCCGACCAGCGAATCCGGATCGGCGGCCTGGTCGAGGAAGGCAGTTGGACAAAATCCGATGACGGCCTGGTCTCGACCTTTCGGGTGACCGATCTCGATAACGTCATTCCCGTGACCTATAAGGGCGTCTTGCCCGACCTGTTCCGCGAGGGCCAGGGGGTCGTTGCCGAGGGTCGCTTCGCCCAGGGCAGGTTCGACGCCAGCGAGGTTCTGGCCAAGCACGATGAGAATTACATGCCCAAGGAAGTCGCCGACGCGCTGAAGAAATCCGGCAAGTGGCATGGAGATGAAAAGCAATGATCGCCGAGCTCGGTCACTACGCCCTGGCGCTGGCGCTTTGTGTCGCCGTTGTGCAGTCGACGGTGCCGCTATACGGCGCCGCGCGGGGCGATGACATTCTGATGAGCCTGGCGCGGCCCGCCGCCTCGGCCCAGTTTCTGGCGATCCTGGTGGCCTTCGGCGCCTTGACCCATGGCTATGTGACCTCGGACTTCTCGATCCTGAACGTTGCCCAGAACTCTCACTCCCTGAAACCGATGCTCTACAAGGTCAGTGGTGTCTGGGGTAATCACGAGGGATCGATGGTCCTTTGGGTGCTGATCCTGGCGCTGTTCGGCTTCGCCGTCGCCGCCTTCGGCAACAATCTGCCGCCTTCGCTTCGCGCCCGTGTCCTCTCGGTGCAGGGCATGATCGGGGTCGGCTTTCTCGGCTTCATCCTGCTGACCTCGAACCCGTTCGAGCGGCTGATCCCGGCGCCGTTGGACGGACGGGACCTCAACCCGCTGCTTCAAGACCCGGGCCTCGCCTTCCATCCACCAATGCTCTACCTCGGCTATGTCGGGTTCTCGATGGCCTTCTCCTTCGCCGTCGCCGCCCTGATCGAAGGCCGTGTGGACCCAGCCTGGGCGCGCTGGGTACGGCCCTGGACCCTGGCGGCCTGGACCTCGCTTACCGGCGGCATCGCGTTGGGCAGCTGGTGGGCCTATTACGAGCTCGGCTGGGGCGGCTGGTGGTATTGGGACCCGGTGGAGAACGCCAGTTTCATGCCTTGGCTCGCCGGAACGGCGCTGCTGCATTCGGCCATCGTGGTCGAGAAGCGCGACGCCCTCAAAAGCTGGACCATCTTGCTCGCCATCATCACTTTCGGGCTGAGCCTGATGGGCACCTTCCTGGTCCGATCCGGGGTGCTGACTTCGGTTCACGCCTTCGCGGTTGATCCGGAGCGAGGGCTGGTCATTCTCGCGCTCCTCACCATCGCGATTGGCGGCGCGTTGATCCTTTTCGCGATCCGGGCGCCGTCGATGAAGCTCGGCGGCATGTTCCAGCCGATCAGCCGCGAGGGCGGGTTGGTGATGAACAATCTGTTGCTGTCGGTGGCCACCGCCACCGTCTTCATCGGCACGCTTTATCCGCTGTTCCTGGACGCGACCACCGGTGAGAAAGTCTCGGTCGGCCCGCCCTTCTTCAACGCCGCCTTCGTGCCGGTGATGATGCCCCTGGTTCTGCTGGTCGCGGTCGGCCCGATGCTGGCCTGGAAGCGCGGTGATCTCCCGGGCGCCATGGCCCGGTTGTGGACCGCCGCTATCCTCTCCATCGCAGCCGCCGGTTTCGTGTGGAGCCAACAGAACGATGTCGCCTTCGGGCCGATCGTCGGCTTCGCCTTCGCCGGGTGGCTTGCCGGTGGATCAATCACCGAATGGGCGGAGCGGATCGCATTGTTCCGGGTTCCGCTCGCAACCTCGCTTGCCCGCGCCGGCGGATTGCCTCGCTCGGCCCACGGCATGACCTTGGCGCATCTCGGCTTGGCGATTTTCATCTGCGGCGCGGTCGCCGACAGTTTCTGGCGCCAGGAAGTGGTGGTGAACGCCAAGCCGGGCGAGACCGTCTCGATCGCTGGCTTTGATCTGACCCTGGACAAGATCGAGCGCACGCGCGGCCCGAACTATCAGACCGAGACCGCGCATCTGAGCGTGTCCCGCGATGGCGCGCCAGTAACGACTCTCAGGCCCGAGCGGCGGTTCTATCCGGTGCAGCAGATGCCGACGACCGAGGCCGCCATCCACAGTACATTCCTGGCCGATCTCTACGCGGCGATTGGCGAGGGCGGCGATCGTCAGGGCTGGACCGTGCGGGTCTGGCATAACCCGCTGGTCCCCTGGATCTGGGCCGGATGCCTGGTCATGGTGATCGGCGGACTGGTCTCGCTGTCGGATCGACGCTTGCGGGTCGGCGCGCCGAAGCGACGGACAAACGCCCCAAGCGCGGCGCAAGTGGCCGGGGCGGACTGATCACCATGTCCCGCCTGCTCTATCTTCTTCCCTTGATCCTGTTTCTCGGCGCGGCGGGCTATTTCGCCGCGCCGATCCTGCAAGGCAAGGATCCGAGCACCCTGCCCTCGGCAATGATCAACAAGCCGGCGCCGGCACGGGATCTCCCCGCGCTGATCGCTTCGAAACCCGGGATCGACCCCGCCAGCCTCGCCGGCGACGTGCGGCTGGTGAATTTCTTCGCGTCCTGGTGCGGTCCCTGCCGGGTCGAGCATCCCCTGCTGATGGAGATCGCCGAAAGCAACGCGGTCCCGCTTTACGGCATCAATTACAAGGACGCGCCCGGCGCGGCGGTAAACTGGCTCGCCCAATTGGGTGATCCCTTCCAACGCATCGGCCGCGATGGCGACGGGCGCGCGGCGATCGAATGGGGGGTCTACGGTGTTCCCGAAACTTATGTCGTCGACAAGGCCGGGCGCATTCAATACCGCCATGTCGGTCCCCTGTCGCGCGAGGATTACCAGGAAGTCATCCTGCCGATCGTCGAGCGGTTACGGGAGGCCAACGGATGAAGCGGCTCCTGACGATCTTGACACTTTTGCTCATGTTGACGCCGGTGGCGACGCCCCTGGCGGTCGAGCCCGAGGAAATACTGTCCGATCCGGGTCTTGAGGCACGCGCGCGGGCGCTCAGCAAGAATATCCGCTGTCTGGTCTGCCAGAACCAGTCGATCGATGACAGTAACGCCTCGCTGGCCCGCGATCTGCGCGTCATTGTTCGAGAGCGTCTGGTGGCGGGCGAGACCGACGAGGCGATCCTCGATTATCTGGTCTCGCGCTATGGAGAGTTCGTGCTGCTGAAGCCGCGGGTCACGGCGGCGACCTACGCGCTTTGGTATGGGCCCTGGGTGGTTCTGGCCTTCGGGGCGCTGGGAGCCGCGCTGTTTCTTAGCCGGCGGCGCAACGTCGAACGGGCGGCGCCCCTGGATGACGCCGAGGCCGCGCGCGTCGCCGATTTGCTGCGCGAGGCCGATGCCGATCAGGGTCAACACCGGGATCCGGAGGCGCGGTCATGATTTTTTGGCTTATCGCCGGCATTCTGACCTTCGCGGCGGTACTGGCCCTGGTTTGGCCGATCGTGAACGGCACCGAAACCAGGGGCGATCGCGCGGAGCATGGCCTGCGGGTCTATCGCGACCAATTGGACGAGCTTGACCGCGACCATGCCCAGGGACGGATCGGCTCGGCGGATCTGGAGGCGGCGCGGGTCGAAATACAGCGCCGCATGCTCGCCGCCGATACCGAGGCCCGGGAGGCGGCGGAGCGGACGAACGAAGGCATGTCGCCCTCGCGCCGCATGCTGATGGTGGTTGTGCTGGTCTTTTTCGTGCCCGCCGCCGCGCTTTTGGCCTATATGCTCGCCGGAAGTCCCACCGCGCCGAACCAACCCTATGCCGACCGCGCCGATGAACGCCTCGCCGCCCAGCAGGCCCGCGAAAAAGAAGCCGCCCGCGCGGCGGGCCAGGCCAGTGGCCAGCATGAAGGCATGGGCGAGATGGTCACTCGGCTTGAGCAACGCCTGAAGGACAATCCGCGTGACTTGGAAGGCTGGGTGCTGCTCGGGCGTTCTTATCTGGTTACCCGCGAATACCCCAAGGCCGCCGAGGCACTAAGGCAAGCGGTCGGCCTTTCCCAAGGCGACGCACGGACCCTGGCGGCCTATGGCGAGGCCTTGACCATGGCCGCCGATGGCGCGGTCACGCCGGACGCCTTGGACGCATTCGAGAAAGCCTTGGAGCGGATGCCGGGCGAGCCCCGAGCCCGGTTCTATATCGGCCTTTCGGCCTCGCAGCGCGAGGATTTCGAGGCGGCGCTTCGGACATGGGTTTCCCTTGAAGCCGACACCCCCTCCGGCGCGGGCTGGGAAGCCCTGCTGAAAAGCCATATCGACCGGATCACCGAACAGTCCGGGATCGATGTCGCGGCGCTGCGCCTGGCCGAACGCGCCAAGCGCCCGATACCGCTACCTGGGGATAAAGCGCCGCGAGCATCGACCGCGACGACCCAACCTCCCGCGGTGGCGCCGCGTGGTCCGACACAGGACCAGATGGCCGCCGCCAAGGACATGTCACCAGAGGATCGCCAGGCGATGATCCGCGGCATGGTGCAACGTCTCGCCACGCGGATGGAGCAAAACCCCGATGACGTGGACGGGTGGATGCGTCTTGGCCGCTCCTACGGGGTATTGCAACAGCCTGATGCCGCCCTGAAGGCCTTCGCCAGCGCCGCCGAGCGGGCACCGGACCGGGTGGATGTTCAACTCGCCTATGCCCGGGCGCTTTTCCCGCAAGGCACGCCGGAAAACGCGATGCCTCCGGCCTTCAAGACGGTGATCAAACATTTACTGACCCTCGACTCCGCGCTGCCGGAGGCGATGTTCTACGGCGGAATGATCGCCGCCAATGACGGAGACAAGGCGACGGCCCGAGATCTCTGGGGCCGCCTGCTTGACCGCCTGGGACCGGAGGCGCCGGTTCGCCCGGCGCTTGAACAGCGCTTGAAGGCTCTGAACGAGAACTAAGGGACGCCTTGCCGATTGACAGGACGCGGCGGCAATGGCCTAAACCAAGGGGTCTTCACCAGCGGCGGTTGAATTGTGCATTTGAGAAACGCCGGCTTGCTCATTCTGCTGTGTCTGGCGCTTTACCTGCCGGGACTGTCGTCTATTCCGCCGCTCGACCGCGACGAGGCGCGCTTTGCTCAAGCCTCGAAACAGATGGTCGAGACCGGCGACTATATCGATATCCGCTTCCAGGAAACTCCGCGTTACAAGAAACCCGTTGGCGCCTATTGGCTGCAGGCCACCTCGGCCCAGCTCTTCGCGAGCGACTCGCCGACGGCCATCTGGGCCTATCGAATTCCCTCGCTCATCGCCGCGATCCTCGCGGCATTGCTGACCCATGCGCTGGCGCGATTGTTCCTGACCGAGACCGCGGCCCTGATCGCGGCGGGCCTGTTGGCCTCCAGCCTCTTGCTTACCGTCGAGGCCCATTTGGCCAAGACCGACGCGCTTCTGCTGGCCACGGTGATTGCCGCGCAGCTCGGTCTGGCGCGCGCCTATGCCGGCGTCGGGGGAGTCGGAACCTGGCTGGTGTTCTGGCTCGGCATCGGGTTTGGCATGCTGATCAAGGGGCCGATCACGCCGCTGATCACCGGCCTCACCATCATCGCCCTGGTTATCGCCGATCGCAGGGTCGGCTGGTTGGTGGCGTTGCGGCCTCTGATCGGCCTGCCCCTGGCGGCGCTTCTCGTTGTCCCCTGGATCGTCGCGGTGCAGCTGCGTTCCGGTGGCGCGTTCCTTGAGAGTTCGGTGGGCGGGGACCTTCTGCCGAAACTTCTGGGGGCGATGGAGTCACATGGCTCCCCGCCCGGGTATTATCTCCTGCTTCTGGCGCTGACCTTCTGGCCCGGCTCGTTGCTGGTCTGGCCAGCTCTCGCCAGTGCCTGGCGCACCCGTTCAGAACCGGCGGTACGCTTTCTACTGGCCTGGCTGCTCCCGACCTGGTTGTTGTTCGAGATCGTCCCAACCAAACTACCCCATTACGTCCTACCGCTATATCCGGCCCTGGCGATCCTTATCGGCGCCTGGATCAGCCGCTTCACCGCCAAAACCGAGAAGAACACCAGAGAGCCACCGGCGCTGCCCTGGGGCACGCGTATCGCAAGCTGTCTGTGGCTGACCATCGGCCTTGGCCTCGCGGCGGCGGCGGCCGCGCTTCCGGTTCTCGGCATCGGCCCGAGCCATCCTTCGGTCGATCCGTCGACCACCGTGTCGGCGGCGGAGCGGGTCGCCGGCCAGATCTTCCAATCGCTGGTCGCCGCGCCGGAAGCCTTCATCGCGGGTCCTCTCGCGGCCATTACGGTAATCCTGGCGGCCGTCGCGATGTTGCGCCGAAATCCGCTTCGCGCCGTTGTCTTCTCTATCGGCGGGTCGGCGCTGTTTCTCGCCTCCCTGGCGCAGTTCACCGTCCCGGCGCTCAGCCATGTGTTCCTCTCACCCAGGATCGCCGCCGCTCATGAACGCGCGCAAACCGACACCGAAGAACCGCTTCTGGCCGTGGGCTTTCACGAGCCAAGCCTGGTGTTTCTGGCGGGTACGCGAACACGACTCACCTCGCCCGGCGACGCCGCCAAGATACTCGCTGAAGACCCCAAGGCCGTCGCGGCGGTCGCCCGGCGCCATGGCGAGGAAGTAGCGGCCCTGGCGCGCGACGCGGGGATCGAGCTTGAAATTCAGGAAAGCCTTCCCGGGCTGAACTATTCCAACGGACGCGAGGTGATCATCGACATCGTCACCCGCAAAGCCGCGCCGTGACGGGTTTGGTATCGTCATTTGGCGCGCGTTGCGCCGGCGCGTGGCGATGTTTCGTGACGGAGCTGCCCCGCCCGCCGTTGGGCTGGGTTTTGCCCCTTGTCCTGGCCACTTGTGTGTTCATGGGCCTCCTGGTGGATCGCCCGGTGATTCACGCCGCGGCGGAGATGGACGAGACTCTCAAGCGCTTCTTCGAAATCGTCACCAGGTTCGGCGATGCCGGGGGATGGCTGGTGCTGCTAGTCGTTGGCATCGGGATCTGTTTTCTAATCGCCAGAAAGACTTCGTTGGCCGAAACCCGCGACCGGTTTCTAGCGCACGCTTACAATCTCTGGTTCGTGGTGCTGACGGTTCTGGTCTCAGGCGCATTGCACCACATTCTGAAAATCCTGATCGGGCGGTACCGCCCGCGCTATCTGTTTTCGGAAGATCTATACGGTCTCTCGCCGCTCAATTTCGAAATCGCGCGCAACTCCTTTCCATCGGGACATACCCAAACCATCGTCGCGGTCTGTTTCGGGCTGTTCCTGGTGTACCCGCGCTTGGCCGTGCTCTGGCTCGTGATCGCCGGTCTGGTCGGGGTCAGCCGGGTCGCGGTTCTCGCCCATTATCCGAGCGATGTGCTGGGCGGCGCCTATCTCGCGATCTGCACCGCGATCCTCTTAAAACGTCACTATCTCGACCCGCGCGCGACAAGGGAGTTGAAACCCCTGGAGTCCGGGCGTTAAGAAGGCACAGACGAGGCCATTCGCCAGGACCACGCATGTGAGCGAGGCAACCAACCCAGTCCAACCGGCATCGCAAGCGGTTCAGCCACCGCTTCTATCGGTCGTCGTGCCGGTATTGAACGAGGCCGACAATATCCGCCCGCTGGTCGACGAGATCGTCACGGCGCTGGACGGCGTGTGTGATTTCGAGATCGTTTATGTCGATGACGGCAGCAACGACGGAACGCGCAACACCTTGCTGACATTGCGTAAATCAGAACCTCGGCTGCGTGTAGTCATTCACGATAAATGCGCCGGACAGAGCGCTGGTCTGCGCACCGGTGTCATGGCGGCGCATGGCGACCTGATCGCCACCCTCGACGGAGACGGGCAAAACGACCCGGCGGATATACCCAAGCTTTTGAAGGCCTTTCAGTCCGAAAGCCGGTCCGGACGACTGATGGTAACCGGGCACCGAGTAAACCGGCGGGACAGTTGGGCCAAGCGACGCGCCTCGCGAATCGCCAACGCAATCCGACGCGCGGCACTGCGTGACGACAATCCGGATACCGGTTGCTCCCTCAAACTATACGAGCGTTCGTTGTTCCTGCGATTCCCGTATTTCGACCACATGCACCGCTATCTGCCGGCGCTGGCCAAGCGCGAGAATTGCGCGGTCCGGGTGGTTCCGGTAAACCACCGCCATCGGACCCAGGGCAGATCCAAATACACCAATCTGGGCCGTCTGTTGGTCGGAATCCCCGACCTTTTGGGTGTGATGTGGCTGATCCGGCGCTCGCCGGGCGACTTGAACAGCAAGGAACCCCGGTAATGGAATCCGCGATCAGTGGGATCGTTGACTGGTTCTTCCCGAACGGCATCGACGCGGCGGAAGCCTTTTTGCTGATCGTCGGGCTGGTGGCTCAAGCGATGTTCAGCGCCCGGTTTCTGGTGCAATGGCTGGTCAGCGAGAAACGCCGCGAAAGCGTGATACCGCTCGCCTTCTGGTATCTCAGCCTATGTGGCGGGGTGATGCTCTTCTGCTATGCCGTGATGCGCAAGGATCCGGTGATCATGCTGGGTCAGGGCACGGGCATCTTCATCTACTCTCGCAATCTCTGGCTGATCTATCGCAAGCGCCGGGACGACGCCGCCCAGGCCGCTCCGCCGACCACGCCGTCCGCCGCCTAGACCTCTCCAAATTCGCCGGATCGCGTGCTAGCCTGACCAGGGTACATCATTGTTGATCCACGAACGCGGAGCGGAACATGGCGGAACAGCGCCTCGGCATCATCATGAATGGCGTCACCGGACGCATGGGCACGAACCAGCATCTGGTCCGCTCGATCCTGGCGATCCGGGCCGAGGGCGGGCTGCGTCTCAAGAACGGCGACCGGGTGATGCCGGACCCGATCCTGGTTGGGCGTAACGCCGAGAAACTCCAAAAGCTGGCGAGTGATCACGGCCTCTCGCGCTGGACCATGGACCTCGACGCGGCGCTGGCGAACCCGGATGACACGGTCTTCTTCGACGCCGCCTCGACGGGTTTGCGCGCTGGCCTGATCAAACAGGCGGTCGCCGCCGGCAAGCATATCTATGTGGAGAAACCCGCCGCCGAGACCCTGAAGGACGCCCTGGACGCGGCCCGCGCCGCCGAGGCCGCCGGGGTCAAGCACGGCGTGGTCCAGGACAAGATCTTCCTGCCGGGTCTGCGAAAGATAAAGATGCTGCGCGATTCCGGTTTTTTTGGACGCATCCACTCGGTGCGCGGCGAGTTCGGCTATTGGGTCTTCGATGGCGAGTTCCAGGAAGCGCAGCGGCCAAGCTGGAACTACAAGAAGTCGGAAAGTGGCGGCATCATCCTCGATATGCTCGCGCATTGGCGCTACGTCTTCGATAACACCATCGCGCCGGTGAAGTCGGTCTCCTGCCTTGGCGCGATTCATCATCCCAGACGCTGGGACGAGAATGGCGAGGAATACGCCGCCGACGCCGATGACGCGGCTTATGCCACCTTCATGTTAGAGGGCGGTGCCATCGCACAGATGAATTCCTCCTGGTGTACCCGGGTGCGCCGCGACGATCTCGTCACCTTCCATGTCGACGGCACCCACGGCTCGGCGGTTTGCGGGCTGCACAAATGCTGGACCCAATCGCGCATGAACACGCCGCGCCCGGTCTGGAACCCGGACGTGCCGCAGACCATGACCTTCGCGGATCATTGGCAAGAGATGCCGGATCCGCAACATTACGACAACGGCTTCAAGGAACAGTGGGAAGGCTTCATCCGCCATGTCATGGAGGATGGGCCCTGGACCAACACCCTGTTGGAGGGCGCCAAGGGCGTGCAGCTCGCCGAGGCCGGCTTGAAAAGCTGGGAAGAACGGCGCTGGATCGATCTGGAGGAGTTGTCGCTTTAGGGGTCGGAAGGCACCCGACCGT
>Ga0055584_100008319_pt1 | contig 10171 bp, 10 predicted proteins | sample OSDHelmetaG_FD_58716 | JGI IMG/M metagenome (GOLD analysis project Ga0055584, IMG submission 58716) | Pelagic marine sediment microbial communities from the LTER site Helgoland, North Sea, for post-phytoplankton bloom and carbon turnover... | ecosystem: Environmental > Aquatic > Marine >...
TTGGAAAAGGACTGAGAATTCATGCTCTCGGCCAATTTGGAACAAACGCTCCGTCACGCTCTTGCCCTGGCAAACGAGCGCAAACACGAGTACGCGACGCTTGAGCACCTCCTTCTCGCGCTAACCGTGGATGACGATGCTATAGCTGTGATGCGTGCGTGCAGCGTTGATGTTGAGCGCATCCGCGATGAGGTCGAAGACTTTATCGATCACGAGCTAGCCGGGCTTGTGGTGGACGGTTTCGTCGAGGCCAAGCCTACCGCGGGTTTTCAGAGGGCACTCCACCGTGCTGCCATGCATGTCCAGTCGGCTGGGCGCGGCGAAGTCACGGGTGCCAATGTTCTGGTTGCGCTTTTCTCCGAGCGCGAGAGCCATGCGGTCTATTTCCTTCAGCAGCAGGACATGACCCGTCTGGATGCGGTGAGTTACATCAGTCATGGCGTTGCCAAGGTCCCTGGCGAAAGCGAGCCAAAGACCGTGCACGGCGCCGACCAGGAAGATGAGCCGGTCAAGCAGGGTGCCGAAGCGCTTGATGCCTATTGCGTCAATCTCAACGAAAAGGCCCGGTCTGGAAAGATTGATCCGCTGATTGGCCGGGACCGCGAGGTGGAACGCACAATTCAGGTGCTGTGTCGCCGGACCAAGAACAATCCGCTTTATGTCGGCGACCCGGGGGTGGGCAAGACCGCCATTGCCGAGGGGCTGGCCAAGCGTATCGTTGAAGGCGACGTGCCTGATGTGCTGGCCGAAGCGACAATCCATGCCCTGGATATGGGTGCGCTGCTCGCTGGAACGCGCTATCGCGGTGATTTCGAGGAACGCTTGAAGGCTGTCGTCTCGGAGCTTGAGGCTGACGTTAACGCGATCATGTTCATTGACGAGATTCACACCGTGATCGGCGCTGGTGCGACTTCCGGTGGAGCAATGGACGCGTCCAACATGCTCAAACCCGCCTTGCAGGCCGGTACGCTGCGTTGCATGGGCTCCACGACCTACAAGGAATACCGCAATCATTTCGAGAAGGATCGCGCGCTTGCGCGGCGCTTCCAGAAGATTGATGTGCCGGAACCGTCTGTCCCTGATGCCGTTAAGATCCTCAAGGGGTTGAAGCCACATTACGAGGACTTTCACGGCATTCGCTATACCCAGGACGCGATCAAGGCCGCCGTGGAGCTTTCCGACAAGTACCTCCACGATCGAAAGCTGCCCGACAAGGCCATCGACGTGATGGATGAAGTTGGTGCGGCCCAGATGCTGGTGCCCACGGCGCGACGCAAGAAGACGATTGGCGTGAAAGACGTTGAATCGGTCATCGCGCGCATGGCCCGCGTCCCGCCCAAAAACGTCTCGAGTCAGGACAAGGCCTCTCTCGCAGCGCTTGCCGACGAATTGAAAGCCGTAGTGTTTGGCCAGGATTCAGCAATCGACTCCCTGGCGGACGCCATCAAGATGTCGCGTGCGGGTCTGCGCGAGCCAGAGAAGCCTATTGGCAGTTACCTCTTCGCCGGCCCCACGGGTGTGGGCAAGACGGAGGTAGCGCGTCAGCTCGCCGACATCATGGGTGTTGAGCTGGTCCGTTTCGACATGTCGGAATACATGGAGCGCCATACCATTTCGCGTCTGATTGGAGCACCTCCCGGCTATGTCGGCTTTGATCAGGGTGGTCTGCTGACCGATGCCGTGGATCAGAATCCCCACGTCGTTCTTCTGCTCGACGAAATTGAGAAAGCCCATCCAGACCTCTTCAACGTGCTGTTGCAGATCATGGATTACGGCAAACTCACCGATCACAACGGCAAGAAGATCGATTTCCGCAACGTCGTCCTGATCATGACCACCAATGCCGGTGCAGCAGATATGGCCAAGCCGGCAATTGGTTTTGGCCGCACCAAGCGGGAAGGTGACGACAAGGAAGCGATCGAGAAACTCTTCACGCCGGAGTTCCGCAATCGTCTGGATGCGATTGTCGGTTTTGCAGCGCTCGGTCGCGAGACCATCGGTTACGTCGTCGACAAATTCATCAAGCAGCTGGAAGCACAGCTGGCTGACCGCGGCGTCACCATTGAGCTGTCAGATGATGCCCGCGACTGGCTTGGTCGCCATGGTTACGATGAAAACTTCGGTGCCAGGCCGCTTGCCCGCGTGATCCAGGACAGCATCAAGAAACCACTGGCCGACGAACTGCTGTTTGGCAATCTGGTCGGTGGCGGTCGTGCAAGGGTGGTTGTCGAGGAAGACGACAAGCTCGGCTTCGAGTTTGTCACCCGTGATTTCCTCAAGGGCGAGACCAAAAAGAGCAAGCGCGGCAAGAAGAAAGCCCCGGCCAAAGTGACACGCTAGGTCCTTCGGGCTTTTCGCTGCTTTCTGACAGTTTTTCGGGAACTGAAAGAGCCAGCCGATTTTCCGTCAGGTCCTCTCAACCGAAGACGCATAGCCTCATGACTGTCTGGAACTGATCGCATGGGGACCGAACTGAAGCTCCAACAATCTGGACCCATGCGCTGGATTTCCCTGGCGGTGTGCATCCTGCTTTGTCTCGCGGTTTCGGCGCTGGGAGCAATTGCAACACAGGCCGGTCCGGGCAGCTGGTACGAGGGCATCGAAAAGGCGTTCTGGAATCCACCATCCTGGGTTTTTGGTCCGGTCTGGACGGTACTCTACATCACCATTGGCATCGCACTCTGGATCATCTGGCGATCACCGCAAAGCCAACGTCGCCGCTGGGTTCTGATGCTCTTTTTCCTGCAACTGGGTCTCAATCTTGCGTGGAGCTGGATTTTCTTCGGGCTGGAACAACCGCTCCTTGCCCTGATTGACCTTGCAGGCCTTATCGCTGCCATCGTGGTGCTGGTTCGCGTTGGCTGGTGGGAAACGCCATTCGCAGCCCTCATCATGCTGCCATATCTCGTCTGGTGCGGCTTTGCCTTCACTCTGAACGCGGCAATCGTTGTTCTGAATTAGTGAATTTCCGTTGATCTGGAGAAAAATTTCCAGATCTCTTCAGCCGCTTGAACATCCTCATTCTGATTGCCGAGCAGGGCGTCGATTAGACGTGATCCAAACGGGATGTCATCACCCGGTACACGATGGCCTCCGCCATTGACCTGAAGCAGCTCGGTCGCCGCGTTGCACGCCTGCCAGGAGACCCGTGTGATGGTGCTTTCATCATCCTGCTCGAGATTAGCGAGGTCCTGACGGCCTGTCTGGTCGGAACAACCGTTGACCCTGCGCCAGAATTCCATGGTCTCCTCCGTCGATAGAACGCTGCCACGCTCCTCATTGTCGGCAACCACACCGCCGTCCCAGGGGACAAGGCCGTCATTCCTTCCGTTGATGACCATAACGGGAATGGCCCGAATAGGGTGGCACACAGGCTCCAGGTTGACAGGAAGGTTGGCGATAAGGGGGGCGGCACCCGCGATACGTTCACTGCGGTCACACATCAGTCGCATCGTCATCATGCCGCCATTGGACGGACCGGTGACATAGATCCGGGATGGGTCAGCAACGGCCTGCTCAATCAAGACGTCGAGCAAGGCATCGAAGAACGCCACATCATCAGGTGCTTTGCCAGCATCATAGCGGACGGTGTTGCTCCGCCCGTCATTCCAGCCACGATTTACCCCAATGGGATAGACGACGGCAAAACCTTCCTGATCGGCCAGATCATCCCATCCCATGCGGCGGCGAATGCGATTGGCGCGGTCATTGCCGCCATGGAACACGACAACCAAAGGCCATGGGCCGGACCCTGACGGTGTGTGGAGCAGGTATTCCCGCGACAGGTCGCCAATTTCGATGGTTTCTGCTGATAGGGGATTGGTTGCCAGCAGCGCGACCATGGCCGCAAAAACCAGGGCGCGTGCGGACCGCATCGCGCTCAGCCGTTTTCCTTGCGGAAGGGTGAGTAGTCGCGCGCGATGGCATCGACTTCCATGTCCACGTGCTGGCTTTCTTCCTTGAGGAAACGCGCCACGGCCTCGCTCAGGCCTCCGTGTTCGATCCAGTGGGCAGAGTAGGTGAGAACCGGCAGATAACCGCGCTGGATCTTGTGACTGCCCTGGGCACCTGCTTCCACACGGGCCAGGCCATGTTCGATGGCATAGTCGATGGCCTGGTAATAGCAGCACTCGAAATGCAGGAAACGATGGTCCTCAACGCAGCCCCAGTAGCGGCCATACAGCGTATCGTGGCCGATCAGATTGAGAGCACCGGCGATCCAGCGGCCTTCTCGGCGGCACATGATGAGCAGGACGCGCTCGCCCAGACGCTCGCCCAGCAGATCGAAGAATTCACGCGTCAGATAGGGCGTGCCCCATTTGCGGCTGCCAGTGTCACGATAGAAGGCATAAAACGCATCCCACGCATCACTGGTCAGGGCGTCGCCGGTCAGAGGGACGATCTCGATATCGTTCTCGGTTGCTTCGCGGCGTTCCTTCTTGATAGCCTTGCGCTTGCGCGACGACAGGCTCGCCAGAAAGTCATCGAAGGCGTGGTAGCCGTCATTTTCCCAATGAAATTGAACACCGGTGCGCTGCAGGAAGCCCTGCTTGCCCAGCAGTTCCCATTCGGCTTGCGTTGCAAAGTTGATGTGGGCTGATGAAACACCGGCCTCTTCGGCAACCCGCACGATCGTGGTTGCCAGGGTTCGGCGCAGGGCGTCTTCGTCTGGACCTGGAGGAACCAGCAGGCGAGGGCCGGTTGCCGGTGTGAAGGGTACGGCAGTCAGGAGTTTGGGATAGTAGCGGCCTCCGGCACGCTCGAAAGCATCGGCCCAACCATGGTCAAAGATGAACTCACCATAGGAATGGCTTTTGAAGTAACTGGGCGCGCAGGCCAGCAGATCGCCATGCAGGCTTTCGATCAGAATATGTGCCGGAGCCCAGCCGGTTTCCGGCGTGGCCGAACCGCTGTCTTCAAGGCATGCCAGGAAAGCATGATGCAGGAACGGGTTATCAGCCCCGGCGCAGGCATCCCATGCCTTGGGTGCCACGTCGTGAATGCTGGCAACGCTTCGTGCCTGCAGGCTCGGGATGTCTGGTGGAGAATCCGTGTCGGTTGTCATCACTGCCCAATTTTACGCGCTGAACCGGGTGCAGCGCGAGTCCCAAGCAGCACAGAAGTGATCACGAACAACAGGTCCCAGGTCACTCAGGCTGATGATTTCAGCGGACCGCCAGCAGAAATGTCGCGAATGTCCGTCAGCACATGGATCAGGCCTGGACCGTCATGGGCAAGCGCCTCGTCGAATGCCGGGGCGAACTCGTCCGTTTTTTCGACCTTCCATGACCGCGCACCATAGGCAGCGCCCAGGGCTGCAAAGTCGGTGCTGTTGATCTTGATGGCGGCATAATTGCCGTCGCCGGCATAGCGGTGCTGGTGCATCATGATGGTGGCGTAATGGCCATTGTCGCAGACAATGACCGTGACCTTCAGGCCGTTCTGCACGGCTGTCGAGAGTTCCTGGCCGGTCATCAGGAAACCGCCATCACCGACAAAGGAAACAACCCTGGCATCACTGCGCGCAAGTGCGGCGCCAACGGCAGAGGGAACGGCGTAACCCATGGATCCCGACATAGGTCCGGCCTGACTGTCTGGCAGTCTGTATTTGAAGTGACGGTGCAACCAGGTCGAGAAGTTGCCTGCATCGTTTGTCACAACGTGATCGATCTGGGCAAGCCTGCTGTCGACATGGCGGATGACGGCAGTCATATCGACATCACCCGCGGCCTCTGGTGCATTGGCCTGGAAGGCTTCGAATTCACCGCGGAGTTTGACCTGCCATGCGGCGCGCTCAGCCGTCGGTGTCTGAATTGCTGTCGATAGCGAACGCAGGGTGGGGCCGACTGCCGCTGCAATGCCCATGGTCGGACGAAGCTCTGCAATGGTATCTGCGCTTGGGTGCAACATCAGAATGGTCTTGTTGTCGTTGCGCAGGTTGAAATCTTCGGACGTGATCGCATCCAGCCTGCTGCCGGCCAGAATCACCAGATCGGCCTCAGCCCAAGCCTGCTTGAGATAGGGCGGACGGCCCAGACCAAACAACCCGACATAGGCTGGATGGTCGTTGTTGAGGGCGTCCTGGCAGCGGAACGCAGAAACAACGGCAGCGCCCGCAGATTCAGCGAAGGCACCCAGACGCATGGTTGCCGCCTCTGCCTTGATCATCTCTCCGCCAATGATCAGGACCTTTTCGGCACCGTCGATCAATGCTGCAGCTTCGCGCAATTGCGTTTGTGATGCTTCGGCGCTCGAGGGGGGCATCGGCTGGGGAATGGCTGCTTCACCAGCATCACCCTCTGTCACGTCTTCGGGCAGCACGACCACGACGGGACCAGGACGGCCTGATTGAGCAAGGGTAAGGGCATCGGCGGTTGTGCGTGCCACATCGGCGGGTGAATTGGGTTCCATAACGGCTTTCGCCATGGTGCCAAACATTGCGCTGTAGTCGATCTCCTGGAAGGCCTCGCGCCCCATTTCAGAAAGCGGGATCTGCCCGATAAACAGCACCAGAGGCACCGAATCCTGATCTGCCGTATGGACACCAATCGAGGCGTTGGTGGCGCCGGGGCCACGGCTTACAAATGCGATGCCCGGTTTACGGCTGATCTTGGCGTAGCCATTTGCCGCAAATGTGGCGCCGGACTCATGCCGGTTGGTGATCAGCCGGATACTGTTGGCATGGCCGCGCAGGCTCTCGAGAACAGCGAGGTAGCTTTCGCCAGGAACACAGAAAACGGTGTCGACACCATGACTGTCCAGGGTGCGAACCAGAGCCTCGCCTGCATTCATGACTCAGGAAATCTCGACGATTGCGTCAACCTCGACCGCAACATTGAGCGGCAGGGCAGGGGCACCAACGGCTGCGCGGGCGTGACGGCCCTTGTCGCCAAACACTTCGACCATCAGGTCGCTGGCGCCGTTCACGACCTTGGGATGGTCGTGGAAGGACCCGTCTGCATTCACGAACCCGCCCAGACGGACAATACGCACAACCCGGTCCAGATCGCCGTCACAGGCCGCCTTGACCTGAGCAATGATGTTGAGGGCACACAGACGTGCTGCCTGATAACCTTCATCAACGGTGAACTCCTGGCCCAGCTTTCCCTGATACTTCAGTTCACCGTTTTCCAGGGTGATCTGACCGGCGATGAACACATGGTTGCCGCTGACGACATAGGGTACATAGTTGGCCGCCGGGGCAGCCGCCTGAGGTAGTTCGATACCAAGTTCATTCAGGCGTGCATCAATCGTTCCGGCCATCGTTTCTCTCCAGCTATCAGATGGGTCATGTTCCATCCGACATACGGAGTTCCTCCGGCAGCGTCAACGACCGTAAGGGTTCCAATGGATCATCCTCTGCCTGTAGCTGCCAAGCGCGCTCGGCTCGGCGTCATTCTTGTTGCGATGGGTGCCATCGGATTTGGTCTGCTACCCCTCTTTCTGGAGGTCTTGCGCGCTGAGCAGGTGGGGTCGGGGACGTCCCTGGTGGTGCGTTATGCTGGTGCTTCCATACCGCTGGCCATCTGGGTTGCCTGGCGTCGCCCGGTATGGCGCGGCGTCGTGCTCTCTCTTGTTGCAGGTGTTGGCATTGGCGGCGGCACCATTTTCCTGTTCGAAGGCTACGCGGGCCTGCCTGCCTCGGTAACGGTGTTGATTTTCTATACCTACCCGGCGTTTACCTTGTTGTTTGCGCGGGTTTTCTTTGGCGTCAGGATCGAGCGAAGAATGGTCCTGGCCATTTTCATGGTCCTGCTTGCCGCAGGTCTGATCCTCTCGCCAGGTGGCGTTGACGCTTCTCTCTATCCCCTGATGTTGATCACGTTCGGCGCACCGGCCGGTTACGCGCTCTACCTTGCCTGCCTGGGACGGATACCCGAAGGCACCGACGCTGGCTTGCGCACCCTTCTGCTTTCGCTCTCGGCACTGGTCGTCGCTGTGGTCTATCTCCTGACCGTAGAGGGGACGTTTTCCCTGCCGTTCAGCCCCATGGGATGGGTCTCGCTGTTTTATATGGCAGCGGTTACCGGCATTGGCGCAACAATGCTCATCGTGATCGGTGCGGGCATGACCGGCAGCAGCCGCGCGGCGGTCGCGGGATCCAGTGAACTTGTGACAGTTTTGGTCTTGAGCTGGTGGATTTTCGGAGACGTCATGCGCCTGGAAGCCGTGTTTGGCGCTGCCCTCATCCTGGCTGCCATCATCGTCAGCCTCCCCAGAGATCGCTCTAGAGCTCCTTGAGCCCCTTGCGGACCGTCTCGAAGACGGCACGGAACATCTCGGGCGTAAGCCTGCCAGTGTTCGTGTTGAGGCGTGAGCAATGATAGCTGTCGATCAGGGTAATGCCTGATTCCAGGCGATGGCAGGCCGCGTGTCCGAACTTGGCCTGTGAGCGTTTGACCTTCATGGCGTCGAGAATTGCGTTGTGGGAAATGCCACCCAATGCCAACACGTATTTGAGGTTGGGCATGGCAGCGAATTCGGCTGTCAGAAAGGCATTACACGCCTTGACCTCTGCACCGACCGGCCTGTTCTCTGGCGGAACGCAGCGCACGGCGTTGGTGATGCGGCAGTCGACCAGCTCGAGACCGTCATCGGGACGTGCCTCAAACTGACCCCTGGCAAAACCCGTCTCCAGAAGCGTGGGATAAAGCAGGTTGCCTGCGCCATCACCCGTGAACGCTCGGCCGGTGCGATTGGCGCCTCGCAAACCTGGCGCCAACCCGACGATGATCAACCGCGCGCTGCGCGGGCCAAAGGTTGGTACCGGAGCATTGAACCAGTCGGGCTCCTTTGCGCGCCAGTCCTTGCGAAATGCAACAAGGCGCGGGCACAGAGGGCAATTGCGTGCCGGATCTGTATTGGTCACCGGCGGACCACGACCGCGTCTTCGCCTTCGTCGTCGTCCTCATAATCGTCGTAATCATCGTCCTGTGCTGCGGCGCGCTGAGGGCGGTCTTCATGTTTGCGGGCGATTTCGCTGGCGAGATCGTTCAGCTCGATGAAGTTATCGGCCTGGCGACGCAACTCATCAGCAATCATCGAGGGCTGTGTCTTCATGGAACTCACAACCGTAACCCGGACACCCTTGCGCTGGACTGCTTCCACGAGCGGGCGAAAGTCGCCATCACCGGAAAACAGGACGACATGATCGAGATTGTCTGACATCTCCAGCACATCAATTGCCAGATCAATGTCCATGTTGCCCTTCACCCGACGACGACCCATGGAATCGGTGAACTCCTTGGCAGGTTTGGTCACCATCGTGAAACCGTTGTAGTCGAGCCAATCGATCAGGGGACGAAGAGGTGAATATTCCTGATCTTCCAGAAGGGCCGTGTAGTACATGGCGCGTATCAAGCGACCCTTTTTGGCAAAGGTCGCTTTGAGCTGTTTGTAGTCGATGTCAAAGCCCAGGCCTTTGGCTGATGCGTGGAGGTTGGGGCCGTCGATGAACAGGACAATGCGTTCTTCTGAATAGAAATCGGTCATGGTGAATCTGATACTCCAATGAAATGCGTTGACGTGATGTACTAAGGGGGCGAAATGCAGCGTCCCTGTGTGAATGGTGGTCTAACTACGGATAGAAACCGATGACGGCAAGCAATTCTGCGACGGGTGGCATCTACATTGGCCTGGGGGCCAATCTGCCCTCCATGATCGGGACTCCCAGGGAAACCCTTGAGGCAACGCTGGAACATCTGGCGGGAAAGGGGGTCAACATCCTCGCGCAATCGCCGTGGTATGCAAGCGAGCCAGTGCCCGCGTCCGATCAACCCTGGTTTATCAACGGAGTTGCCGAACTTGCTACCGAATTGGACCCAGGGAGTCTGATGGCTCTTCTGCACTCCATTGAGGCTTCGTTGGGTCGGATCCGCCGGGAGCGCTGGGAAGCGCGCGTCGTCGATGTCGACCTGCTGGATTATCGCGGGAACGTGGATGCAGGCCCATCTCCCATACTGCCGCATCCCCGGATGACGGAGCGTGGTTTCGTTCTGTTTCCGCTTCGCGATATCGCACCCGATTGGCGAGATCCTGTTTCCAGACAGGGAATTGATGCCTTGATCGAGACATTGGCACCCGGAGGCGCAATTAAAAAAGCAGATTGAAGCGCCAACAATCCTTGCGTTTCAGCGCTGTTTGAGGCACAGAGCGTGACCAAATCCCAAAT
>Ga0055584_100008320_pt1 | contig 10171 bp, 5 predicted proteins | sample OSDHelmetaG_FD_58716 | JGI IMG/M metagenome (GOLD analysis project Ga0055584, IMG submission 58716) | Pelagic marine sediment microbial communities from the LTER site Helgoland, North Sea, for post-phytoplankton bloom and carbon turnover... | ecosystem: Environmental > Aquatic > Marine >...
GTACCCGATTTTTCACTCCAGCCTTGTGCTGGCAATAATATGTCTGCGTAGGGAGTGGTTGCTGTTTTCTCTATACAATCGGAAACAATAACAAGTGGGCACTTTTCTAATGCGGAAATAATTTTATTGGTATTAGGTAAACTCACAACAGGATTTGTGGCCATAATCCAAATTGCTTTAATTTTACCTTCATTCATTGCATCAAATAGTTCTACTGCTTTTAAACCAGGAGTCGTTGCTAATTGACTAGTATTCCAAAATTCACTGATCGCTTGATGTGCTTCTTGGTCACCAAATTCCATATGAGCGGCTAACGTGTTTGCTAAACCACCTACTTCGCGGCCACCCATGGCATTAGGTTGTCCTGTGATAGAAAAAGGGCCCATGCCAGGTTTTCCGATTCTACCCGTCGCTATATGGCAGTTAATAATACTATTAACTTTGTTACTACCTTGAGTAGACTGGTTCACACCTTGAGAGTAGATAGTGAGAGATTTTTCGGTATCAGCAAAACGTTGAAATAATAGCGTTAACTTACTTTCATCAATGCCTATTAATGTGGCAAGTTCAGTAATATTTTCAGTTTCACTTTGAGCACTTTCTAGTGCAGATTCAAAACCTTCGCTATGGTTGTTAATATAATGTTCATCTATTTTCTTATTGTCGACTAAATAGGAGAGTAATCCATTAAAAAGAGCAACATCTGTTTCTGGTTTAATAGCAAGGTGAAGATCTGCAATTGAACAGGTATCTGTTTTGCGTGGATCGATAACGATAATAAACAGGTTATCACGTTTTGCTTTTTCTGCTTTTAGACGTTGAAATAAAACGGGATGACACCAAGCTAAATTAGAGCCTGTGAGAATAACTAATTCAGCTGTATCAATATCTTCATAACAACCGGGTACTGTATCACTGCCAAATGCACGTTTGTGCCCAACCACACTAGACGACATACATAAGCGAGAATTTGTATCAATATTCCCACTTCCAATAAACCCTTTCATGAGTTTGTTCGCGACATAGTAATCTTCAGTTAACAGTTGGCCGGATACATAAAAAGCAACTGAATCAGGCCCATGTTCTTCTATTGTCTTAGAAAATTTATCTGCAATATGTTGTAGTGCTGTCGGCCAGTCGGTAGGGGCACCATCAATACTTGGGTGTAAAAGGCGACCTTGATGACTCACTGTTTCACCTAATGCGAGACCTTTAGAACATAAATTTCCTTTATTAGCAGGGTGGGACTCGTCACCGCGAATGTCTAATTCACCTTTTGCATTGAGTTTTGCTTCTATTCCACATCCTACTCCGCAATATGCACAGGTTGATTTTATCCATCCGCTTTTATTTTGTGACATGTTAATTTCTCTCTTTTAATGGTTAAGTATTATTAAAGCAAGGAGTGCACCAATTTCGATAAAAATATTGTAAATGTTTTTTATATTTACTTTTCCTTTTAAAATCAATAGCTAATATTTTCATGCTTATTTTTATAAAAATTTATTTTTACAGAAAGTCATTTTAATGATCATTTTAGTTCGCTCTTGCACTAAATTAGTTCGAAAAAATATGGTTTGTTACATTTATTTAACATTTCAGGGTGGGTTTTGAAGATGAACCATCATCAATATTAATTTTTATTGTTCTTAAGTTTATGATTAATAAGTTTAATTATATTTTTGTTGTTTATTTCTCCGTAATTGGCACTCACTTTGCAGTGTTATTATCCAAAATCGCTTGTAACAATTTTTTAATTCAAACAAGCCGGAATGATATTACAGTGAAAAGGAATAACAATTATGAGTAAACAGCGCATTGTTGTCGTTGGTAACGGAATGGTCGGACATAAGTTTATCGACACCATTATTACTAATGATGAAACAAAATATGAAGTGATTACTTTTTCTGAAGAATCTCGCCTTGCTTACGATCGTGTGCAGCTAAGTTATTTCTTTTCAGGTAAAACAGCTGATGATCTGGCTTTAACAGATGAAGCTTATTATGAAGAAAATGGTATTAAGTTTGTATTGAATGACAAAGTTGTTGATTTAGATTTTGATAATCAAAATGTGGTCACTGCAAGTGGTCGTGTAGAAAGTTATGACAAACTAGTACTTGCTACTGGCTCTTATCCATTTGTTCCGCCTATTCCTGGTAATGATCAAGAACATTGTCATGTTTACCGTACTATTGATGATTTAGAAAAAATCACTGACTCAGGTAAAGAAAGTAAGGTCGGTGTTGTAATCGGTGGCGGATTGCTAGGCCTTGAAGCCGGCAATGCATTAGTTAACTTGGGTTTAGAAACTCATATAGTAGAATTTGCTCCTCGCTTAATGGCTGTGCAATTAGATGATGGTGGTGGCGCATTATTAAAACGCAAAATTGAAGATTTAGGCGTACACGTACATACAGAAAAAGCGACAACAGAAATCGTTGCGGGTAAAACGTGCCGTTACAGAATGAATTTTGCTGATGGCTCTCACTTAGAAACCGATATGATTATTTTCTCTGCCGGTATTCGCCCTCAAGATGAGCTAGCGCGTAAATCTGGTATTCCTATTGGTGAACGTGGCGGTATCATTATTAATAACCATTGTGAAACAGGTGTTGAAGACGTTTATGCAATCGGTGAGTGTGCGCTTTGGGAAAACTTCATCTTTGGTCTCGTCGCTCCTGGTTATCAAATGGCAAAAGTCGCTGCTGCACACATGCATGGCGATCATGACACTCAGTTCACTGGTGCTGACATGAGTACTAAATTAAAATTATTAGGTGTTGATGTTGCAAGTATCGGTGAGGTACATGGCAAAACGCCTGGTGCTCAATCTTATACTTACCATGATGAAATTGAGCAGGTTTATAAACGACTTATTATTTCTGCCGATGGTAAAAAAATGGTTGGTGCTGTACTGGTCGGTGATGTTGATGCTTACGGTTCGTTACTGCAATTAAAACTTAATGATATGACATTACCCGCTAACCCTAGTGTATTAATCCTTCCAGCTTCCGATGGTGAAGCTGCTGCAGGAATGGGAGTTGATGCATTACCTGATACTGCTGCAATTTGTTCATGTTTTGATGTCTCAAAAGGAGATATTAAAGAAGCGGTTGCAGCCGGGTGTACTAGCATGGCCGAATTAAAAGGTACAACTAAAGCTGCGACTGGGTGTGGTGGTTGTACTGCATTAGCAAAACAAGTACTTGATAGTGAATTAGCAAGTCTTGGTTTTGAAGTGAAAAAAGATATTTGTGAACACTTTGCTTATTCTCGCCAAGAATTAGCCGATATTGTTCGTGTTAAAAGAATTAAAACATTTTCTGCCTTATTAGCTGAATGTGGAGCTGGTATAGGTTGTGAAATTTGTAAACCAGCAGTGGCTAATATCTTAGCCGCGTATTGGAATGATTACGTGTTAGAAGATGATCACGTTGGTTTACAAGACACTAATGATAATTACCTTGGCAATATGCAAAAAGATGGGACTTATTCTGTTGTTCCGCGTATGCCTGGCGGTGAAGTGACACCTGATGGCTTGATCGTTATTGGTCAAGTTGCAAAAGAGTTTAACTTATATACCAAAGTAACAGGCGGTGCTCGTGTCGATTTATTTGGTGCGCAATTACACCAGTTACCGTCGATTTGGAAAAAATTAGTCGATGCAGGTTTCGAGACCGGACATGCTTACGGTAAGTCTTTACGTACCGTTAAATCATGTGTAGGTAATACTTGGTGTCGTTATGGTGTTAAAAACAGTATTGGTTTCGCCATTGATTTAGAGAATCGTTACAAAGGCTTACGTTCCCCACATAAAGTGAAATTTGGTGTGTCTGGTTGTACGCGTGAATGTGCAGAAGCACAAGGTAAAGACTTTGGTTTAATCGCTACTGACGGAGGATGGAACTTATACTTCGGTGGTAATGGCGGTATGCGCCCTCGCCACGGAGACCTATTTGGCTCAGACCTTACAGATGAACAAGTACGCACTTATATTGATCGTATCTATATGTTTTATATTCGCACAGCAGATCGTTTGCAACGTACTTCAGTGTGGTTAGAGAACTTAGAAGGCGGAATTGAATATTTACGTGAAGTTGTCATTAATGACTCACTTAATATTAATGCCGAATTAGAAGCTGAAATGCAACATAACATCGCTAACTATCAGTGTGAATGGAAAACGACGATCGAAAGTCCTGAAAAACTTAAGCGTTTTACACACTTCATTAATAGTAAAGAACAAGACTCTGGGCTTGCCTTTAAAGTAGTAAGGGGACAACGCTTCCCTTTAGCTAAAGAAATTGAAATCACAGAATTAGTTTAATAGGGACAGATAATAAATGGATACTTCATCAAATAACACAGTATGGACAGATATCTGTCCAGTCAACGATTTAACGCCTGATGCAGGGGTTTGCGCATTATTCAATGAACAACAAGTTGCTATTTTCTTGTGCCAACAAAGTGGCAGTGTGTATGCCATCGGAAATTATGATCCATTTGGTCATGCGAATGTGCTTTCTCGCGGCATCATTGGTTCAACAGAAGATGCGATCTATGTTGCATCTCCTCTTTATAAACAACGTTTTAATTTAGAGACCGGTGAGTGTTTAGACTCAGATGCCCATAAGGCAAAAGCATTTTCTGTACGTGTAGAAAATGACGTGGTTCAACTTAAGGAAGTAAATTAACTCATTATTTTAATAATGATATTTTTATACTAATAAATAGGATTTTTGATGAGTACAAATACTTTTAATATATTTTCTTTCACTGGAAAGATGAAAATATTGCATTTAAGTTGGATGGCCTTTTTCATTACTTTTGCCGTATGGTTTAACTTTGCTCCTTTACTACAAGCGGTAAAAGAAACGTTAGGTTTAACTACTGAAGAGGTAAAAACACTACTTATACTTAACGTAGCAATGACAATTCCAGCGAGGGTTATTATTGGTTCATTAACTGATAAATACGGGCCAAGAATTGTTTACTCGGCTTTATTAATATTGTGTTCGATTCCATGTTTTACTTTTGCTTTTTCAGATAACTTTATTCAAGCGGCTATATCACGTTTTGCACTTGGTTTTATTGGTGCTGGTTTTGTTATTGGTATTCGTTTAGTGTCAGAATGGTTCCCACATAATGAACTAGGAACTGCTGAAGGTGTTTATGGTGGCTGGGGTAACTTTGGTAGTGCCGCTGCAGCATTTACCTTACCGACTGTTGCGCTTATTTTTGGTGGAGATGAAGGCTGGCGCTACGCAATGGCTGTAACGGGATTATTAAGTTTAGCGTTTGGTTTTGTTTTTTACATAAACGTGACTGATACACCAAAAGGTTCTACTTACTTTAAACCTGCTAACTTAACCGCAATGGAAGTGACGTCGAAAGGGGATTTCTTTTTACTACTGTTAATGAAAATTCCAATGTATGGCGCTTTAGCGTTACTAGCGTGGAAATTATCACCGTCAAATGTTGGAATGATATCTGATGTTGCTTGTTATGGTATATATGTCGCATTAATTGTTGTGTACTTATATGAAGTATCTCAAGTATGGAAGGTGAATAAATCTATTTTTAAACAACCAGTAGAAGAAATTCATCGTTATAAGTTTAAGCAAGTTGCAGTATTAAATATTCTTTATTTTGCAACATTCGGCTCTGAGCTAGCAGTGGTTTCAATGTTACCATTGTTCTTTTTGGAAACTTTTGAATTAACACCTGTTGTTGCTGGTATGGTTGCTTCTGCTTATGCATTTATGAATTTAGCTTCTCGTCCTGGTGGCGGTTGGTTATCAGATAAATTTGGGCGTAAATCGACATTGATCATTCTAACCGCTGGTCTTGCACTAGGTTATTTATTAATGGCACAAATTGATTCTAATTGGACTGTTGTACTAGCAGTTGTAGCTGCAATGTTATGTTCTTTCTTTGTTCAAGCGGGTGAAGGGGCGGTATTTGCTACGGTGCCTTTGATTAAACGTCGTATGACAGGTCAAATCGCAGGAATGACTGGGGCTTATGGTAACGTGGGAGCTGTTGTTTACTTAACTATCCTTTCATTTGTTGACTATCAAACCTTTTTCTACGTGATTGCTGGTACTGCAACATTAGGATTAGTTACACTATTCTTTATGACCGAACCTAAAGGCAAAATCGCAGAAGTTAATGAAGATGGAAGTGTTACTATGATTGAAGTCGGTAGCCATTAATTTAAGTGATAGGTTTGCAATCTAAGGCTGAAGAAGTAATGAGTAATAATAAGGTAGTCGCTAATTTAACTGTATCTATTGGTGGTTACTCTACTGCTGGTAAACGTGAAGTTAATCAAGATGCATTTGCTGTCAAAGACCCTTCTTCAGCCTTGGAAAAAAATACTAAAGGTATTGTGGCTTGTATCGCTGACGGCGTTAGCTGTAGTGATAATGGACAACAAGCTAGCCATACAAGCGTCACTCAGTTTATTAGTGATTATTACAGCACTGATAAAAACTGGAACGTAAAACAGTCTGCCGGTAAGATTCTTAATTCACTGAATGCTTGGTTGTATCAACATAATCAAAGTGACTTACGCCATAATGGATTAATTACTACTTTCAGTAGCCTGATTCTTAAATCAAATACCGCTCATTTATTCCATGCAGGCGATAGTCGAATTTATCGTTTTCGAGAGCATAAATTAAACCAGTTAACACTTGATCATAGCCGCATAACTTATAATCAAAATTCTTTTTTGACACGTGCATTAGGTATGGATTGTCATATTGATATTGATTACCTAACTACGACACTACAAATTAATGATCTATTCATGCTGACTACGGACGGTGTGCATGATTATTTAGATAAGAATATCTTAAATACCTACTTAGATACCTTACCTGAACATCCTTCTACAGAGAGTTTAGAAAACCTTTCTAAACAGATTTGTGATGATGCATTAGCACAAAAAAGTAGTGATAATATAAGTTGTTTGCTTATTTATGTTTCCTCACTTCCTAAGGCTGATTTGAGCGAACTATTTGCGCATTTAAATAACTTAATTATTCCACCTGCAATGGGGGCTGGTAATGAAATTGACTGCTTTAAAATAAAAAAAGTATTACATGAAGGGCCGAGAAGTCATGTTTATTTAGCAAGTTATAAAGAAACACAAGAGCTCGTTGTTTTAAAAATGCCTTCGCTTAACTTTGAAGAGGATTTGGATTACCTTTCTGGTTTCTACAAAGAGCAATGGGTCGGCCAGTCAATCAAAAATCCTCATATCATGTCTATTGCAGATAATGTCAAAGGATCTGTCTTTTTATATCATATTTGTGAATACGTTGAAGGCATTACATTAAGACAATGGATTAGAGAGAACCCTCAACCAGAATTTAAAAAAACATGCTCAATTATTGCTAATATCGTCAGTGCAGTGCGTGTTCTACAACGCGCAGGAATGGTACATCGAGATTTAAAACCTGAAAATATTATTATTACGAAAGGTGATCAAATTAAGTTGATTGATTTTGGTACGGTTAAAGTAAATGGTTTCGAAGAAATCGTTAAAGAGCAGGAAGTCACACCATTAGGTGCTTTGGACTACATTGCGCCTGAATATTTAAATGAAGGTAAGAGCTCTGCATTATCAGATCTATTCTCTATTGCTGTGATTGCGTATGAGCTATTAACTGGTGATTTACCTTATCCCGATAATCAAGCTCAGTCACTCGATAGAGCGAGGCAGTATAGTTGGGAGTATGTTTCTATCAAAACACATCGTACTGATCTTTCTAAACGAATTGATAATATTTTCAAAAAAGCATTACATCCTCAGTTAGACAAACGCTACAGTAGTATGGGGGAATTTATCTCGGACTTAATGCAAAGCCAAAAGCAACCTGCATTAGAAACATCAAAGCAGGCATTACTTGAGCGAGATCCCACTAAGTTCTGGCGAGGTTTAGCCATTATTTTTATCGGTATTAGTGTTATTGAATCCATTGCTTTGATTAATAGCTAGGATAATTAATACTAATTACTTGTGATAAGCGTTCTCAGTCCATAATCCAATATTTTACCAGTACTACTTTTCACGCTTAATGTCGTCACTTCTACTTTTTCGTTGGTACATAATTCACTGGTTATTTGGCGAATTCTTTTCGCATCTAAACGAGGGGAATAAGTATTAGCAATAATAAATCCATTTTTTGCTCTTAATGCTAAAGCCGCTTCAATGAGTTCTGGAAACTTATTTTCTATTTTCCAACGCTCTTTTTTTGCACCGATACCAAAAGCGGGGGGATCCATAATAATGCCTTGGTACTGCTTCTCGCGTTTTATTTCTCTTTGTGCAAATTTTAATGCATCTTCTAATACCCAATGCACATCGCTTAAGTTGGAAGATTCCATATTATCTTTCCCCCACTTAATAATTTGCTTAACAGAATCGCAATGTAAGACTTCAGCGCCTTGATCACGAGCAACTAACGACGCAGCACCAGTATAAGCAAACAGGTTTAAGAATCGATCATTGGAAGTCAGATGATTCGCAATATAATCCCAATTAGCACGTTGTTCTGGAAATAATCCAACATGTTTGAACTTAGTGAGTTGTAAATTAAGCACAATGTTATTGAATCGAATTTGCCAATCTGAATTTGTCTGCTTTTTTAATACTTTCCATTCACCGGCATTACGTGTTGCTTCTACAAATTCAAAATGCGCTTTTGCTAACCATTGTTGTTTAGTCATACCTGGTGTGTAATCGGCATTCACTTCTGGACGAATGGTAATAACCTCGCCCCAGCGCTCTAATTTTTGCTGGTTACCTGCATCGAGTAATTCATAATCTTGCCATGGCGAAGTAAAAGTACGTTTTATCATAGGGAGAAGCTTTTATAAAAAGGTGAATGAGGTCTGTTATGTATCTGAGATTATACAAATGATGTGGCTTAATTGCACTGTAAAATAAGTCGAGGTTAGAAAAGCCCATATATAGATGAATATGGGCTAATAGTGAGAAGGAGCTACTTATTTCTTAGCAAATAAATAGGTACGATATCCACCGAGTAAGTTACGTGCGTTATAACCATTATTCACTAATTGACGATAGGCGACATTACCGCGGAGACCAACCTGACAATAAATAATGATCTCTTTATCCTTTGGAAGTTCATGCATACGCTGACGTAACTCATCTACTGGGATATTAATTGCTTTCGCAATAACTCCGGATTGTTCTAATTCACTAGGATTTCTGACATCCAATAGCACTTGCTGACCAGTTAAGTTATCAACTTCATCGAAATGAATGGCTTTTGTATCACCGATCATTAAATTAGTCGCAACAAATGCCGCTTGATTGATAACATCCTTGGCACTACCGTAAGGTGGTGCATAGGTTAGTTCTAGATGTTGCAACTGTTCTACTGTCATGCCAGCACGTTGTGCAACTGCCATAATATCGATACGTTTATCGATACCATCTTTACCGGTTGCTTGTGCACCTAAAATTCTTCCAGTATCAGGATCGAATAACATTTTAAAAGAGACGGTTTCGGCTCCTGGATAATAACTGGCATGGCTTGCAGTATGAACAAAGACTTTTTCATAGCGAATGCCTTTTTGTTTAAGTTGCTTTTCATTTTGGCCTGTAGAGGCTATTGCTAAATCGAAGACCTTACAAATGGCTGTACCTTGTGTTCCTTGGTAACTTTGTGCTCGTCCAAACATATTGTCAGCTGCCATACGACCTTGACGGTTTGCTGGTCCTGCAAGCGGCACTAAGGTCGATTTTCCTGTCACAAAATCTAATTCTTCAATTGCATCGCCTACTGCATAAATAGAAGGATCGCTCGTTTGTAATTGTGCGTTAGTTTTAATCCCTCCGAGAGCTCCTATCTCAAGCCCTGCTTGTTTTGCTAGGCTATTTTCTGGACGTACTCCAATCGCCATGATTAGAATATCAGTCGTTAGATTTTCACCATTACTCAGGCTTAATTGTAGTTCACCTTGCAGATGTTGATTTTGATTACTTTCACCTGCATTGAAGTTAGCCACAGTAGTGTTTTGTTTATATGCAATTCCTTCTAGTGCAACGCCAAGACGTAGGTCGATATCATGCTCGCGAATGGTTTGATGTACAAAACCAGCCATTTCTCTATCGACGGGGGTCATTACCTG
>Ga0055584_100008321_pt1 | contig 10169 bp, 3 predicted proteins | sample OSDHelmetaG_FD_58716 | JGI IMG/M metagenome (GOLD analysis project Ga0055584, IMG submission 58716) | Pelagic marine sediment microbial communities from the LTER site Helgoland, North Sea, for post-phytoplankton bloom and carbon turnover... | ecosystem: Environmental > Aquatic > Marine >...
ATCCACCGCCATGGCGGCGACGCCGGGCCGGGAGCGCGGCGCTACATCGCAGGTGAGAATTGAAGGGTTTGATCCACTCGTTCCCACACTGCGCAAGTGGTACGTGCCGCAGGACCTTTACAATTTTTATAATTGGGGTGGTTATAAATACACCAATTATGCCAAAGATCCGTACGAACGCTATGTCAGCACTCAACTCGAAGGTCTAGGCCAATACGATATTTTTGGCAATTGGGTCACGCGCGGTTGGCGCATTTACGAGTGGCGTCAACAGCAACCATTGGCCTTTGGTAGCACCGTGTTCAAGGACAGTCGTTTTTCTAGCTGGTTCCAGAACTTGGTTGTCGCCTCCGATGCCAAGGGGCAGTACTACACCTCGCTGACGGTGGGCGATGCGATTCGCTCAACCCTGACGCCACTGACTTTTAGCCGCTCGCGCTTCAATGGCGTCCAGTGGGACTTCCAGTCCGACAAATACGGAGCCACTGCCCTACTCTCGCGCGTGAGTGAACCCGGTCGCGTCGTCCAGGGGTCGAGCCGCACCCAGGACACGGACTACACCAATTTCATGGGCCTGCGCGGCACTGCGCAGATTGGCGACTTTATCAACTTGGGCGCCACCATGGTCAATACCAACTTCGGCTCGAGTTCCAGTAACTTCTCTGAAAACTCGCGCAAGGGGCTACTGACCAGCAGCCAGAACTCGGGTAACGTCACTGAAATTGTCGTCCGCATCTCTGACGATTCACCTGGCGACGACTCCGGTGCATTGTTTTTCTCTTCTGAAATCATCATCGACGGTGAGACTGCACGCGTCAATCCGACGATTGAAGGCGGGCGCCAGCGCGAAGGCTTTTTGGAAGCTCTCGAGGAAGCACCGATCCTACTGCGCTACCGCGTCCCCGACCCGCTCGTCGTGCGCAAAGTCAGTTTTGCCATGGTGCTCTCCAACGATTATCGCGTCGAAGTCACCTCTAACCTGCAAACCAATATCAACGGCCAGCCGATCTTTTTGCCGATCACTCGCGCAGAAGGCAACGTGCGCGACAATACCAACCAACGCGTAGTGCGTTTTGATTACGGCTTACCATCGGCTAACCAAATTGCCAGCATTGACCTGACGATTGAAGATGTCTGGGGCATGGAAGTGCGCGGTGAATTTGCGCGCAACAACCAGTATCAGCGCTATCCCAATATCAACGTGCAGAAGCTGAGCAACTTGGAGTTGAGCGATACCCAAGCCGACGCTTGGTTCGTTAACGTGACCAAACGCGAAGGTCGTTACTTCGGCTATAGTGAAGTGTTTAGCATGGATCACAACTATGCAACGCGCGGCTATATCACCGACCAGAACGACTTTGTCGACTACGAAAACCAGCGCCAGAACTGGTTCGAATATATAGACGACAATGATGACCAGGATCAGGCCGTCGATTGGCCCCGCTTTGGCGGCGGCGGCGGCGACAACGCCGTCTTTCCCGGCCTGGACGAGAACAACGATTTGATCTCAGACTTTAACGAGAACAGCAACTTGACTCCCGACTACGATGAGCCTTTCCTGCGCCACTATATCGATCCGCCGGAATTCCTCTTTGGCGTCGATATGAATAACAACACGGTAGTCGATCGCTTCGAAAATGACGAAGAGGCCGATTATCCGTACAAGAAGGGTCATCGGGGTTATAATATCTATGGCGGCGCCGAAGTTTATCCCGGCGTCAACGTGACCATCGGTCGCAACCGCGAATGGCTCATCGCCGGCGATGAACGCGCCAAAACGACCTTCCTGCTAGTCAGCGCAGAACGGGATATGCCGCGCGTTGGTCGACTTGAAGCCTTTTATATGCTCAAGTTTGCCAAAGACAATATTGCCGACGACTTGTTGCAGTGGGTGCAGCGACCTGGATCGATTGGAGGTTTGCAGCCATTCGACGATCCGCAAATAACTCAAGACGTCATGGTAAACCAAGGTCATATAGGCTACAAATACACGCGCGGCAATCTGACCTTCGTCAACAAGCTGCGTCTCGACCACTACAAACAACGGGGCGATAAGACCGAGAACCAGTTTGATGATAGCGCTTTTATCGGCGTTATCAACAAAATGGACTACCCATTTCCCATCCGGGACAACATCACTTTGATCCCGCGCTGGAAAAGCATGTGGCGTCGGCGCACGCAGCCGCGCCCGGCTCAATTGGAGATCAACGACCTGAGCGAAATCTTCTCAATCTCGGCCGTATTTCCCATTCTCAATAAGAGCCGCGTCGAAGTGGGCGTTGAGGCCATTGTATTCCGCAATGCCGAAGCCATTCCCGACCCCCTGCCGCCCGAATATGTCGACGACTTCGTCGGCAAGGTCTTTACGGCCCAATACACCAATAGTGTGCAGTATCAAGGGTATAGTATTACATCCAATATTGGTTTTCAGGTAAACGATATTAACTTCGGCAACCTCTCAGACTTGGACGTGAGCAATACCATAGCCTTTCTCGAACTCTTTGCCGGTATAGAACAAGAGCGCTTAGGCGGACGACCGGCAGAGCGCAGAGGATGGGGTTTCTAATAGTTGTCGTCTAAATTGAAAACGTCGTCTCTAGTCTCTAGTCTTTTGTTGGGCACTGTCGCCTTGCTGGGCGCTTGTGCCCAACAGGAGACAGAGACCGAGGCCAATACTGGCAACGCGGTATTGGCGAAAGTCGGCGAGAATATCATTACAGAACAAGATTTTACTGAAGCACTACAGCGTTTAGTTGCTGATACACAAACGCTGACGTTAGAGGAATGGCGACAGCAGTTTCAAATCTTGATCGATACGAACCTGCTCTTAGTAACAGCGAGAGAACGTGGCCTTAATGAGCAACCTTTTGTGCGCCAAGCCGTAGCCAGTTGGGAACGCAACTGGTTGGTCGGCCAACTCCTGCAACGCGAGATGGCAGAAGAGCTCAGCTGGAGCGAAGAGGAACTCAGTGCATTTTATACCGAGACAGGTTCTGGCAGCGAAATACGCCTACAGCGTTTAGACGTCGAGAAACGCGACCAAGCACTGGCATTACTGGAAAAGCTAAACGCCGGCGATTCATTTACCGAGGTGGCAAAAGCAAGTGGCAAGCGTCCACTGGGCACGGATTGGCTCAATCCACTGATGGTCGATGCCCGCTACGCGCCGCTCTTCTTATTGGATGAAGGCGCAGTCGAATTAATCGAAGCTGAAGAACGCTATCTTCTGGTGCAAATAGCTGCCAAACGCGAAGTACCTTTGGAACAACGGCGCGGATTAGTCGAGCACAATCTCAAAAAACGCAAAGAACAGGCAGCCAACATTACCTATTTGGCTCGTCTAGCTGAGCGCTACGCCGTCCAACTCGATACAGCAGCTTTAGCGCAAGTCATCGCTGGCAAGGGAACTTCTAATCTGCGTTTGCTCAAAAGCAACCTAGGCGAGTGGACTCAGAGCGAATACCTGCAGGCAATGTCGCACTTGCAGCAGGAAGACGCGGCCCTGGCTGCCTCGACGGCAGAACTCGGCTTTCGCGTTACACGAGCCTATGTAGCGAACCTATTGCTGGGCGAAGAGGCTGGCAGACAGGGTCTGCACGAGGAACTCGCTGCCGCCAAAGAAAAAATACTCCAGCAAAAGACGTTAGAAGCGCTGTGGGCGAGTGATATTTATTCGCAGGTCAGCGTCAATGAGAATGAGTTACGCGCTTTCTACGAGCAGAACAAAGAACGCTACGCAGCATTGGCAAACGATGCACAGAGACTCAGCAATCAAGTAGGGCGAGATCTGCGCGAAGCCAAAGCTGCTCCTATCTTCGACCAATATATAAACGACCTGCGCCAGCAATCAGCCGCGCAAATACAGGTCGAAGAGGACAATTTCCGGGAATTTGTCGCGCGACAAAGACAGAACGCGACTCCGGTAGACCTGTAAAAAACAAGGCACTGAGAGAGGAGAACCCCAATGCGCACGTTCAAAAAGGTATTCGGACTCGGCTGGGCTCTGCCCGCCTTGCTCATTTCGGGGTGCGGCCACTATCTGGTCCCCGGCAAGTTCGAACCCGTCGAGTTAAACCAGCAACAAGGTGGCGAAGACACGCAGATGCAGGTCTTAGATGACGGCACGGTGACTTTTGTTCTCAACCGTCTCGAGGTCTCAGTCCGCCCAATGACCGACGAAGAGCTCAACCGTCAATATCCGGCTCAATCGAACGATGCCCACGGACCGAGCGATGAGGTTTCGTCAAACCCTTTTACCAACGGCAACTGGGTTGACCCACAGACGGGCAAGTCTCCACAGCGCCTGTCCGTATTTAAGATAACGGTCAAGAACTACGAGTATCCAAAGGTCAAGCTAGACCCACTCAACATCTATATCGAGTCGGACAACGGTCGCAAATACTACCCTTGGGGCGCCTACGATATAGAAGAATATTTTCGCCGCTACCCAATCGCCTTTAACGGCTTGAGCTATCTGCGCTTTGACGAGCGGCGCGACATTTTAAACCAAGCTAAGTATCCGGACGACGAGTTCTGTTTTTCCGGACAGGACGTCGAAGGCTATGTCATCTTTTCTAAAGTCCACGACGACGTCGAGAAGATCAGCCTGCACATTCCCGACCTTGGTCTGCGCTATAACTATCGCAGTGAACCGGTCGAGGAAATAGACATAGCCTTCCGCTTCCAGCGCGATCTGATAAAAGTTAAGAGTCTCAACGAACTAGCTGCCAATTAATGCAAATAGCCTAATTTAGTGACCTTAGAAAGCGGGGGCAGGAGTATCCTGCCCCCGCTTTCTGTCTCGTCTGCCTTCTATAGTTATAAACCGTTACGCCTATGTCTCTGCTAAAACGCATATTCTTTGCACTTATCGCCGCATTCTTTCTCGTCTCAGTAACGGCCATAAACCCTCTGCGCCTATCCGTTTGGCTGGAGCAAATAGTCGGTTGGCAGCCCTTAGAAGAAACGACCTCCAATGCTAGCGATCCCACCATTCGCCAAGCTGTGCAGGTTATTAAAGCACAGGATCTATACGCGCATGTTGAAGCGCTAAGTTCCCATCCTTCGCGCGTGACGGGTTATCCCGGAGCCGAGGCCGCTGCGCACTATATAGAAGACCAATTCAACCAGCTAGGCCTAAAACAAATAGAGAGCGAAGAGTTCCCGCTCTCCGTCCCCATCGACAAAGGGGCCCACCTGCGCCTGCCCTCTGGTCAACAGGTGCCACTCTATGCACTGTGGCCCAACCACGTACGCACTTCGACCCCTCCTCCCGGTGGCATTGATGGTCATCTCATAGATGCAGGACGCGGCACCTTAGAGGACCTAAACGGTCAACAGGTCGACGGCAGTATTGCCCTCATTGCTTTTGGTTCTGGCAACAACTACATAGAAGTGCGCTCGCTCGGGGCACAGGCGATTATCTTTTACGACGATGGACGCGTGACACGCGGTGAAGCCGCCGAGAAATTTTTACAAGTTCCCGTCGATATCCCGCGTTTTTGGGTAGAGCGAGACGAAGCACAGACCCTGCTGACACAAGCTCGCACCGACAAACCACAGGTGCACTTAGATGCGCGCATGGATTGGGAAGAAGTCAGCGCCCGCAACATATACGCCATCCTCCCCGGTCTCGACGAGGATATGCCGCTCGGTCAGCGCCAACAAGCGCAGAAGTGGAAAGACCAGATCCTTGTCGTGCAAGCCCACTACGACGCCATGTCGGTCGTGCCCGCTCTCGCCCCTGGTGCCGAGAGTGCCACCGGCATCGCCGCACTCTTGGAGACAGCGCGACTGCTCAAGGAACGCGGCACGCGTTATACGGTGTTGTTTTTAGCAACACCAGGGCACTTCCAAGCCCTCGCCGGCGTCAACGATTTCCTCTATCGGCACGCCCGCAAAAGCGAGTTCTTTCGCGAGCGAATCGAAGCAGGCAACAAAATTGATTTTCGCCTCTTTGTCGGCCTCGACCTAAGCAGCCACAGCGAGCAGGTCGCCACCTTTGCCATGGGCACCTTTTACAATTCAGCTTGGGGCAACGACGACTATCTAAAAAACCTGATGGCGCCTTATGCCAAGCGCTTTACCGACTACAACAGCGAAGTTTTTGCCGACTCTAGCCGCTATTTGGACGCCATTGCACCCTTTAAGCGCATCTGGAAAAATTACATGCCCGTGCGTTTGGGGCTCGATAGCGAAGCCGCCATTTTTGTCGGCAAAGAGGCGTTGTCCTTTGTCACACCAAACCAACTGCGCACGCTCGCCGACACGCCACTCGATCACATAGAGAACGTCGACTTTGCAGGCCTCACGACCCAGACGCGCACGATCGCTGCCCTGCTCTTAAAGGCCGCCTCCGATCCCGACTTCTTTAACGATACCAAGCTGACACTGCGCGATTGGGGCCACAGTCTAGAGGGCTATACTTATTGGTTCGATCGCGATGTCAACTTCGCCGTCCCCAAAGCCCCCGTCACCAACGCGCTCGTCACCTATGTGCAGCCCGGACCCAACTCTATCGCTGGCGTGCGCACACTCGTCACCACCCACGCCAGCGATGTAGAACAAGGCGAAGAACAGGCCGGTTTTTTTCGCTTCGACATCATGCGCAACCGCTTTTCAAACCGCATACAGGCCTTTGAACTAGACGGATACGGGCGCATTGTCTCTGCCCCTGACCTAGGCGAGGAAGGCGACAAGACCTATCCCGGCTTGCAACCCTACGGCTGGTGGGAAAACCGCATGCTGCAGGTGCTCTTTAAATGCGAGGCGCTCAGTTTTCTAGAGGTCGTCGATCCGCGCTATCTTTCGGCGATGGACCGCATCAACGTGCTCGGTGGCAACGATGCGCCACCGCGTTCCTTTGGTTTTAGCTATATCGAAAACCAGTCCAGTCGCGCAGATCGCGTCGTGCAAGCCGGTGTCGTTTTTGCCGAACCTGGCAACCGCGTTAAAATCTTGGCCGGCGAGGGCGCTTTCGGCGGCGAGAGCGCCCTATCCGGTATGCGTTTTATGCTAACGAATGCCGATGCCGACTTCCTAGAGACCCCGCCCGACGCCTCAACTGTAGACCTCGACGTCGTCGAAAGAGCGCAGGGAAACGGCTTTGATCCCGCCATCAATATCGTGCTCCACCCTTCCCTACAAGCAGCGCGCGACATGTGGAGCATCGATGAGGCGCGCATCAAACAATTAGAGCGCCACGGCATAGTGGTCGAAGAGCTACAGTTGATGCACGGACGTGCGCGCGAGGCATTGCTCGAAGCACAAGAGCACCTCGCCGCCTTTAACTACAGCGCCTACAAGAGTGCCGTGCGCCGCGCGCTCGGCGTAGAGGCGCGCATCTACCCGGAAGTTAAATCGACGGCCAACGACACCGTGCGCGCCGTCATCTTCTACTTCGCCCTGATCTTGCCCTTTTCCTTTTTCTGCGAGCGCTTCTTTTTTGGCTATCCGGAGATCCGCAAACAGATCCTGGCCTTTGCCGGTATCTTCGTCGGCATCTTCTTGGTCTTGCGCTGGTTGCACCCGGCCTTCAAACTCAGCTCCTCGCCCTATATCATCTTTTTGGCCTTCGTCATTTTGGCGCTCGGTCTACTCGTCGTCGCCATCGTCATCGGTCGTTTTAAAGACATGCTACAGAAACGCAAGGGCGCAGCAGCCGGCCTACATGAAACGGACGTGGGACGCGTCAGCGCCGGCTTTGCCGCAATCCTACTCGGCATTTCCAACCTGAGCAAACGGCGCTTGCGCACGGCGCTAACGGCCATAACGCTGACGCTATTGACCTTTACGGTGTCGTCTTTTACCTCCGTCAAATCGAGCCTCGACTTTTATCGCTTGCCCCGCGACACCAAACCGCTCTACGACGGTGCTCTCGTGCGCGACCGCGCCTGGCGCGGCATGCAGGAATCGACCTTAGACTACGTGCGCAGCGCCTTTGCCGCCGACGCCTTAGTCGTGCCGCGCGCCTGGTATCTATCGCAGGTCGAGGCGGAAAAAGCCTATATCGATATCCAATCGCTCGCGGACGGTCAAACGAGCTTTGTCCACGGCATTGTCGGCCTGCACGCCGACGAGCCGCGCGTCACCGGCATCGATCAGTATCTCGTCGCCGGCCGCTTCTTCGAGGACGGAGACAGCGACGTCGTGCTGCTACCCGACAAACTAGCAGCGCTGATCGGCATCGGGCCCGCAGATGTGGGCCAGGCGAGCATCCGCCTCTTCGCCGCGGAATACCGCGTTATTGGCCTCCTCGATTCCGAAAAGTTGGTGACCCTCTACGACCTCGACGGCGAAGCGCTAACGCCAGTCGACACGGTAAAGGACGCCGGTCTCATCGCGAGCGAAGCCACCGAGGACCCACGCACCAAAGCATCTGCTCCACTCGAGAGCTTTAGCCATCTACCGCCGGAAAACGCGCTCTTTTTACCCTACGGACAAGTCATGGATATGGAGGGGCAGCTGCGCTCTATAGCCATTGCCGCACCGCCGGGGGACAGCGAAGACTTTATCGAACGCGTCGAGTCCTTTATGTCGCGCGTAGCCCTAACGCTCTTCGTCAGCCAGAGCGACAAGGTCGTAGTCTACAGTTCTATCGGCTCGACCGAAATCAGCGGCGCCGGCCAGCTCTTTGTACCCGTGCTCATCGCCGCACTTATCGTGCTCAACACGATGACTGGCGCCGTTTTTGAACGCTCGCGGGAAATCGGCGTCTACAGCGTCGTCGGCCTAGCACCGAGCCATATCGGCATGCTCTTTATGGCGGAGTCCACCGTCTTTGCCACCTTTGGCGCCGTAGCCGGTTATTTACTCGGGCAAATATCCTATTTATTTATAGTAGAGTACGAACTGCTTAGCGGCCTGACGCTCAACTACTCGTCGCTTTCCGCCGTATGGGCAACGGTCATCGTCATCGCCACGGTCTACATCTCCACGCTCTACCCGGCGCGCCTAGCCGCGAGTATGGCCGTGCCCGATGTCACCCGCCATTGGCGCTTTCCTCCACCAGTCGGAGACGATTGGCGCTTTGATTTTCCCTTTACAGTCGGCGGGGCTGAAGTACCGAGCATGTACATCTATTTAAAGACGGTCTTCGACGCCTACGGCGAGGGCTCAGTCGGCGACTTTATCGCCCGCGATGTCGAATTGGGCGCCAGCGAAAATACCCTTGGTATGGCCTACGCCGTCGCCATGAAGACTTGGCTCTCGCCCTACGATCTCGGCATCAGCCAAGATGTAGTATTGCACGCAATACCGACCGGCGAGCACAATATCTACAAAATTGAAATTCACATCCGCCGCCTCAGCGGCGACGTAGCTTCCTGGCAACGAATGAATCGCAACTTTCTCAAAGTGCTGCGCAAGCGCTTCCTCGTCTGGCGCACCCTGCCATCCGGCATCCGCGAGGACTACCAGACCAAGGTCGGCGACACTTTCGCTATTGAGGAGGTGCCCGCATGATATTTCCACTGCGCGCTTTCCTCATTGGGCTCTTTATGGTTGTGCTAATCAATGTCGGCGCACCCTACAGCCTCTTTGTGCTCAAGTCTTCGCAATGGGCCATCAGCTATTTGCCGCTGAGTGTGGTCTTTCTCTTTACGGGGCTAGTCTTCGCCAACGCCGCGCTCAAATCGGCGTTCAAAATCGCGGGGCTACACGCCAGCGAACTCGGCATCGTCTTTATTATGTCGCTCGTCGGCGCCTCGATCCCCACCTGGGGCACTTCCACCTATATGATCGCCGTTATCGCCGCGCCGCAGTATTTTGCCTCGCCGGAAAACCAGTGGCAGGACAAGGTCGTGCAGTACGCGCGCGATTGGCTCATGCCGCGCGACGCCATTGCCCTAAAGTGGTTCTATAACGGCATACCGGCCGGCGAGCCCATTCCCTGGGGCGCCTGGGTTGCACCGCTCTTTTGGTGGACGAGCTTGGTTATCGCCATTTTCTTTCTCTGCCATTGTCTGGTCTCGGCGCTGCGCAAACAGTGGGTCGAGCACGAGCGCCTGCCCTTCGCCCTAATGGAGTTACCGCGCCAACTCATCGAACCGCCACCCGGCTCGAATTGGCCCGGTTTTGTGCGCAGCAAGGCCTTTTGGATCGGCTTTGGCATTCCGTTCTTTATCGTCATGTGGAATGTCGTCACTTATTTTACACCGGCCTTCCCACCG
>Ga0055584_100008322_pt1 | contig 10169 bp, 8 predicted proteins | sample OSDHelmetaG_FD_58716 | JGI IMG/M metagenome (GOLD analysis project Ga0055584, IMG submission 58716) | Pelagic marine sediment microbial communities from the LTER site Helgoland, North Sea, for post-phytoplankton bloom and carbon turnover... | ecosystem: Environmental > Aquatic > Marine >...
GCGGAGAGGTGCCGGAGTGGCCGAACGGACTGGTTTTGAAAACCAGCGTACTGAAAGGTACCGAGGGTTCGACTCCCTCCCTCTCCGCCACCCCTTTCCCTCTAGCGGACGAGCCGCTACACTCTCACGCCGCTGTAGGCAGCGGAGAGGTGGCAGAGTGGCCGAATGCGGTAGCTTGCTAAGCTATTGAGCCCGTTTGCGGGCTCCGAGGGTTCGAATCCCTCCCTCTCCGCCATTTACCTGCCAGCAGCAGCGTGCCCACGACTCCCCACCCGGATGAGCTTGCCGGCCGCGAGGTCCTGCTCCTCGGCCTTGGAGCCTTCGGCGGTGGCGCCGGTTGCGCCCGAGCCCTGGCCAGACGTGGCGCGAAGCTGACGATCAGCGATCTGCGCACCGAAGATCAATTGGCCGATTCTTTGGCCACGCTGAAAGGAATCGAGTTTCGCTCTGCATTCGGCGGCCATCACGAAGCCCTCTTTCGACGCGCCGACTACGTCGTGGTCAATCCAGCCGTGCCCGAATCCTCGCCCTGGCTTGCGGTGGCGCGCGCCGCGGGATGTGTGCTGACGACCCAAGTCAATCTCGCTTTACGCCTGGTTCCGCATGTGCCATGTGTGGCCATCACCGGGACCCACGGGAAATCGAGCACCGCGGCGCTACTTACCCACATGCTGCGGTTCCTTCCCGGTCGGACGGTGCTTGGTGGCAACCTCGGCGGCTCCTTGCTCGAGCAAGTCGAAAACCTCACGGCGGAAGATCAATTGGTCGTTGAACTCTCGAGCTTTCAGCTTGAGCGCCTTGACGCTCCACAGGCCTGGCCGCAGGTCGCTCTGTTTACCTGCCTGCGACCCGATCACTTGGATCGACATGGCGATATGCAAGCCTACTCCGCGGCTAAGAAGCGACTCCTCGCCTTTCAATCTGCTGACGATTTGGCGCTGATGCCAGCGCACGAGACCTCGCTTGATGAGTTCGCCGCCGACGCGCATGCCCGAGTAGAACGCTTTGCCACCGAACAGCTGCAGCCATCGGATTGGGGCTTGAGTACAGACCAGTTGCCTTGGCAAGAAAGCTACCGCGCAAGTGCTTTGCTGATGGCCGCACGGGCCGCGGTTGCCCTAGGACTTCCGGCCGAAATGATTGGAGAGTCTATTTCCAACTTCGTAGGTCTTCCTCATCGGTTGCAGGAACTAAAGTCTCCTGCGGGATACCGCTGGATCGATAACGGCGTGGCCACGCACCCAGAACCAACTGCAGCGGCGGTGCAATCCCTCACAGAGCCGATCTCTTTGCTCGTCGGTGGGTACGACAAGGGCCTACCGCTTGGCGAATTGCCAAGAGCGGTCGCGCGTTGCGCCCAGCTGCACTTGTTTGGTGATGGCGGGAAGCGTCTCTTTCAAGAGCTCGCGCCCGATGTCCAAGCGCGAGCACGGATTCACGGGAACTGTCGTAAGGCAATTGATGCCGCTCTGGCAGAATTGCCGACTCCGACTGCTAGCCTGCTTTTCTCGCCGTCATTCGCCTCCTTCGACGAGTTCCGCAACTTCCGCGACCGAGCCCTTATGTTCCAAGATTCTTGTGCAAGCTTTCATGCTTCCATGCAAAAGAGTCCTGGTGACAAAGGTCTCCAGGCGTACTAAAGGTGGAAGGGAAAATGATGCTCTGCGAATCCTGCCAGAAGTTCGACGCAACGGTGCACCAGGTCCAAATCGAGTATTTGGCTGGTGGGCAGCCAAACGTCCGCGAGGAGCATTTGTGTGGCCAATGCGCCCAGGCCAAGGGGCTGCACATTGCCGCCCCTACCAGCCAGAACTACCCTGAGATCGTCCAGAAGCTTTCGAAGAGCTTGCTCGGACCATTCCAGCAATCGGCTTCGACCGGCGAAGGCCAAGAAACAACGCCTGAACCTTGCCCCGAGTGTGGATGGACGGAACGTGACTTTCGTCAAACAAGTCGATTCGGCTGCCCGCACGATTACGAGCACTTCTCTGAGTTCGTCGAAGAAGTCCTCGAGCGCATCCACGGCTACACCGAGCATGCCTCTTCGGATCAAGAAGGCCGCATTGAACAGCTCCGTGGCGAGCTCGATACTGCGATCCTTGCCGAAGACTACGAATCTGCAGCGCGCCTCCGCGATGCGATCCGTGAGCTCGACGCCACGCTGGAAAATTCGGATGAGCCAGTCTAGGTTCGGCTCGTCCCGGCAAATGCCTTCCTGGCATTCGTTCAACCTGTCCTATCGGAACCTCCGATAGATAGCCGGAGATCACGCTTCATGTTCGACCGCTTTACTGAACGCGCACGCAAAGTCATGGGATTCGCTCGACGCGAAGCCCAACGCTTCCACCACGAATACATCGGCACCGAGCATATTCTGCTCGGGCTCATTCAGGAGGGCCAAGGCGTCGCGGCCAATGTCCTGAAGTCGATGGCCATCGACCTCGAGAAGATTCGTCGCGAGGTGGAAAAAATCGTTAAGTCGGGTCCAGCAATGGAGCCCTCGGTACAGATTCCGTTTACCCCACGCGCCAAGAAAGTTGTCGAGTTGGCGCTCGAGGAAGCCGGCAATCTGGGCCACAACTACATTGGCACGGAACACCTCTTGCTCGCCTTACTGCGCGAACAAGAAGGGATCGCTGCACATGTTCTGATGGCACTCGGCGTGCGCCTCGATGAGGTGCGCGAAGAAGTCATCGAGTTCCTCGGCGGCCCGGTGCAAGAAGAAGAAGAAACCGACGAAGTTAGCGGCGGCGAAAATACGCCTGCTCCGCACGGCAAGTCGAAGACTCCTGCACTCGACGCCTTTGGTCGCGACCTTACGGAAGCTGCCAAACGCGACGAGCTCGACCCGGTCATCGGCCGTTCGGACGAGATCGAACGCGTGATTCAGGTTCTCTCGCGCCGCACCAAGAACAACCCGGTGCTGCTTGGTGAACCAGGCGTCGGCAAGACCGCAATCGTCGAAGGCCTTGCGCAATCGATTCACTCGAGCCAAGTGCCCGAGATCTTGCGCGATCGCCGCATCGTTACGCTCGACTTGGCTGGCATGGTTGCCGGCACCAAGTACCGCGGTCAGTTCGAAGAACGGATCAAGGCAGTCATGTCCGAAGTGAAGCGGGCAAAGAACGTCATTCTGTTCATCGACGAACTGCACACGCTGGTCGGTGCGGGTGGCGCAGAAGGCGCGATCGATGCATCGAACGTGCTCAAGCCGGCACTGTCGCGCGGTGAAATCCAAATCATTGGTGCCACCACGCTCGACGAGTACCGCAAGCACATTGAAAAGGACGGCGCACTCGAGCGTCGCTTCCAGTCGGTGATCGTCAACCCTCCGAGCCGCGACGAAACCGTCGCCATCTTGGAAGGCTTGGCGCAGCGTTACGAAGATCACCACAAGATCAACTACACCCCGGATGCACTCGAGGGCGCAGTTGACCTGGCGATTAAGTACATCACCAACCGCTTCCTGCCGGACAAGGCGATTGACGTCATCGATGAAGCGGGCGCACGCTTGCGCTTGAACACGATGACCCCACCGCCCGACCTGGCCGAACTCGACGAACGCATTGGCGAACTCGAGAAAGCAAAGGAAGAGTCGGTCGCGAACCAGGACTTTGAACTGGCTGCACGCAACCGCGACGAGGCTTACCGTCTGCGCCGCAAGCGCGAGAACATGATGGCCGAGTGGAAGAACGCCGACGCGGAAGAAGTCAACCGCGCCGAAGTCGACTACGAAGTGATTGCCGAAACCGTGGCTCGCATGACCGGCATCCCGGTCTCGAATCTTGCCCAGGAAGAGGCCACGCGCCTCCTCCAGATGGAAGAAGAACTCAGCGAGACCGTCATCAATCAAAGTGGTGCGATTAGCGCGATTGCTCGCGCCGTCCGTCGTTCGCGCTCGGGCTTGAAAGACCCTGATCGCCCCACCGGCTGCTTCATGTTTGTCGGCCCCTCGGGCGTCGGCAAGACCTGGCTCTCTAAGCAACTCGCCAAGTTCATGTTTGGCCAAGAGGACGCGTTGATCACGATCGACATGTCCGAGTACATGGAGAAGCACAACGCCAGCCGTTTGGTCGGCTCGCCTCCAGGCTACGTCGGGCACGATGAAGGAGGTCAGCTCACCGAGAAGGTGCGTCGTCGTCCGTACTCAGTCATCCTCTTCGACGAAATCGAAAAGGCTCACCCCGATGTCTACAACATGCTGTTGCAGATCATGGAAGAAGGTCGTTTGACCGATTCCTTCGGCCGCCAGATCGACTTCCGTAACACGATCGTCATCATGACCAGCAACGTAGGCAGCTACGCGGTCAAAGATGGCGGTGGCGTAGGCTTCGTCAACTCGGAAGAAGAAACCGCCAAGCGGGTGCAAGAGTCGGTCATGAGCGAGATTCAGCGCTACTTCCGTCCTGAGTTTTTGAACCGCGTCGACGAGATCGTCAGCTTCAACCCGTTGACCCGCAACGACCTGTACCGGATCATCGATCTGGAACTGAACAAGGTCGAAGAGCGTCTGCGCAACAAGAAGTTGGTCCTGCACCTCAGCGACAAGGCTCGCGACTACTTGATCGACATGGGCTACAACCCCGAGTACGGCGCACGTCCATTGCGTCGCACGATCGAGAAGCACGTGGAAGATCCGCTCGCCGAAGAGATGCTCAAAGGCTTGCTGCCGGAGAACTCTCTCATCGAGCTTGATCACCACGAGGGCGAAGATGTACTGCGCTTCGAAGCGATCCCTGCGCCAACTCCACCCGCTTCCCCGACGCCGGAACCGGCGGCCAGTGGAAACGGAGACGAGCCGACGCCAGAGGCCGACGCAAGCTAGTCGGCTTCGGGCAGACGCCCGCCGCCGAACGCAGCCGCCGGCTGTCGCTGTTCAGCCGCCATCTCTTTCAGATGGCGGCTGATCCAATTGTGGATGACCCAACTGCCAGCTGCGAGGCCCAACGAAGCACCAGCGCAGAGCCCATGCATCGGGCTGAATCCGAACCAGCTCGACAAGGCGTAGCCCAACGCCATGCCGGGAATGAAAAACAGGAAAGCGCGAATGAGCGACGCAATGAGCCCCGGGCGTGGTCGCTGCAAGCCGTCAAAAGTCGAGCGCGCCAAGAAGAACGGAATCGAAACGAGCACACCCACGAAGATCCATGGCATGGCCTCGGCCGCGAAGGTCTGGGTTTCCGGCGTCTTCGAGAGCGCACGCGAGAGCCAGGGGCCCGCAAGCAAACTCATCGGCATCACCACCACGAGCGAATAGATCCAGCCGGCGCGCTGGGCGACCCCAAGTTCGAGCTGAATCCGCCGGAAGTCACCACGGCCACTATGTTGCGCCGTCAGCGGAAGCAGTGCGACGCTGCAAGCAATGCCCGGCATTAGGAGGAAACGCAGCGCACGGTCAAAGATCGACCAAGCCGCAAGCAAGGGGACCGCCAGCTCTTGCGGAGGAAGATTGGCAATCAGCCCGAAGACCGCGAGCGACTCCACGGACATCAACAGGTAGGTCAGCGCGCCCGGAATCGCGAGCATCAAGATCGCATGCACCGGACGATCAAACAGGCCTGCCTGTGGAGCCGTGAGCTCGGCTTTCCAGCGACGTTCATGGCCAGCCGCGCGGTACCAAGCGTAGAGTAGGCTCGCGATCCGGCTGAGCACGGTCGAAGCGGCGATGCCAGCGATGCCCCAACTGAAGACGAACACGAAGACGGTGTTCAGGATGACGTTTGTGAAGGTCGACAGAAGCCCAGCCCACATCGTGCCCTGCGTGTCTTGGTGCGCCTTGACGATCGAGTCGGGCAAGATCGCCCAAAAAGAGGTCACCGCTGAGCCACCAATCAGAATGGTCCCGTAAAGCTGGAACTGACGGGCCAGCAGCGGGTCTTTCAGAACCAACGGCGAGAACCACCAAACGCCGGCCGCCAAGATCAAGAATCCCCCACAGAGCACCCAAATGATGCGGGTCGAAGCTCGTTTGAGCTGCTCAACGCGATCCGATTCACCAGCACCGATCGCAGCCGCCAAGCGTGCCGTCAGACCATTCGATGATCCGACCCAACAGGCGATGGTCAAGAACTCAAACGGCAGAGCCAGGCCAATCGCAGCGATCGAGGCGTCGCCCAGGCCGGCGACCCCCTCGAGGCCCTCAAGAGCGGCGGCAAAAAATGTGTCAACCCAGGCGAACGCCGAGCGCAGCCAGAACGAGATCACCAATGGACCCGCGAGTCGCAGGATCGAGGCCGACTTCACCGGGCGGCATCATAGAATGGCGTGCAATGTTGCGTCCTCTCGCCTTAGTCATCCTGTGCAGCTTGCTTTCCGCGTGCATGAAGGCTCCGGATCCGGAGATCGGCCTGCGCCAAACGGAAGCGCAGAACGAACCCGCACCCGCCACGAAGCCAACAGTGGTCCTGCCTGCTCTGAATGGCTGGCAGGAAACGGCCACGACGCTTGAGTTTCAGGTCGGCCGCTGGGATCTGCCGGGTGGCGGAGTCGCGACCATTTCTTGGCTCGGCCCATCGAAAGATTCGATCGCAATGAACCTGGACCGCTGGCTAGGTCAGTGGCAAACGGAGAATGGCACGCCTGCACAAGATGGACGGATCGAACCCGATGCGGATGGCAACTTCCCCTTCACCTTTGTGCGAGTTGCGGGCATCTTGAAGGAAACCCGTCAGGTTGGTGGCGGCGAGGCACGCGCTGATTGGATGCTGCTCGGAGCCATCGTCGACGCACCGGGCGGCCCCTTGTATGTCAAGGCAGTCGGCCCGGAAGCGGATCTCGGCGAACAGACCGAGGCCTTCCGCGCCGCAGTACGTGCGATTCAGGTGAACCGGTAGTTTTCCTGTCACCTCGGAAGACCCCATCCGTCTTCTGAGTGTGAAGCCAAGTACTGCGTTTTTGCGCCGCCCGATCGAGCGGCTCACGCAATCCTGTGCTGACTATCCGCAAGAGCTGCTGCGGATTGCTGCGCACGTGCCAGGTTTCGATGCCCCGGCCGAGTTGCAGTACGTCGGCACGATCCCGGAATTCCCCCCCACTGCACCTTGTGTTGCGATTGTCGGCGCACGCGCGTGTTCCTTGCACGGCAGGCAGCTCGCCGGGCGATTGGGGGCCGGGCTCGCCGCTGCGGGAGTGGTTGTGATTTCTGGCGCCGCGCGCGGCATCGACCAAGCGGCGATGCAAGGTGCGCTCGATGCAGGCGGCACGGTCGTTGCAGTCCTAGGCAGTGGTTTGCGTCGCCCCTATCCGCCCGATGCCTTCGGCATGTTGGAACAAATCGCAGCGCAGGGCGGCGCCGCTATCAGTGAGTTCCCTGCTTCGATGCACCCATTGCGCCATCACTTCCCGAAACGCAATCGATTGCTCGCCGCATTCTGCCAAGCCATTGTTGTCGTCGAAGCTGGTGCGCGTTCCGGAAGCATGAACACGGTGCGTTGGGGCCTGGACTTGGGCCGCGAACTCGCTGCCGTGCCCGGCCTCGCCTGCGCTCCCTACACCGCCGGCCCGCATCGCATGCTCCGCGAGGGCGCTGCGCTGGTCGAATCACCCGCCGATGTGCTGACTCTGCTCGGCTTCGAACACCAAGTCGAAGCTGATGGAAGCCTTGGCTCTCTACCCAAAACAGAACATGCGAGCGCTCCCATCTTGCGTGTGCTCGCGGGGCTCGATCTGCCCTTTGACGAACTGCTTGTGCAAACCCGCATGGAAGCCGCCGAACTCCAAGCCGCACTCGGTGAACTCGAGCTTCTTGGCATCGTGCAGCGGCGCGAGGGCGGGGCGTATCATCGCTGTACGAGCCCATGACCCGGTCCACGCCCTCGATCTTCCTTTCGCTATGCGGTGCGCTTGCGGCGTTCAGCTGCGGGCAATCCTCGGATTCATCGGAAGAGTCCGCGCATTGGAACCCTGGCTTAAGCCTCGAAGCGATTGACTCGGAATCTGGCAATGTTGTCCATGGCCGGAGCGAGTACCTCACGCTTTGGCATGGCGTCGACCCCAGCCTCCTTCGCGTGCGCGCTGGCCAGATCCTTGGCGATGATCGCAGCAGCCTTCTCGCCGCAACGCCCACTCGGATGCAAGTCTCGCTGGCTTCCAGCCCAAAGCCCCGCCGGTTCCGATCCGCAGTGCGAAGACTCGGCCCGCGGCCCGATGTCCCCACATCCTTCGAAGTCTTCTGGCAAACTCAAGACGAAGAGCCGCGCTCCCTCTTCCAGCTCACACTTGCTCCGCTGACGACTCAACTCAGTGAGCCTTGGCACGAAGTTGAGTTCGATCTACCGCAGCAGGAGGGAAGTCTGGTCCTGGTTTGCCGCGACCCCCGACCGATCGGCGCGCGAGCCCCCGTCACGGAAGTCGCGTGGCAATCTCCGCTTGTCTATTCGCCCATCCCTGATGCCGAGCGACGGCCGGATGTCCTGCTCGTCACAATTGACACCCTGCGCAGCGATGCACTAGCACACGCTCCGGCTCTCTCCGCGCTGCTAGCCAAGGGGCAACTTTGGCCTCAGGCAGTCGCCCCATCCAATTGGACTCTGCCTTCGTATGCCTCGCTGTTTACCGGCCTTCCCGCCGATCAGCATCTAGCAGGACGTGGCCCGTTTTCTGCCCACGCCACTGGCGTGCCTGAGAATCGCCAGCTCTCAGCGGTCGACGCAAGTTTGATCACGCTCGCCGATCGCTTTCGAGAGGCCGGTTATGCAACCGGAATGATCCACCAGAATCCCATGCTGGAAAGCTGGACGGGGCTCAACCGTGGATTCGAGCGCTATGTGCGAGCAAGCGATCGCAGCGAAGATGCGCTTGAACTCGCCGAGGGCTTTTGGGCCCACAACGAAGGCCGCCCTCGGTTCTTGGTCTTGCACCTCATGGCACCGCATCTTCCGTACCGCTTTGGACCGACGCCGGACCCTCTCGAGTCCTTGCCACTTGCGAGTTTCTTCGGCGCGGACCATTCGCCGGAACAGAGGGCGAGCTTCTTTGCGCTCGAACCAGCACAGAAGGAAACAGTGCGCGCTCGCTATTACGCCGAGGTCGAACAACTCGATCGTTCACTTGGCCCCTGGCTCGAGGAGCAACTTCAAGCGGCCGAAGGCCAACTCATCCTTGGCTTCCACTCCGATCACGGCGAAGAACTCTGGGATGCGGGCTCCTTCGAGCATGGCCATAGTTTTGAAGACTCCGTCATTCGGGTTCCGATTGGCCTGGTGGCACCGGGCCGTGTGGAAGCAGCGGTCTTCGCAGATACCGTTCCCGCCGAAGCGCTCGCGGCGAATCTACTCGATCTCGCTGCGATCCCGCACGATCTACGCTTCCGACTCCAAGAGCCGCCGGAAACATTTCGCAGTCAAATGCCGCTCTATCGCAGCGCGCTTCAGGGCCGAGAGTTTCAGCACGAAACATCGATGCTGCTGCGCTTTGATCCACAGCAAGGAAGTGGCGGGAATGGCGCGGCGATCAGCGATCGCAAACGACGCATGCTTGCCGAACTGGGTTATCTCGCAGGGCAAGAAATGAAGCCTCCGGTCGCAGCTGGCCAGGACAAGCGCGACTAAGCCGAGACGCTACCAGGCGCAAGAAAACTCACGCCGAGCACATAAGCCAAGACCGCGAGACCAGCGACCGTGCCCGCGAACAAGGCCATACGACGTGGAATCCCACGCATGACTTCCTTCGGCTCGTCGTCTCGATAGCACGAAACCACCGCCGCAAGAGTAAAGCTGAACACCAGGAGAAGAACGAACTGGATGAAGATGTTGCTCACGCCGACACCTCCGGTTCCACCGAGGCAACTGGTTGAGATTCAGGGCGATCCGCCTCTAGCCAATCCGATTCAGCTCGATGGTATGCGTCGAGCGCGACCACGATGTTGAATAGTCCGGCGACCGACGTGAACGTGAAGCCGGTGTCCTGATACGGAAGGACATTGCCCATTTTGAGCGGAAGCAAAGGCAAATACGACAGCCAGGCTGGCAAGCCAATGAACATCTGGCCAATCCAGTAGTAGCCGTGTCGCTGGCGATCAAAGTCGGCGAAACCGCCGAGAGCCAGCCCGAGCACAAACATTCCGATCAAGCTGAAGCCAAGTAGCTTGGCTTTGAAGCGACGACCAATCATGGCGTGGCCGAGGCCCGGAACGAGCAAAGCAAACAACGCGACCTTACCGGGGTGCATAC
>Ga0055584_100008324_pt1 | contig 10168 bp, 8 predicted proteins | sample OSDHelmetaG_FD_58716 | JGI IMG/M metagenome (GOLD analysis project Ga0055584, IMG submission 58716) | Pelagic marine sediment microbial communities from the LTER site Helgoland, North Sea, for post-phytoplankton bloom and carbon turnover... | ecosystem: Environmental > Aquatic > Marine >...
CCTCTGAGTAATCAGGGCCTCTGAAACAGGCCCTCTGGCCACGGCGACTTCTGGCCATCGCTATCTTCGGGCTTATCTTTGCTACGTTCTTCGTCGGCATCGTCTTTTGCGTTCACCTGTTGGTCGAGAGCGGCCTCATTATCTTTGTGGTTGTTGCGCTCCCTGTTGTCCTGATCATCACAATCGTGATGTTTGGCCCCAAACTGTCTGCTGCCCTTGCACTTGTGGTCACACGTCCTCGCCGAAATGCAGTCGATGTGGCGAAGGACCCAACAGCCCGCCGTTACTGATGCCGGCCTGAATGCCTCCGGTCCTGCACCAGGTGTTGTGATTCTGGATTGGCTGCGGCATCAACGACATTCCCGCCAGTGAAGAGTCAGCCAAGTTGGGGTGTGACACCGAGAAGCCCAAGACGATGCCGACGTTCCGCGCTATCGTGCGCCAATCGTCATCGCCCGGAGCCAGACATGAAACCGCCAGAGTTTTTCTCAGCCACCTATGCGCAAGCTCGCGCGAAGTTCCTGGAGACATGCGGGTCTCTTGGCCACAAGGCCGAACACCACATCCATCCTGAACGCGGCAGTGAGGGCGAGGAGCTTGCAACGGATGTAGTCCGCATCGGCCCCGATGATGCAAGCCATGTGCTCTTCACCATGTCGGCGACCCACGGCGTCGAAGGCTTCTGTGGCTCGGGTGCGCAGATCGGCGCAATGCGCTCAGGCCTTTACGACAACCTGCCTGACGGCATGGCTGTCGTTCTGATTCATGCGATCAACCCTCATGGCTTTTCCTGGCTGCGGCGGGTGACCCACGAGAATGTCGACCTCAACCGCAACCACCTCGACCACAGCCAGCCTTACCCGGTGAACGCCGGCTACGAAGAACTCCGGCACGCCATCTGCCCCACCGAGTGGACGCCGCAGGCACAGGCGCAGGCCGAGTCTGCTCTGCAGGCTTATGCCGACAAACACGGCGACATGGCCCGCCAGGGCGCGATTTCCAGTGGTCAGTACAGCCATCCTGAAGGTGTGTTCTTCGGCGGCAACGCCACGACCTGGTCGGCCCGGACCATGCATAATGTGGTCGCCAAACACGCAGCAGGTGCCCGCCACGTCGGCCTTATCGATTACCACACGGGCCTTGGCCCCTATGGTTACGGCGAGCTCATCTCCGACCATCTTCTGAATGATCCGGGCCATCCCCGTCTGGTTGCCTGGCTTGGCGAGACCAACGTCACGAATACAGATGACGGCAGTTCAGCATCCGCGCCTCTGACGGGCGTCAACAGTCAGTGCGTTGCCAATGCCGCGCCCCACGCCACGCTTTCCATGGTGACGCCCGAATTCGGCACCTCACCCGTCGATCAAGTTCTGGGTTCTCTACGTGCCGATTGCTGGCTCCACAACCACGGCGACCTCGACTCCGAACAGGGCAGAGCCATCAAGGCCGAGATTCGCCGATGTTTCTATCCCGATGCCGATGACTGGAAGGCCATGGTCTGGGAGCGCACCAGCGATACCGAACGCAAGATGATGGCCGGGCTGGCAAGCCTCACCTGACTACAGCCAGGGCGCCGCGTTGCCCATTCCACATTTTGTTCGATTCTTTTACAAAATTGGCTGGTTTGATGACGGCCCAAGCCCAAATGCTATAAGAGAAGCACTCACTTTCTATACGACAACCGCTCGGGAATGCAGACCATGCGTTATGAAGCTCCAGAGACGATCAAGGCGGCCGTCGGCCTGCTGATAAAGGCCAGAGGCCAATCACGGATCCTGGCCGGCGGTACCGACCTGATGGTCCAGATGCGTTCGGGCATGCTGGAACCCGACCTGATCATGGACATCAAACGCATCCCCGGCATGCGTGACATCGTTCCAGAGAAAGGCGGTTTTAGGATCGGCGCCGCGGTAAGCGGTTCAGAACTGGGCGAGCACGCCAAGGTCTCGAAGATGTGGCCCGGCGTTGTCGAAGCTGTCGAGCTCATTGGTTCCACCCAGATTCAGGGTCGCGCAACCATGGTCGGCAACCTCTGCAATGCCTCCCCGGCCGCAGACAGTGTTCCTGCGCTTATCGCCGTTGGCGCAACCGCGCGTATCGTAGGCAACAAGCGCACCCGCGATGTCCCGGTCGAGACCATCGCAAAAGCCCCGGGGAAGACCATCCTGGCCAAGGGTGAATTTGTTTCCTCGGTCTTTCTGCCCAAGGCCCTGCCACGCACTGGCAGCGCCTATCTCAGGTTCATTCCCCGCACGGAAATGGACATTGCCGTGGTCGGCTCGGGTGTCTGCCTCACACTCAACCCCAAGGGCGTCGTGACCAAAGCCAGGGTGTCTTTGGGTGCCGTCGCAGCGCGTGCCCTGCTGGTCGAAGAGGCTGCCGATGTTCTGCTCGGCAACAAACTCAACGATGACGTCCTCGAGCGTCTGGCTGACATCGCTTCGGATGCGGCTACCCCGATCAACGACAAACGCGGCACGGTCGCATTCCGTAAACAGGTAGCCGGTGTTCTCACACGCCGGGCCGCCCTCATCGCATTCCAGCGGGCGAAAGGCTGAACCATGAGCAACATTCACGTCACCACCACCATCAACGGCGACGAAACCGAATATGTCTGCCGTCCTGACGAAAGCCTGCTTGATGTTCTGCGCGACCGTCTGGGCATGTCGGGCACCAAGGAAGGCTGCGGTACCGGCGATTGCGGCGCCTGCAGCGTCACGCTCGACGGCCGCTTGGTTTGCTCGTGCCTGGTCATGGGTGCGGAGGTCGATGGTCACAAGGTCGAGACCATCGAAGGCATGGCCGATGGAGAAGATCTCCACCCGCTCCAGCAGAAGTTCCTGGAACACGCCGCGCTGCAATGTGGCATCTGCACGCCGGGCTTTCTGGTCGCCGCACAATCACTGCTCGAGCGTAATCTCGACCCGACGGAAACCGAAGTCCGCTACTGGCTTGCCGGCAACCTTTGCCGCTGCACCGGCTACGACAAGATTGTCCGTGCGGTGCTCGATACGGCTAAGGACATGAGAAAAGTCGCCAAGAAGTCATCCGCCAAAAAGACTGCCAAAAAAGGAGCGCGTCATGCCGCTTGATGCCAAGACATCCAACGACAAGAAAGCCTTCAAGTCAGTCGGCACCAGCCCGATCCGTCCCGACGGTATCGACAAGGTCACCGGTCGCGCGCGGTTTGGCGCCGATATGTCCGCTCCCGGCATGCTGGTCGGGCGCATCCTGCGCAGCCCTCATGCCCATGCCAAGATCAAGTCGATCGACACCTCAAAGGCCGAAGCGCTTCCCGGCGTGAAGGCGGTCATCACATCCGCCGATCTGCCCAAATACAAGGATGCTGATGAAGACATCCTGATCAACATCATGGCCCGCGATCGCGCGCTTTATGACGGTCACACCGTTGCAGCCGTTGCAGCCATTGATGCAGCCGTTGCCAAGAAGGCGCTGAAGCTGATCAAGGTCGATTACGAAATCATGCCCCACGTCACCGATGTGGACCTTGCCATGCTGCCCAACGCACCGCTTGTGCATCCCGGGCGCTACGACGGCATGGCCGAGAATGAGCACCTTGCTCTGGCCCTGCAGGAACAAGGCAAAGCCAAAAGCAAACGCAAGAGCACCAACATTGTCAGCCGTTATGACTTCGGCCACGGCGATGTGAAGAAGGGCTTCAAGCAGGCCGACGTGATTGTTGAACACGAGTTCACCACCGAGGCGACCCACCAGGGTTACATCGAACCTCATGCCTGCCTTGCCAATGTCAGCTCGGATGGTTCGGGCGAACTCTGGGTCTGCACCCAGGGCCACTTCATGGTCCGCGATGTCTGCGCAGCCCTTTTGGGCATGGACGTCTCGAGCCTGCGTGTCACGCCGTCTGAAATCGGCGGCGGCTTTGGCGGCAAGACCACTGTTTTCATCGAGCCTGTGGCCCTGGCGCTTTCGCGCAAGGCTGGCCGGCCCGTCAAGGTGGTGATGAGTCGTGAGGAAGTCTTCCGCGCGACGGGCCCCACAGCCAGTTCCAGCATCAAGGTCCGCCTTGGCGCCAAGAAAGATGGCCGTTTTGTCGCGGCTGAAGCGGTTCTGAAATATCAGGGCGGCGCGTTTCCCGGCTCTCCCGTGGAGATGGGCGCGATGACCGCGTTCGCCTGCTATGACCTGGCGAACGTCAAGATCGTGGGTTACGACGTCGTGACCAACCGCCCCAAGCAGGCTGCTTATAGGGCGCCGGGTGCACCCATGTCGGCCTTTGCTGTTGAAGGCTGTGTCGGTGAGCTCGCCGAAAAGCTCGGCATGGACCCCATCGAACTACGCAAGAAAAACGCGGCCGTGGAAGGTACCAAATCATCCTATGGCCCCACCTTCGGGCCGATCGGGCTGGTCGAGACTCTCGACGCTGCCAAGAAACACAAGAACTACAAGGCCAAGCTGGGCAAGAATCAGGGCCGCGGTGTCGCATCGGGTTTCTGGTTCAACTTCGGCGGCAACACCTGCGTCAACATCAACCTCAATGTCGATGGCACCCTGGCCCTGGCCGTGGGAACCCCCGACATTGGCGGCAGCCGTGCCTCGATGTGCCTGATGGCCGCAGAGGAGCTGGGTATTCCCTATGATGACGTGCGCGCCATCGTGGCTGATACCTCCTCCCTTGGATACAACGATGTCACCGACGGCAGCCGGGTAACTTTTGCCAGTGGATTGGCGACCATCAATGCCGCCCGCGATTGCGCCGCCAAGCTGTGTAAGCGCGCGGCCCAGATCTGGGATATTCCGGCAGATGCCGTGAAGTGGGAAAATGGTGCAGCCCATCCCGCCGGTGCAAATGCCGGTGATTTTCCGCCCCTGTCGATCAAGGAACTTGCTGGCCAGGCCCACAGCACCGGCGGTCCAATCGCCGGTCATTATGAAGTCAACGCCGATGGCGCAGGCCCAAGCTTTGCCACCCATGTCGTGGATGTCGAAGTTGATCCCGAAACCGGCGCCACGAAGGTGCTGCGTTACCTTGTGGTTCAGGATGCCGGCAAGGCCGTGCATCGCGCCTATGTTGAGGGCCAGTTCCAGGGTGGTGCCGTACAAGGCATCGGCTGGGTTCTCAACGAGGAGTACATCTATGGTGAAGATGGACGCCTGCAGAATGCCGGGTTCCTGGATTACCGAATTCCGGTCTGTTCGGACGTGCCAATGATCGACACGGTGATTGTCGAGGTCCCCAACCCCGGCCACCCCTATGGTGTCCGCGGTGTCGGTGAAACCTCGATCGTTCCGCCCCTGGCGGCTGTCGCCAATGCGGTTTCGGCAGCCATAGGCGTGCGCGCAACAACGCTTCCCATGTCACCGCCGCGCATTCTCGAAGCACTCAAGAGCAAGAGTGCCTGAACAACGTCTGCTCACGGTCAAACTCGGCGGCTCGCTGGTGTCACGCGCCGGCGGCCGCACCGAGTTCAAGCTTGAAGGGCGCAACATCATGGAGATGTTGCGCCACCTCGGTCGTGACTGCCCTGAGCTCGAACCCATGCTGGGAAATGCCGTTTCAGTTGCTGTCGACGGCCAGATCTACCGCGATGCCCTGCTCCACCCGCTGAACCCCGACAACGAAATCATCCTCCTGCCACGCATGGCAGGTGGTTGAGATCAGGCAAGCGCATCAATGACACGCTTCACGAAACCGTCGTGATGATCGTCATCGAGCCAGCGCGCAACAACAACAAGATCGTGCTCGTAATCCACCAGCACCAGATGCCCACCGGCACCCAGGGCAGAAATGCTGTCATGGGGGACGGACGGCATCATCAGGCCATCGGTATTGAGCCACCACATGAAGCCATAGCGCGGCTCGAACGGGCATGGCTCGGAAGTCATCGCAATCCAGCGCGCCGAAAGGACCTGGCGATCCCCCCAGCGACCCTGGTTGAGATAAAGTAAACCCAGGCGCGCCAGGTCCAGCGCATCGACGAACAGACCGCCACCCCAGTGACCACCACCAGAGACCGAGAGCATCTCGGTTCCCTCGATCATGACCGTTGAATTGCGGTACCCGTTCCACGTCCAGCCGTCCGATGCACCAATGGGATCGAACAGGAATTCCTTTGCTACTTCTGGCAACGGCCTGCGAAACAACAACATCAGAGCGTATGACGCCACGTTCACGCGCACGTCGTTGTACTCATAAAACGTGCCCGGAATGTGCATGACCCGATCGGTCGCCTTCCTGGAGTTGTCACCCGTCACGACGTCGCGGTTGCGATCCACCAGGTCGGGCTTGTCCCACAACGTACCTTCCCATTCGCTCGTTTGCTGCAGCAGATGCCGCCAGGTAATCGCAATGTTGTGCGCCCCTTCAAAACAGGGGTCATCGATCTTTGCTGCAACGGGTTCATCCAGGTCCGTCAGCAAACCCTGATCAAACGCAATGCCGGCAACAGCCGAAAGCAGGCTCTTGGTCACGCTGAACGTCATGTCAACGCGCTCAGGGTCGCCCCAGGATGCCGCAATGCCACCCTTTCGCACGATCACGCCATAGGTCGTCGCCCGGTCTTTTGTGGGTCCCAGCGTCTCGCCCCATGGCCCATCGGCAAATGCACGCGCATTCAGATGATCGGCCAGGCTCAGCGGAATGCCACTGTCATGTTCCAGTGCATAGGCCACGGCCGACTGCAGCTTCCCAGCATCAAAGCCAGCTTCCTGCGGCGCAATATGGCCCCATGTCTTTCCAGGCAGGTCACCCATGTCAGAACGTTTCCACCCAGGGGCGCAACTCCAGTTCCCATGCCCAGGCGCTGCGATGCTGGCGGTGGAAGTCCAGATAGGATTGCGCAATGGCATCGGGATGCAGCTTTGCGTCATCCCCGCTCTCACCGATACCGCCATCGATCACAAAGTGGCCGATATGGATATTCTGGGGATGCAGTTCCCGCGCCATACTCTGGGCCAGACCGCGCAGGGCGAACTTGCCCATGGCGAACGGTGCAGACTTCGCATACCCCTTCACACCCGCCGATGCGCCAGTGAACAGGATCGTGCCGCTGCCAGCCTTCTGCATGCGTTGGGTCGCATGTTGTGCCATCAGGAAGGCGCCGTAGGCCGTGATCATCAACGTTTTCTCGACCGCTTCCTGATCCAGTTCGGCGATACCGCCGCGCACCCGGAAGCTCGGGTTGTAAACCGCCAGCGTGGGCGTCATGCCATCGCTGTCCAGCGCATCGAACAGGCCGGCCATGCTCGCCCGGTCCGCCGCATCGCAGGCGTAAACCTTCGCGCCGGTTTCAGCCGCCAGGTCGGCCAGCTTATCGGTGTTGCGCGAAGCCAGAGCGACCGCCATGCCCTCGGCATGAAACAGCCGGGCCAGCGAAGCACTCAAACCGTCACCAACGCCCACGATCAGGGCAGTTTCTTGCGCCATGGTTCGATCTCCTAGATATGGTCACGCGGAACGTCATGGTTCCAGCGCCGTGAATAGATCCGTTTGTCGCCTTCAAACGCTTCCAGGTCCGTCGCGATGTGGAACGCCTCTTTTGAGACCGTCACCACCATCTGCGAGTTCATGGAGATATCCCAGTCGTCGCGTGTGCGACGCGTCGTCCAGCGCCAGACACCTCGGGCAGAGGTCGGGTCACCCTCTAGAATGGTAAACTCGGCATCCATGCCATCAGCGCAATCAAGATTGATCGCCTCGATATGATAGGCACCGCCATCCTCGACGATCCGCACGACCTGCTCGCCGGTCGCAAGATTGCGTTCCACATGCCGCGATCCTTCGCCCGGGACGATTTCCTCCATCTCGGGCATCGGCGCCATTTCGGGCGGTGGGAAATCCGCCACTCGCGTATCTTCCTCGCGCGGTGCACGCACCGGCAGGCTCAGGCTGCTGCGTCCAGTGACCAGCGTTATGGTGACCGGTGCAGGTGCCGTCCAGGCCAGCGGGAAGTAGCTGGTCGAGACCGCAATCCGGAGGCGATGGCCCACAGGAAATGCGTGGGCACAATCGTTGAGCTGGACTGATACTTCGACCTCGGCACCCGGTTTCATGGCACGCGGTTTTTCAGAGCTCTTGCGATGGGAAAGGTTGAGCAGGCCATAGGTCACCCGGCCGGATGTTCCATCAGGCGCGACATCACAAAGCCGTACCGCAATCATGCCCTGGGGTTGATCGATCGCCAGCCGCAAGGTGACAACCGGCGCACCCAGAATCTCAAGCTGCTCATCCAGCGGCTCGCTGTCGAAACTAAGCGACTTGGCATCATCTTCGCGCTGATCGATGGGAAGATCAGGGCTTGTTCCGCCCAGGCCGTAAGGGCACCAGACACCGGCTCCGGACCCGACGGTCAGCGGGCTGCGGTGTTCAAGTTTTGCAGACCGGCGTCGCTTGGCCGAAAGACCATCGGCATTGATGAACATCTGTTGCGGCTCGATGTTGTCTGACGGCCAGGCAGGTTCAGCAACCCAGCGCCCCTTTGACATGGCCAGCACAGATGATGGTGACTGAGGTTCATCCACCCAGACACGATACTGCGGCTCTTCCATGATCCCGGTATCGGCACCTTTCAGCCAGTGATCCCACCAACGCAACGCATGCTGGAGAAACCCGATCGACGGGCCGGGAATCGCATCCTGAGGGTACTTGTGCCCCCACGGCCCAACCAGCCCTTTTCGGGGACAGGACAGATTGGCCAGCATGCGGGGAACGGCGTTGGAATAACCATCGTTCCACCCGCCCACGGCGTAAACCGCGCAGGTGATGTCGTCATAATTCTCGTTGACCGAACCGTGCTTCCAGAAGGCATCACGGCGCGCGTGCTGTTGCCACTGGCTGGCCACAACCGGCTCCCAGTTTTCCAGGCGGTCCATCCACTGCTTGCGCCAGCCATCACCCTGAATCTCGGGGTCACCGGGCCGCCCCATGATGTGAAAGAACGCTGACCCCCAGAAGAAATTCTCGACCAGCGGCACACCACCCATGATGTGGATGTCGTCGGTGTAGCGATCGTCGGTCGAACAATGCGTGATGATCGCCTTCAGCGCCGGCGGCCGTCGGGCAGCAACCTGAAGGCTGTTGAAACCGCCCCAGGAGATACCCGTCATCCCGACCTTGCCATCACACCAGGATTGCTCCGCAAACCACGCAATGGCCTCGACCGCATCGTCCTGTTCCTGCAAAGGATACTCATCGGTGATCAGACCTTCGGATTCACCCGTGCCGCGAATATCCAGGCGAATGCAGGCGTAACCATGGCCCGCCCAATAGTGATGGCGCGGATCATCCCAGGCCCGTGTGCCATCGCGCTTGCGATAGGGAATGTACTCCAGGATCGCCGGAACAGGGTTGGCCTCGGCATCTTCGGGCATCCAGATACGTGCCGACAGCCGCGTGCCGTCCGACATGGGAACCCATACGTGTTCGATCTCTCGCACCTTGTGTGGAAACTCGGTGATCACACGGGTTTCGTTATTCCGGTCAATCATCATGATTGATCTCCCCTGTTCAGCGTTCAGATCTTCCAGGCACCGCTTTCGGTGACAATCCAGTCAAGACGCGCATCGTATTCGTCTCGGGGCACATGATCGACCTTCAAGCCCGCGAAGCAAACGCCCACGGCAAGCGTGTCGGGGTTGCGTTTGCGCAGGTCGGCCAGTGTCCGGTCATAAAACCCGCCGCCATAACCCAACCGGAAGCCATCGTCGTCAAAGGCCATCATGGGCACCAGCAGAAATTCGGGCACCACAACGGGCGAATCGAGCGCCGGCGTTGGAATACCCATTGCACCGGTCACCAGATCCGATTCCGGGGTCCATTGCAGGAACTTCAGAGGTTTGGCCTTGGCGGCGACAACCGGCATGCCGATCTTGTGGCCAAACAGATCAGCCACCTCGACAAAGGGAAGCACGTCGAATTCGTCCTTCACCGGAAGATAGGCCGATACTACAGCATCGTCGGGGAAGCCGATCGCATTGAGGAATTGGTCACAGGCCATTTCGCCGGCCTGCGGATTGGCCCCGTGCAGGGCCTTGCGCCGCTCAAGGCTCGTGGCGCGCAGCTGCGCTTTGTCGTCGCTGACTGTCATGAAGAGAGGTTGTGGAGCGGCACCACCGTGGCCGTCATCCGGTACACATTCCACCGTGACCCGCTTTCGCAGGTGGGCGCCGTATAACGAGGGCAAACCCCCGA
>Ga0055584_100008328_pt1 | contig 10166 bp, 9 predicted proteins | sample OSDHelmetaG_FD_58716 | JGI IMG/M metagenome (GOLD analysis project Ga0055584, IMG submission 58716) | Pelagic marine sediment microbial communities from the LTER site Helgoland, North Sea, for post-phytoplankton bloom and carbon turnover... | ecosystem: Environmental > Aquatic > Marine >...
GCAATAAAAAATGCGATCATTGCGCCGAGTTGAGCGCCTAAGACAATATACAGCGTACCCCAGGTGTGACCAAATGCAGCCCCGGATGCTAATGCAATGGGTGCGCTGGGCACAGGATTAAAAACCACAGCAAAAGTCATTAATCCCATTATAAAGATCGCGCCGACAAACCCGTTTTCTTTTGCTTTTATAATCAGTGGTGATGGATCCATTGCCAGCTTTACCAGACCATATTCCTGAGCAAGATAAAAACAGAGTAAAAGCCCTGATAAAGTGACCAGCGCGATAATTACTGGGCGGGACATGCGCGGAAATTATGGCCATTTGACTTTTTGCAGGGACACACCATGAACCTGTTTACAGTTTTTCTCATATTTCTGTTTGGATTAATCCCCGATTACTTTTCTTTTTCTTTGATATTCTTCTTCGTCAATTTCTCCCCGTGCAAATCGTTTTTTTAGAATCTCCAATGCATCCTCGCTGCTATTGGAATATTTGTTACCACCACTCCCTGCTCTTATCAGAAAGATCACCGCGATGATAATTACAATCCAGATTAACCACATAAAACCGTGACCATAACCAAACCCGTGCGATTCCCACATTTAGACCTCCTGACGTTTATATTAAAGGCAGCTCAGCAAAAGCTCTGGTCGAGCAACTTTGTCGACCAGGCTGTTTGCAGCCAAACTGAACCAACAGAAGCAAATCAACACACTGGATTCAAGACCAGATTCACCTCCTGGGCCAATAATCAGTATTGAGAAAATATTGCAGTATCCTGGCCCTGATCGAACTGCAAGACATCATAACCTTTCGGTTCAATGCTGTTCATCCCCGGCGACATCATTGGCATACCCGGTGCTGTCAAACCAAGAATATCCGGTTTTTCCTTTAATAGACGCCGGATATCGGCAGCAGGCACATGGCCCTCTACCAGATAATCTCCAACCTTTGCGGTATGACAGGAATACAATGAGGGATCGGTAATCCCCAGTTTCTGCTTGATGGGGTCCATATTCTCCGTTTCATGAACGGTAACTTCGAAACCGTTCTGCTCCATGTAATCAACCCAGCCCTGGCAGCATCCGCAGTATGGCGACTTCCAAACTGTCAACGGGATGTTGTCGGCTTGGGCAAGCAGACTATGGCCAAAGCCGAGCATTACACTGACAACTAATATTTGAGCAACTTTCATAACAAAAAGATCTATTGATTTCTAAATTTTTTCCGCAAATACAGCCTGGATAAACTGCTAATTTCAACCCTGCAAATCATTAAGTGTATATCCCTGACCAAGACATCGTCGGTTATAGTTGCTTAACATTCATACTACTTCCAGCTCTCCTCGATACATTTGCATCTGGCAGTGAAAAGCATAGCGCCCCGGTTTCAAACCTGTAAACCTGATGTCCTGAGGTTGATTCAGCGTAAGATGTTCGCTGACTTCAAGTTCAGGAAAAATTACTTGTTCCGCGCAAGGTGATGAATCTCTGCGAATAAACTGCAGGGTAAACGCTTGTTGTGCGGCAACGACAACGTGTGCCGGTTGATAGACACCATCATTCACCAGCACTTCCAGCCTGCTGCCCGCCAATATTTTCTGCTTTGGCTGATACAGCCAGAACCACCAGATAATTGCGGCAATCAATGCGATTCCGAGGGTGTTGATAAAAAATAATGGCATATCTGCGATCAGTGCTCACCCGGCTTGAATAAACGTAATCGATTGGCATTTGAAACAACAGTCAGTGAAGAAACCGCCATTGCTGCCCCTGCGATCACCGGACTCAACAGTATGCCAAAAAATGGATAAAGCACTCCGGCCGCGATAGGCACACCTGCGGCGTTATATATAAAAGCACCGAACAGATTTTGTTTAATATTTTCAAGGGTTGCCTTGCTGATCGCCACAGCATCTGCCAGACCATGCAGTGAACCCCGCATCAGCGTAATATCTGCGCTTTCAATGGCCACGTCAGTACCGGTTCCGATAGCAAACCCCACGTCTGCCATAGCAAGAGCAGGCGCATCGTTGATGCCGTCCCCTGTCATGCCTACAACCTCACCAGCTGCCTGCAATTGTGAAATTTTATGGGCCTTATCCTCGGGTAATACTTCAGCAAAATATTCTGTTATACCGGCTAATTTCGCCACAGCGCCAGCTGTGGCACGATTGTCTCCTGTTAACATCACCACACGGATCCCGCGTCGTTGTAAACGCGCAATCGCCTCAATCGAATCTTGCTTGATTGGATCCGATACCGCGATGATCGCAATCAGCACTCCGTCGGCAGCAAGGAACATTGGGGTGCGCGCCTGTTGTGCCAGGTTTTGTGCCTGAACCAGATGATCACCAAGGACAATATTCCGATCTTTCATGAACTTCGCGTTACCAAACAACAGCATCACTCCAGAGTGGGCCCTGCCTTCAATTCCGTGACCGGCCACCGCTTGAAAATCATGCACAGGCTGCCAGGTTAAACCTCTTTCTTTGGCTGACTCGATAATAGCCAGTGCGAGCGGATGTTCCGAGCCTGATTCGATTGCTGCGGCGAATTGCAGGACTTCCTGTTCGCTGTATTCTGATGTAATCACTATGTCGGTAACAGCCGGCGTCCCCTGAGTAATGGTGCCGGTTTTATCCACAACCATTGTGGTTATCTTTGACGCGGTCTGCAGTGCTTCACCATTTCTGATCAGCACTCCCGACTCGGCTGCTTTGCCAACACCAACCATAACTGACATTGGCGTTGCCAGCCCGAGAGCACAGGGACAGGCAATAATCAGAACAGTAGTTGCGCTGACCATGGCAAATGCAGCAGCCGGAGAGGGACCAAAATTGAACCAGGCCAATGCACTTACTACTGCGATAATCATGATCGCAGGAACAAAGTATGCAGAAATCACATCAGCCATTCGGCCAATGGGAGGCTTTGAATTCTGCGCCCGCTTCACCATATTGACAATCTGTGCCAGCGCCGTTTGTTTACCGACTCTTGTCGCCTTGAAAATAACAGAACCTGATTTATTAATTGTGCCGGCAGCCAGTTCGTCACCCTTACTTTTTTCTACAGGCATGGATTCACCGGTGAGCATCGACGCATCAACTGTTGAACTGCCTTCCACCACTTCCCCGTCCACCGGAATCTTCTCCCCTGGACGCACCCGGATCAGATCACCTACCTGCACTTCTGCAATTGGTATATCTGCTTCCAATCCATCACGGATGATCCGCGCAGTCTTTGGCTGCAGACCAACCAGTCGTTTAATGGCATCTGACGTTTTACCACGCGCACGGGTTTCCAGCGCCAATCCAAGACTGACCAGGCCTATGATCATTGCAGTCGCTTCAAAATAAACATGCCGCGCCATTGCCGGCACCAGTGAGGGCACCAGTACCACCACCATGGAATACAGCCAGGCAGTACCGGTACCCAGCGCAATGAGGGTATCCATGTTTGCGGAATGATTTGTCAGCGACTTCCAGGCCCCCGTAAAAAAATGCCTGCCGGGAATCAACATCACACCAAGGGTCAGCAAACCTACGACCAACCAGACAATACGTTGAGTCATGGTGGAGACCGACATGTCTCCGCCCATCACGCCATACAACATCAACGGTACGCCAACTGAGAGCGCCATCAGCGTATTACGGACCAGATGACGATAGTAAGCTTTGTCAGCCTTTTCCTTATCGTCCTGGGCAGCCGCTTCACTTTCATATTGCAGCGCGTCGGCGCCGTATCCGGCGGCTTCAACCGCTGAAACCAGCGACTGTTGATCAGCATTACCACTGACGGTAACTGTTCGCTGGGCAAAATTCATTTCTGCAGCGGCAACACCAGGAACATTTTTAAGTGCTGTTTCGATTTTCGTTACACAGCTCGCGCATCCGGCACCACTGACCGCAAACTCCTGCAGTACCCCGCGCTGTGGCAATGTCCCCGCTGTAGCGGCAATTTCCGCTGAATTATTCATCAAAACCAATGCAAAGATCTTGCCCGTTGATTAATAGCGGCGAGTATAGCCGGCCATAATCCCCAGACCTTTGGGATCAAACGAATTGAAATTGAAATGTTCATAAAGTTTTCAGGTTGAGTGAACCAGTTGCACAATAGAATTGATGAGGTTCAGTGGACAGACAAAATGCAGTACAAAGTGAATTGACTGCCACGATATCCCCTGTACTAAGTACAGAGTCAAGTACGCTAAGCATTAATTCACTATATAAATGAACCTTGACCTTGTATACGGTACAGAGTTTATATTGTGAGGCTGCGGTTTCCGGGTAAATACTGGAGCATGCGTGCAACAACCAGCCGGTCAGCTAATCAACGTATTACCGGCTAGAAACAAATAGTTAAAAAGCAGGTCATCTCGTCAGGTTTTTGCGTTTCATCTCAATGGTTAAAGTGAATTCACAGTTCCAGGCAAAGCTATGTTGTTATCTGACAATGTGCATGGTGCTGCTTGTCCCTGTTGCTAATGCCTCGACAAAGGCAATTTCCTGTTTCTACAGCGACGCTGTTCAGGTAAATGGCACCAGCCATTCACAAACACAAAAGCACTCGCATTTGCAGCAACATGAACAGGACGGTCACAGTGAGCATAGTTCCACTTTAAAACCCGCATCTAGAACCGTGGCGACGACGTCAGACAAGACCAGCGACTGCCACGACCATTCCCGTTCAGGTCATCTGGAACAGTGCGAAGTGACCTGCGCCACCTGTGTTGCTGTAATGGTTGGAGATGTACAAGGTGAATCGCTGCAGGGCTACGCCGAGTCCTGGAAAACTGTCCACTCTGATGCCTCGTCTACCCGTTATTTCACCTTTCTTTATCGACCCCCTCGATAGCAAGCCTCAAATATTCCTGCCGCTATTATCCGGCAGAGCCTGCGCCGCAGGCAGCTAATAGTATTGCACTGATGGAATGATTTTCAGTTTCCAGAGTGCAGTTAGTCATTGAACCTAAGAGGTTACAACTTGAACACAAGCGCACGAAATTTCGTCAGCGTCCTGGCGTTGATCGTTTCATTGCAGGCCGGGTATTTAACTGCAGGGTATGCAGATACTGAAAGTGGTGACAAAAGTACAGAAACATCCTCCGCCGAATCGAATCTATTAACTGATAGTGATAGAAATCAGGTACTTGACGCTGCTAATCACCCTTCCTCACCTGAGCATCAATCATACTTTTCCAAGCCGATGTTACCCCTGGATACCACTCTTTCCTGGAAAAACAGGTTTCTTGGCGATGAAAACTTTAATCCACAAACCACGCTGAATCAATCTCAGCCCATGGCGTCAGACAGTGTGACGAAAATGTCACATTCTGATGCCGCCACGGACACCGACATGTCAATGCAGGATATGACGTCGATGGATGCCAAAGGGACAATTAAGGCCATTCGCGCTAACGAAGGTAAATTAAAAATCGCCCATGGTGAAATTAAAAAACACGGTATGCCGGCGATGACGATGATGTTTAAAGTTAATGATAAAGCGTTGCTTAGCGGACTTGAGAAAGGTCAGGAGATCGCATTTTCAGTGGACACCTCTTCGGGAGGGTTTGTGATTACCGAAATCGATAACGGAAACACTAAGAATGCTGCGCAAACCGACATCAGTCAGGGGCAACAAAGTGCCGGCAATCTTGATGCCCGAGGTGTAGTGAAGGCGGTGCGGGCATCTCAGGGTAAAGTGAAAATCCAACATGGGCCAATCGAACGTCTTGGAATGCCGGCGATGACAATGATGTTTAAGGTGCAGAATCCTGCACTGCTCGAAGGCATTGAAAAGGGTGGCACCGTTGATTTTTCAGTGGATAACTCCTCTGGTGGATTTGTGATTACACATATAAAGGCTGCCAAATAGGAAGTTTAAAAATGAATTTTTCGAAAAAAACCAGAAATATACTGATCATTGTGTCGGCTTTTACACTAACGGCGTGTACTTCCGTTCCCCGGGATGGCGGTATCGGACAAGTGGAAGATATTTTTGAGCAACGCCTCGAACGGCAAGTAAGACTGCCCCAGCCAGGAAAACAGATGCCAATGACTGTCGAACAAGTCGATCAGTTGTTACTGCAACCACTGACACTGGAAAATGCCGAGAGAATGTCGATCGAAGCCAACCCGGCGCTCAAGGCAACGCTGGCTCAGGTTGGTGTTGCCGAAGCAGATTATGCTCAGGCAGGGCGAATGGAAAACCCCGGGTTGTCCTATGAACGTTTCTCTACAGATGATAATTCTGCCTCGCTGTTATTTGATATTGGTGGCCTGTTCCTGATGCCGTTGAAACGACAACTGGAACGCAGACGACTTGAAGCCGCACGATATCAGGCCGCAGTTGACGTGCTCTCGCATATTGGCAATACCCGACAATCCTGGATCAAAGCGGTGGCAGAAAAACAGCAGACCGCATTGATTAAGCGTGCCCTTGAGTCTGTTGAAACCAGCAATAATCTGATCAGACAGATGGCGGCACTTGGCCATAGCAATGTCATTGAAGCGGCGCAGTCGGAACTCGTACTGAGTGAGATGCGCGCCACCATGACCCGGCAAAAGCTGGCCGAAGGTGCTGCCAGAGAAACCCTTATTCGACAACTCGGTTTGTGGGGTCAACAGGCGCGCACTCTGGACATACCCGATCAGTTGCCGGCGTTACCGGCAGAGCCGGTAAACATCCCCGCTGTTGAGCAACAAGCCATAGAGGGGCGTCTCGATGTTCAGATCGCAAAATCAAATCTCGAGGGAATGGCCAAAAACCTCAGCTTAACCCAATTAAGCCCTTTCTTTTCTGCCTTTGAATATGGTCCGGTGCGCGAGGAAGCCGAGGGTGAACGAGAACGTGGATATGAGATTGAGCTGCGTCTGCCGATTTTTGATGCCGGCGGGGTTCAAAACGAGAAAGCACGGATATTGTTTGATCAGGCCCAGGCACAAGCCCAGGCAACCGCCATATCTGCTGCATCGGCCTCCCGCGAGGCATTAGCGACTTATCAGAGTGCCTGGGAAATAGCACGACATATGACCGAGGAAACGCTGCCCATACGGCGCCGCATCAGCGAGGAGCAATTGCTGAAGTACAACGGTATGTTGATAAGTGTGTTTGATCTATTAAACGACCTGCTATCTGCAACCATGATGGAAGCTGACTATGTCACAGCGATGCGGGATTTCTGGCTGGCTGACACCAATCTGCAGCAAGTGCTCACCGGAGCCGGTGGCTCTCAGATGAGCTTTGCCGACGCCTCATCGTTAGCTGGCGCTTCCGGTGGGGCTGGGGAACATTAAATTAAATGAATATTGAGTATTAAACCATGACAGATCGAAGACAATTTTTGAAAGGCGCGAGTGCTGCCGCACTCGGTGCCGGATTGGTATCCAAAGTCTCTCTGGCATCACTACCGGAATCCCCAACCATGGAGCTGGCATCCATGCAGGTGCCTGAAGAGCCCAGGTCCGGAAGGTGGTATAACCCGGTAGTGACCTTGAACGGCTGGTCACTCCCCTGGAGAATGAATAATGGATGGAAAGAATTTCATCTCACTGCGGAGGCAGTGGAGCGCGAACTTGCACCGGGGATGGTCGCCCGATTGTGGGGCTACAACGGACAATCTCCCGGCCCCACTATTGAATGCGTAGAAGGCGACAAAGTACGTATCTTCGTCACTAATCGTCTTCCGGAACACACCACCATCCACTGGCATGGCATTTTCCTGCCGGCAGGTATGGATGGAGTGGGAGGCCTGAATCAGCCACAAATTCCGCCGGGTAAAACCTTTGCCTATGAATTTGAGCTTAAACAGTCAGGCACCTTTATGTATCACCCGCATGCCGATGAGATGGTGCAGATGGCAATGGGAATGATGGGCTCACTGGTGGTACACCCTAAAAACCCCAACGAACATAAAGTAGATCGAGATTATTGCTTTCTCATGGCGGCCTATGACATTGAACCGGGCACCATGACCGCGCGTATTAACACGATGCTGGATTTTAATATCTGGACCTGGAACAGTCGGGTTTTTCCGGGAATTGACCATATTGTTTGTGGTTTGAATGAGAAGGTACGGGTCCGAATGGGCAATCTGACGATGACCAATCATCCCATACACATACATGGCCTGAAATTTGAAGTGGCCTGCACCGATGGCGGCTGGGTCCGACCTGAAGCAAGATGGCCAGAGGTCACTGCTGACATTGCCATCGGCCAGATGCGGGCGGTTGAGTTTATTGCGGATGCGCCCGGAGATTGGGCCATGCACTGTCACAAATCTCATCACACGATGAATCCAATGGGACACAACGTGCCAAACATGATTGGCGTCGACCAGCGGCAGGTTCAAAAAAACCTTTCCAGGTTATTACCTGGATACATGGTGATGGGTGAGCGGGGAATGGCCGATATGGGTGAGATGGTAATGCCACTGCCTAGAAATACCTTACCGATGATGACCGGGGATGGCCAGTTCGGGCCCATTGAAATGGGCGGTATGTTTACCGTACTGAAAGTACGCAACGATCAGAAACCAGGGGATTACACCGACCCGGGATGGTATGACTATCCTGACGGTACCGTGGCTTACGAAGTTTAGTTTTTAACTACAATTATTCAATGAGGAATATCCAATGAAACGTGTTTTATTTTCTGCAACTGCAGCAACCCTCTCGATACTTTTTACATTGTCATCGGCCCCTGTGTTAGCCACCGGCACCCATGAGCATAAGCATGCAGGTGAGATGATGGAGTTTGATCCGGTGGAAAATGAATTCGGCAGTTACCAAAACGGTATGGATGTAACTAAAACCATCGAAATCGAGATGAATGACGAGATGGAGTTCACGCCGGACGTTATTAAAGTCAACAAAGGGGATGTCATCAAATTCACACACAGGAATACTGGAAAACTCGTGCATGAATTTGTATTGGGTACGGCAGTGTCTTTGGATGAACACGCAGAAATGATGAAAAAGTTTCCCGGCATGGAGCACTCGGAACCTTACATGACCCACGTTGCTCCTGGTGAATCCGGCGAAGTCATCTGGAAGTTTTCACAAGAGGGGGAATTTTCATTTGGCTGCCTGATTCCCGGCCACTATGATGCTGGCATGAAAGGCAAGGTGATGGTTGGCTCCTGAAGCTATTTACCGGGCTGCCAGGGGACAACTGATACCGCAGTAATAGAGATAATCGCTCCTGACAATATCATGTCGGGAGCGATAGTATTTGAAAAACGGCGTCCCCGGCGGAGTGTCTCCACTTGGATCACCCATCTGATTGCCGCTAACAATCCAGCTGTTGTTCAAGCTGATGCAGAACCTGATAGCAGGGTAAAACACTGGATACGCTGGCATTCGGCTCACGCCCCTGTTTTATCGAAGCAAAAAATTCACGATCCTGTAACTCGATGCCATTCATTGACACATCAACCTGACTGACATCAATGGGCTCTTCTTTTCCGTTAAACAAGTCATCATAACGGGCAATATAAGTACCACTATCTCCGATATATCGAAAAAATGTTCCCAGGGGGCCATCGTTATTAAAGGATAGCGACAGCGTACATATCGCGCCATTGGCAGCCTTGAGCTGTATGCTCATATCCATTGCAATACCAAGCTCAGGATGGACTGGTCCTTGCACCATATTACATTTCACTACCGGGCTGCCACACTGATAGGCAAACAGATCAACCGTATGTGCTGCGTGATGCCATAAAAGATGGTCGGTCCAGGAACGAGGTTGACCCAATGCATTCATGTTGGTTCGACGAAAAAAATAGGTTTGCACATCCATTTGCTGAATATGGAATTCACCCCGCTGTATCTTCTGGTGAACCCATTGATGACTGGGATTGAATCGCCGTGTATGACCACACATGGCAACCAGGCCAGATTGACGCTGCAGGTTGACAACTGCTTCAGCATCGACAAGCCTGTCGGCCAGGGGAATCTCTACCTGAACGTGCTTACCCGCTTTAAGACACTGCATCGCCTGCTCGGCATGTATCTGGGTAGGAGTGCAAAGAATAACGGCATCAATGCCAGACTGTGACAGACTGTCTGCCAGATCCGTTGTCACATGTTCAATGTTGTATTTATCTGCAACCTGCCGGGTTTTATCCAGGCTGCGACCTACCAGCGATACAACTTCAAC
>Ga0055584_100008329_pt1 | contig 10165 bp, 8 predicted proteins | sample OSDHelmetaG_FD_58716 | JGI IMG/M metagenome (GOLD analysis project Ga0055584, IMG submission 58716) | Pelagic marine sediment microbial communities from the LTER site Helgoland, North Sea, for post-phytoplankton bloom and carbon turnover... | ecosystem: Environmental > Aquatic > Marine >...
TTCGCAACTCTATCCGCGAAGAAGCCTCGACGCAGACGTTGACGTTCGCATCGGACGACTACGCCGAGATGAAGGCTGCGCGCGCCGAGGATCGGAAGCCGACCTACCGCCGCCGCTGACCGCGGCGGACGGACATCGCATGAGCGTCTCCCGCGACGTCGAGACCGCCGACTTCCGCGAGACAAATCACGCTTGCGTCGAGAAGAGCATGCCCGCTTTCTGGGCCGCCAGGCCTGTCCTGACTGGAGACCTCCCATGACGACCGCCTTCGAGCCCCAGTACATGCCGCTCGGCGTGCTCACCGCAGCACTCCAGGAACTCACGCCGCGCGACGCGCGCGACGCCGATCCCGATCTCGCGATCGAGGAGTGGCTCGACTTCGCGCACGAGCTCGACGCCGACCAGATCCAGCTCTCGGCGGCGCTTCACCCGAGTGAGTCGGACGTGCCGCCGGAGGCGATGCTCGACCCCGTCGCCAATACGCTCGACCTGCGCGACCCCTTCGATGCCGCACGCGCCAAGCGTGTCGAAGCGGCGGTCGCCGCCACCGGCGTCGGCATCGCCGACATCGGCTACTTCGACAACATGCTGCACGACGACCCGGCAGTCCGCGCCAAGAAGCACGACTTCATGCTGCGCGTCTTCGATGCCGCAGTCGCGCTCGGCGCCCCCGCGGTATGCGGCTTCGTCGGCCGCAACCATCGCCTGACAATGGACGAAAATCTGACGGACTTCGAGCAGAGCTTCGTTCCGCTGCTGAAGGCGGCCAAGGCCCGTGGACTCGAGTACCGGATCGAGCAGTGCCCAATGCCCGGGTGGACCACTGGCGACGCCTTTCACAACAACATCGCCTACGCACCCGGTCCCTGGATCGCATTGCACCGCATCTGTGAGCGCCACGGCGTCGGCGACCAACTGCGCGTCCACTACGACCCGTCCCACGCGGTGCTGATGGGCCAGGACACGCGCTCGATCTTCCAGTACCTGAAGGACGAGGGCTACGCGTTCCTGGTCACCGGCTTCCACGTCAAGGGCCAGGTGATCGACTCGCGCGGCGTCTCGGCCTGGGGCTACGGCGGCCAGACGATGGAACGTGGCGATTGGATCGACGGCAGGCCCTCCCCCGATCCGGCGGATCAGGCAAATGCCTGGGCGAAGCAAACGACGCTCTGCGAACACGAGCTTCCGGGCACCGCGCGGCACGACCCCCTCGCCTACCTGCAGAACCGAACCGTCGACTGGCTCGACCACCAGCTCGCCGCACGCGAGCTCCTCGACCTCGATATCCCCAACACCCCGTTGATCGTCGAGCACGAGTACCCGCCGGCGCGGGTGCAGGAACGCGAAGCTCTCCTGCCCATCCTCAAGGGCTCGATGGCGTTCGCCCGCAAGATCGACGAAGCCGCGGCTTGCATGTACGCACTCCAGTCCCAGGTCCTCCCGGCTCAGGGCATCCCGGTCCAGGGCGAGGGGCGAACGGCCTACCGGACCTGACGCCCGCTGCGCGCCAAAATCGATGGAACCACGCGTCCCCTTCCAGAGGCCAATTCGATGACTTCAGCCAAGACGCCGATCAAAGTAGGCATGATCGGTTACCAGTTCATGGGCCGCGCCCATAGCAACGCCTGGCGGCAGGCGCGGCATTTCTTCGATCTGCCGCGCGAGCCCGTGTTGCAGGTCGTGTGTGGACGCAACGCTTCGGCCCTCGCGGCTGCGGCCCACCAGTTCGGCTTCGCCGAGCACTGCACCGACTGGCGCGAGCTCGTTGCGCGCGACGACATCGACATCATCGACATCTGCACGCCCGGCGACTCGCACCTTCCGATTGCAATCGCCGCCGCCGAGGCCGGCAAGGCAATCCTGTGCGAGAAGCCTCTCGCGAACACGCTCGAAGACGCAAAAGCAATGCGGGATGCCGCTGACAAGGCCGGCATCGTCCACATGATCTGCCACAACTACCGCCGTGCCCCCGCGGTCTCACTCGCAAAACGTCTGATCGACGACGGCCGTATCGGCCGCATTCACCACTACCGGGGCACCTACCTGCAGGACTGGATCGTCGACCCCGAGTTTCCGCGCGTCTGGCGGCTCGAAAAAGCGCGCGCCGGTTCTGGCGCACTCGGCGACATCGCAAGCCACTCGCTCGATCTGGCGCGCTTCCTGGTGGGCGAGATCGCTGAGGTCTCGGGCCTGCTCGAGACCTTCGTTCGCGAGCGGCCCCTCGAAGACGGCTCGGGCATGGCACCGGTCGACGTCGACGACGCGGCGCTCGCGCTGCTGCGCTTCCAGAACGGTGCGATCGGTACGGTCGAGGGAACTCGCTTTGCCCCAGGCCGCAAGAACTACAACCGCTTCGAGATCAACGGCAGCAAGGGAAGCATCGCCTTCGACCTCGAGCGCATGAACGAACTCGAGGTGTACGAAGAAGCGGGCCCCGACAGCGGCTTCCGCACCATTCTCGCAACGGACGAGGCCCACCCCTATGTAGCTCCGTGGTGGCCGCCGGGACACATCCTCGGCTACGAGCACACGTTCGTACACACGGTGGCGGACTTCGTCCGTGCGGTAGCTGCGGGCGAGCCGGCTTCGCCGTCGTTCGAGGACGGTGTGCGCAACCAGCAGGTGCTCGATGCGATCGAACGATCGTCGACGAGCCGCTCCTGGCAGAGCGCTTCTTGAGCTTCGAGCTCGGGCTCGACGCTGCGGCGATCGATGCCTTCCTGCGCGAACGCGAGTGGCTCGACTCGGGCGAGCGCGTGACCGGTGCGGCAATCGCGGGCGAAGGCAACATGAACCGCACCGTTCGCGCCCGCACCGACCGGCGCTCGGTCGTGCTGAAACAGTCGCGCCCCTACTGCGTGAAGTTCCCGGACATCCCGGCGCCGATCGAGCGCCTGGCAACCGAGGTTCGCTTCTACCAGGTCGCGGCCACGAACCCGACCTTGGCCGCTCATATGCCGCGCGTGCTCGCGTTCGACGCCGACGCATCGCTCGCCATGCTCGAAGACCTTGGCGAAGGCAGCGACCTGCTCGGCACCTACGCGGGTGAGCGTCTCGAGCGCGAGGACCTCGCAATACTCTGCGAGCTCGCGCGCGAACTCCACACACTCCCCGTTCCCGGCGAGGCGCGCGCCATTCTCGCGAACCACGCCATGCGCGAGCTCAATCACGAGCACATCTTCGAAGTCCCCCTCGACCCCGACAACGGGCTCGACGTCGACTCGATCACCCCTGGTCTGGGCGAGCTCGCACGGCAGCTCCGGAAAGACGACGGCTACGTCGCCGAGGTGATCGCGCTCGGCATGCTGTACACCGGCGCCGACGGCCCTTGCCTGCTCCACGGCGACTACTACCCGGGAAGCTTCCTCCGCACCGAGCGCGGGCTGTGCGTGATCGATCCGGAGTTCGGCTTCGTCGGCCCGGCCGAGTTCGACCTCGGCGTGCTCGCCGCACACAGCATCTTCGGCGGGGCCGAAGACGATGTGATCGACCGGATCGGCGCGGCCTATGCCCGCCCGTTCGATCGCAAGCTCCTCGCTGGCTTCGCCGGCTGTGAGCTGATGCGTCGCCTGCTCGGCGTTTCGCAGCTTCCGCTGCCGCCCGAGACCGACCTCGAACGCAAGCGCGGCTGGCTCGAACTTTCCCACCGCTGGCTGACGGGCCGCGCGTGACCGACGGAACCTGACATGACGACAGCTGAGCAGAGCGAGCTGCGCATCTGGATCGACACCGATCCCGCCCTCCACTACACCGAAGAGGAACGCCCGAAGGACATCGACGACGCCTTCGTGATCGTCGAAGCGATCGGCGATCCGCGCGTCGACGTGGCCGGCATCTCGACCGTATTCGGCAACTCGCCCGCCGCGGTCGGGACGATCGTGGCGGGCGACCTCGTGCGACTGACCGAGGCCAACGTGCTCGTCGTCGAGGGGGCCGCCGAGGCCGGTAGCCCTGAGAACGGCTTCCCGCAGAGCCAAGCCGTCGGTGCCATGGCGGAGGCCCTGCGCCAAGGCCCGCTCTCGATCGTCGCCATCGGCCCCCTGACCAACGTCGCGGCACTGCTCGAGCACTTCCCCGAAGAGGCGCGCCAGATCGACGAGGTTGTGATCGTCGCGGGGCGCAGTGTCGACCAGGTGTTCGAGATTCACGGCGCCACGGGCGTCCCGGATTTCAACTTCGAGAGCGACGCGCACGCGGGACTGCGGCTGATGGAATCCGGCGTACCCGTCGCACTCACCGGCTTCGAGCTCACGAGCCAGGTCGTGCTCACTCGCGAGCACCTCACCGCGCTCTCCTGCCGCAGCCCCGTCGCGGACTCGATCGTCGCGGGAGCCGTCCCCTGGCTCGAGTGGTGGACGGGGGTCTTCCCCGAGGACGGCGGCTTCCATCCGTGGGACTCCGCGGCGCTCGCCTACCTCACCCACCCCGAGTGGTTCGTCCGGGAACCGCGCGGCTGGCGGATCCGACCGAGTCCCACCGGCGCCCCGGGGACACCGGCGACACCCTGGCTCGAACTCGGGAGCGAGCTGCCGGGCCCTACGGCCACCTACTGCCCCGGATTCACTCCAGGTGGGGCCGACGCCTTCATCCAGCAGATCATCGACGGAGTCCCCAGCTAACAAAGTCACCTGCGCCGCGCGGGCCACGCAAGCAGGGGAAGAGGCTACCGGCCTAGGCCAGGATCGCCTCGCCGAGTTCGTCCCCGCAGAGAAACGCGTCCTCGACACGCGAACCACGGATCCAGTCACCGCAGAGGCCGACCCGGGAGCCCGGATCCCATGGCGCCGGCATCGCGAGCGGCGCAGCGGTGCGTGCCAGGAGCCAACGGTGTGTGGCAGACCAACTCGTCGGCGGCAATCGCTTGCCGACCTGATTCGCCAAAGCCTCGAGCAGCACCTGAGCGATCTCGTCGGGCGAAGCCTCGAGGTGGCGCGCGCTCCATTCGGGTGTCGAATGGAGCACCCAGCACTCCTGAGCGTCGCGCCCCGGCTTACTCGCATTGCGGGCGACCCAGCCAAGTGCGGCATCTGCCACGAAAGCGCCATCGAAACCGAGACCAGGAGCCTCGGTGAAGCGGACCATCGCGGCATGACAGGGCTGCATCGACACCGACCCCGCGCGTTCAGCAAGAGCGGGAACGGCAGCGAGAAGCGGAACCGCCTGTGGTGCCGGCGTCGCGACGACGAGCGTATCGAAGCCGACCGCATCGTCGCGGCTCTCGAACGAGAGCGCCCAGCCCCCGGCTCGTGAGTGCGCCGCGACGACCCGCGCCCCGGTCTCCAGTCGAAGCTCGCTCGCCAGGTCGCGTGCGAGCATACTCATCCGCGGCATCCCCACATAGCGAACCGCATCCTCGAGCTTCGACACGGCCGAGCTCGCTCCAAGCGCGACGATCGTACCCTCCCAGCGCTCTGCCACTCCACGCTCGAGCCAGCTCTCGAGCTGGGTCGAGAACCGCGGCGTCCGGCATGTGAAGTACTGCGCCCCATGGTCGAAAGCGCCACCGTCGCCGCGGCGGGTCGATGTGCGGCCTCCGGCCCCGCGCGCCTTCTCGAACACGACCACCTCGGCGCCGGCTGTCTGTAGGCGCCGCGCAGCTGCGAGACCCGCCAGCCCCGCCCCGACGACAGCCACACGCTCGGGAGCGCTCACCGTCCGGCCTGCTCGACGTCGGCGAGCACGCACTCAAGCAGCTCGCGCGCATCGACATCGGCGCGCAGTCGGGAGCACAACAGGAACGTGCCTCCGAGCTTTCGCTGAAGGAAGAGCATCTCTGCCGGCGGCGGTCGCAAGAACTGATGCTCCGTCAGCAGGCCCATCGAGCCCTGGCGAGCGCGCGCCGGGATATCGGAGGCACCAAAGTCATAGCGACCGGCGTGCCGGAAGGGCTCAGTCACGAGCGTCACGATGTCGAGCACCGCCTCGGCAACCGATTCGGGGTCCGAATCGCGCAGAACCCCCATCTGCGTCGCCGCCCACCGCTGCGCCTCGCGGTCACACGCGAGCGATGCACGCAGCAATGCGGCGTAACCGCGACAGAGCTCGGGCGAGGCGGGCTGACCAGCGCCGAGATCGATCAATCCGATCCGGCCGTCGTTGAGCAACATGTAATTGGCGAAGTTCGGATCCGACTGCACGAAGTGGAACTCGAAGAACTCGCGAAGTACGAGGCGGAGCAGCAGTGCCGCAACGCGGTCGCGTTCCTCGTCAGCGTGCTCCGGACTGCACAGGTCCTCGAGCGGGACGCCGCGCAACCGATCCATCGCCAGGATCGAGCGCGTGGTAAGCGAGCGATCCACCCCGGGGACGACCACCTCCGGCTCGTCTGCGAGCAGAGACGCATAGCGTTGGAGCTGATCCGCCTCACGCTCGTAGTCGGCCTCGTCGCGGAGAGTGCGCTTCACCTCGTCGAGCAGCGGATCGAAATCGAGGTCGCCCGGCAGGATGCGGGCGAGTCGCAGCGCCGTCGCAAGATTGTCGACGTCGCTGTCGATGCTCCGCGCGATGCCGGGGTACTGGATCTTGAGCGCGAGCTCGCGCCCGGCGTGGGTCGTGGCCGTGTGCACTTGCCCGATCGAAGCCGCAGCGATCGGCTCGAAGTCGAAATCGGCAAACGAGCGCTGCCAATCGGAACCCCACTGTCCCTCCAGGACACCACGGAGCTGATCCGGCGGCATCGCGTGCGCCGCATCGCGCAAGTCGGCGAGCACGCTAGCCGCCTCGGGCGGCAGCAGATCGTCAGCCTCGAGCGACAAGAGTTGCCCAAGCTTCATCGCTGCACCGCGCATCGACGACAGCGATTGCGTCAGGCGCCGGGCATTCGCCTCGGTAAAGGCGACGTGGCCGGCCCCCTCGACGCCGCCCGACAGGCGTCGCACCCCTTCTGCGGCGGCGCCAAAGGCCATCCGCCCGGCGAGCCAGCCGATCTTGGCAAGACGTTCGCCGCGGCTCGACGGAATCCGCGAGCGCTGAAGGTTTCTCGGTTCAGAGGGCATGGTTCTGGACACGGGCAGCTAGGGCGCCTCGCAGCGTTATAGTAGATCGCTCACCCGCCAATGCGAGCCGGGTCCATTCAAAGGGCACCGCACGCGTACGCCTGCCCACGTTCCATTGCCGAGAGGCTCAGAGCTTCCCCCAGCAACCCCGGCGAATCGCTCCCAATGTCAGCAGTGCCGAGATGCCGAGGAGCTCCGCAGCCGGCTCGGGCACCGCCTCGAAGAACATCAGGTTGATGTCCTCGTAGGCCGTCGACGTCACGATAGGGTCGCCCATGTCGGTCACATCACTGGGGTTGGACGTCCCGTTGGATGTGGCGATCAGCGCATCGTAGACACTGCCTTCATTGAGATCCGAGGCCGGAATCAACACGCCGGTTGTCGTGATGGGGAATCGATCGTCCACGATCGCGATGACGTCCATCGGCGTGAATTCGAAGATCTCGGCGGAGAGTTCATCCGCGCAGCTCATACCCCCGACACAGCCGGCGCCGCTGCTCTCCTCGACAAGCGCCCATGTGAAGTCCAGATCCTGATCGTCCGGAACGAGCGCGCCGTCGAAGGGGTTCATGATATCCAGGTATCCGCCGGGCTCGGTCGCCTGGAAGTCCAGCATCTTCGAATCCGCAGCGCTGGCACCGATCACGTCGAACACGTAGTCACCCGACGCTGTTCCGTCGAACCGTTCGACGAACTTGACCACGCCGACCTTTGTGATGTCGAGCGAGTTGCCGCCAGAGCCGGAGAGCAAGGCGAGACGAAATCCGCGATCGACGCCTTCGCTCGTCGGGATGAACGAACCCGCGCTCGAGGCCTTGAGCGGAGTCGTGAGGCCGACCCAGCCTACGCCCCGGCTGATCCGTCCGCCGCCGAACGCGACGTTCTCATTCCACTCGTGCACGTTCCCGCCCTGGTCGAACGTTCCGTAAGGGCTCGGAGACCCCGTATAGGACCCAACGATCGTGACGCCGCGAATGATGCTGTTGCCGTAGTTCGCGCAGCCGGTGTCGCCTTCGGCGAGGTGCAGGTGGGAACGGTGTCCGAGCCCATCGGGTAGTCATAGTAGGTCTGGGTAGTTCCGTCGTAGTACGCCGCCTTGAACCACTCGTCCTGAACCGGGAGCACGACGCTCGCGCCGGGATTGCGCTCCACCGTCGCCGCATTGCTGGGTGTTTCCGTCCCGCCTTGCAACGTGTACGACCCGGTCTCCGTGTCCCCGTTTTCCTCGCCGTTCTCCATCCAGTTCGCGAAGCTCAACGCATCGAAGAAGGTCACGAAGTTCACCGGCTCGTCTTCAAAGCCGGACTTGACCGTGTAGCTGTAGCTGCCCGACGTCCCCGTGCGCACGATTCCCCCGTGCGTATTGCTCTCCATGCTCGGGTGGAAGAGTCCGAGCCGATCCGACGCGGCCTTGGCATTCAGGAAGACCGCGTACTCGGCGTTCGTCGTCTCGTGTTTCGAGATGGAGTAGGAATAGGCGACAGCGCCAAAAGGCCCCTGCGGCAGGGTGTCGTCCGCGTTGCCGGGATCGCCGACGCCACCCATTCGATGATCGCAATGGCCGAGACGGGGAACATGGGGAGCACGAGAACGGCCAACGGTATCCGCTTGAATAACAGCACCGAACCCGGTTGCATGTTTTCGCTCCCCCATTTCCATGACGTCCATGCGCATATTCGACGAGCCAGAGCCTAGTCGCCCAGGGGAGCCGGTGACAGACGACCCAAGGCGCATCCAATCGGGTTCATCGTGCCTGCACTGCCGCACTAGGGCGATCCGATACGCCTCCCTCGGACGGAAAGCACCGATCACACCAATCCCTGATCACCGTGCCAACATTGGCCGGATCGGGAACCTCAGCGACTGCGAGCAAGGAACCCCTCAGCGCTGCCAACCCCGAAGTAGAGGACGGGACCCAGAGCCTCCTCGAGGAGAACGGCCTACCGCCCGTCTTCGAGCATCCGAATTCGCCCGGGGCACCGGGGCGGATGCTTCCGCGCTCGATATCGGCGACTCGCTCTGCGCGGGGACGGGGCTTGTGGAGTGAGCAGCCACCGGCCGAAAACAAGCCGTCATGCACCGCAACACTAGCCGGCCGATTCGCCTGACGAGCGAGCTTCTCGGGGCGAGCAATGGTGCAGCCGGCAGCGAAGAGCGCATCGAGCCAGGTGATCTAATCACTGAGGCAGCGATCCCCCTATGGGATCTCAGAGCAGCCTCGGCCTGGTCTGACCCGCGCGCACTGGCGGCATAGACGCCGGCACCCAACCCTGACGGGCCGGGTGCCGGCGTTTCGCGCCGAGAGTCAGCGGGTAAAGGGGTCTACACCGAGGAAGGGACGGACCTCTGGTCCGCCCTCCGCACCCACCGAGGGGAGGGTGTCCCCGTCGGGCAGCGGAAGCTCCGGGTGGTCGAAAGGCGCCTGCTGGAACCGTACGCGCTCGTCTGTCAGCGTCAGCATGAAGGCAACGAGCTCCTCCTTCTCCCGATTCGACAACTCGAGTTCGCGGATCTGCGAGTCCTTCTCCTCATTGTCGAAGTCGCCACCGCGGTCGTAGAAATCGACCACCTGGCGAAGCGTCAGGTAGCCACCAGTATGAAAGTACGGACCGGTAAGCTCGACATTGCGCAAGGTGGGCGTCTTGAACTCGCCGTCCGAGCGGCCGCGATCCTCGCGAGTCGGCCGCACTCCGATGTTGGCAAAGGCGTCCCCGCCCCCATCGATCGCGGCGCCCGTAAAGAGCGGGCCACCGTGGCACTGGTCGCAGCGGCCTTCGCCCTCGAAGACTTCGAAGCCACGGCGCTCCTTGCGGGTAAGCTTGCCGCGCCCGGAAGCCCAGGCGTCGTAGCGTGTTTCGTCGGAAACCAGCGTTGACTCATACATCAGGATCGACAGCCCCCAGAAGAACGAGAAATTCGCCTCCATGAGCGTGAAGTTCTCACCATCGATAGAAACAGGGACCGCACTGTCCCAGTACTCGCTTCGAAAGGCGTCACGGACGAGCTGCATGTAGCTCGTGTCGAGACCGTCCTCGCCTCGGCGTACCAGCTCCCCGAGGAGACTGTCAGTGCGCGCCACCTCTTGCTGCCCGAGCGGCCGCAGCGAGAACATCTTGCGGCCAAGCTCTGGCCAGGGACGACCCGCCCACGACATCTCGACATCGGAGAGC
>Ga0055584_100008330_pt1 | contig 10165 bp, 5 predicted proteins | sample OSDHelmetaG_FD_58716 | JGI IMG/M metagenome (GOLD analysis project Ga0055584, IMG submission 58716) | Pelagic marine sediment microbial communities from the LTER site Helgoland, North Sea, for post-phytoplankton bloom and carbon turnover... | ecosystem: Environmental > Aquatic > Marine >...
TACTGGTTTGTCTTGCCCGAAAAGGGCACACTGCGCCGCATCAAATTTATATTTCCCAATTCCAGAGAATTATGGCTGAGCAAGACCCCGAAGCCGCACGTCGGCGTACCCTCGTTTTAATCGGCTCCGTAGCTATGTTGTTTATCACGGGCGGCGCGATGTTCATGATCGTTGTTGCGCTCAAGGACATGGCAACAGAGTTCAGTTGGCCAAGGGAAGTGCCGTCATTGGCATTTTCACTGCAATTTGTTGGCTCCGGGTTCGGCGGCCTTATCATGGGCCGGGTCGTTGATCGGTGGGGTTTTGGCGTGCCGGCAGTGCTTGCCACGGTAATGGTCAGTGCAGGTGCCATGCTGGTTGGTGAGATCAGTACTGCGTGGCAGCTCTATGCGATCTATACCATTATGTTCGGCTTGTCCGGGCAGGGAGCGCTCGCTGCCCCGGCACTCGCCAATATTGCGCGTTGGTACTCTGAACATCGTGGCAAGGCCGTTGGTATTGTCTCCAGCGGTCAGGCTTTGGCTGGTATCGTTTGGTTGCCAGTGTTTGGCTATGTGATGCTCCAGATTGGCTGGCGCGATATGTTTTTCTGGTATGGCGTATTTTCGTTCTGCGTCATGGCCCCGTTGTGTTGGATCGTTCGGCATAAGCCGCCACCGCCTCAACCTTTGCCAAAGGCGACCGCAGGCAGCGGTTTTTCGACTGAAAAGCCGGTTTCGCCGATGTCTAATAACAGCATTCAATATGGGCTGTGCTTTGCAATCTTCGGCTGCTGTATCGCCATGGCGCTGCCGCTCGGCCATCTTGTTTCTTTCGTGACGGATCGTGGCCACCCTATTCAGAACGCGGTGGAGGTTCAGTCGGTAATGTTGTTGTGCGCTTTTATCAGCCGCGCGGTCTTGCTGGGGCTGTTGTCGGATCGCTGGGGCGGTATGCGGGCTTTGCTGATATTCTCAGTAGGACAAACAGTTATGCTCACCATATTTACGCTAACGCATGAGCTGTGGGCGCTCTATGCCGTCGCTGCCTTGATGGGCTTGGGGTATGGTGGGTTGTTTCCTGTCTATACCGTTGCCATCCGGGATCATCTGCCCATTGGCGAAATTGGCCGCCGCACTGGTGTCGTGTTCTTTATTGGCGCTGCGGCCATGGGCGTCGGCGGCTGGATGGGGGGGTATCTCTTCGATCAAACTGGATCATATACAGCACCATTCCTTCTTGGTGCAGCATTCAATGCCGCAAACGTCATTCTGATAATCTATATGATTTATCGCCTTCGTGACGTATTGCCTGGGCGGCTGGTCAAGGCCTGATCAGCGCGCTTCCTGAATTGCCTGCCAAACCCGTTCCGGTGTTGCGGGCATTTCCAGATTATGGACGCCAAGTGGTTCCAACGCATCGTTGACGGCATTCATTACCGCTGCCAGTGCACCAACCGTTCCGCCTTCACCGGCACCTTTGACGCCTAGTGGGTTTGTCGCCGTTGGAACGGGGTGTCGGTCGAGCTTAAAGTCACAGAAATCAGCGGCTCTAGGCATGCAATAATCCATGAACGAGCCGGTCACGACCTGTCCGTCAGAATCGTAGACCATCTGCTCCATGAGGGCTTGGCCAACGGCCTGTGCGATGCCGCCGATAACCTGTCCATCGACCAATTCCGGGTTTAGCTCGACACCGACATCGTGAACTGCGGCGTACCGGATGATCTCGCTGGTACCGGTGTCAGGGTCAATCTTTATTTCACAGACATGATAGGTGTTCGGGATATTGGTGGTTTCAGGAGACCAGCTCGCCGTCTCATAGAGGCCAAACTCCATCCCTGGCGGGACTTTCTTAGGCTCAAAGGCGACATCGACAATATCGGCAAGTGAAACGCTCCGGTCGGTACCCGCCACTCTGAATTCGCCATCGTCAAATTCGATGTCGTCATCCGCCGCTTCCAGCATATGCGCCGCAATTTTTTTGGCTTTCTCGCGGGTTTTTTGCGCGGCGAGCAGAACCACGCTGCCACAAATGGTAGCGGTTCGTGCGGCACCAGTGCCTGACCCAAAGCTATGCTGGCTGGTATCACCTTCTACGACACGAACCTTTTCAGCATCAATGCCGAGGGTTTCTGAAACGATTTGGGTATAGATCGTGGCATGGCTCTGGCCGCCAGCGGTGGAGGCCGTCATCACTGTGACGGTGCCACCGGGGTCGAACCGCAGCTCTGCCGCTTCTGGCGCGGGGCTACCGGAGGGATCAACGCTCGATGACACACCGACGCCATAGAGCTTGCCGCGGGCTTCTGCTTCGGCACGGCGCTCCGCGATATTGTCGTAATCCGCCAGTGTAAGGCATTTATCCATAACGGCTTCAAATTCACCGCAATCGTATGTTTCACCATTGGGCAACTTGCACGGCATGGCTTCCACCGGGATATAGTTGCGGCGGCGAATTTCTGAGGGATCTAGATTGAGTTCTTTGGCAGCAAGGTCGATCAGACGTTCCAAAACATAGCTGCCCGGCGTGCCAGAGGGGCCACGATAATTTGCCATGGGCACTGTATTAGTGAAGGTGGCTGTCGTGTGCCCATGAACTGTTGGCATGTCATAAGTACTGCAAAGATAGCTCGCGGCACCGTTAGGTGTGCCGAACCCGTTCATTGAAAGGAACGCCCCGACATTGGCGTGCGCCCGGGTGCGATACCCCAGGAACTTGCCGTCATCGTCAAAGCCGAGCTCGCCTGTAATCACAACGTCACGTGCCTGATCGTCCGAGATATGGCCTTCACTGCGTTCGCAGACCCATTTAACAGGACGCCCGACGCGTTTCGCGGCCCAGGCAGCGAGGGGGACTTCTGGAGAGAGGCCGCCTTTCATACCAAAGGATCCGCCAACATCGCCGGCAATAACGGTCATCTGGTTTTCTTCGATGTTAAACATCTTTTTGGTCATCATGCTGCGCCAGACGAAGGGGCGCTGCTGACAGGCATAAACAGTGTAATGGTCACGACCAGGATCGTAGCTGGCGACGACGGCTCGTGGCTCCATTGTATTGGCAGCAACACGGGTGACAGGCATCGTCTCTCTGACAACATGCGGTGCGGCGGCGATGGCGGCTTCAGTTGCGTCCGCATCGCCTTTTTTTGATGTGAAGGCTTCGTTGTTTTCGCCGCCTTCATAGAGCTGTGCTGCGCTGGGTTGACTGTTTGCGATTGGGTCAATCTCCGCAGGCAGAGATTCATATTCGATCTCAATAAACTCAGCAGCGTCTTTGCCCTGGTTGATCGATTCACAGATGACCATCGCGACCAGCTGTCCAACATGAGTGACGTGCTCGCGGGCAAGGGGTTCGCGTGGTGGCCGGAATCCCGGTCTACCGTCACTGCGTTTTGGCGCCGGATTGCCGGCGACCGGACCAACTTGATCCTCTGCGCAGTCATCGCCAATTAAGACATCGATGACCCCGGGCTGCTGTTTTGCGGCCTTAATATCGATGGAATTGATCTTGGCATGTGCATGCGGTGAGCGCAGAAACACTGCATGACATTCAAAAGGTAATTTGACGTCATCAGTGTAGCGCCCTTCACCTTTCAGTAGTCTCGGTGCTTCAACCTGAGTTACCGGCTGGCTAATCGAATAGCGCGTCATTTTGGGATCTCCAATGAAGTGATGTGCCTATAGTTTATCTGAAGTTTACGGATCGGCAATTGCTGCCCGGGCTGGACGCAAAATTTATATGTTTTTGGGGAAAGCGGTTGACATGAAGGGGCTGCTGGCTGACTTTGTGCGAAGCGTTGGAACACTTGCGCATCTCAAAAAAACCCGCCTGTTTTGGCGGGTTTGCTATATCGAGTGTGAGAAGTTTCGACATTTAATTTCTGTCGGCCGACCAAAGCTCGGTATGTCGCCAGCACACCAAAGTGCGTAGGCACGTGTAAGAAAGGGGACATATCATGGCACAGGCCAATGATGGCGATACCGTCAAAATTCATTACACCGGAAAACTAACTGACGGGACTGTCTTTGATTCGTCAGAAGGGCGCGAGCCGCTGGAATTCAAGATCGGTGAAAAGAACATCATTCCGGAACTTGAGGCTTCGGTTGTTGGTATGTCAGTCGGTGATAAAGCGACAGTTGAGATCACAGCTGAGAATGCTTACGGCCCGCGGGTCGATGAAGCAATTCAGACAGTAGAACGCTCGGTCATTCCGCCAGAGGTGGAGTTGGCCATTGGTGGTCAATTGCAGGCGACAGCGCCAAATGGTCAGGATCTGGTTTTTGTTGTCATTGAGATGGATGACGAGACGGTCAAGTTGGATGGCAATCATCCTCTCGCCGGTCAGGATCTGGTTTTCGACATCGAACTGGTTGAGGTCGTCGCTTAACGGCTCAATTATCGAATGCAGCCCCTTTGATTGTGGGCTACCGTGTCCCCATGTCTGGCATTGAATATTGGGGTATGGGCGATGCGACGGTCGAATTTTAAATCTGCAATTTCTTTTGGGCTCTGCTGCGCGGCGTTGGGGTTTTCTGTCACTGCAGTAGAGGCGCAGCAGAAGCGTGGTGTTCGGCCACCCCCTAGTGTTGTCGTAGATATTGTTCGCGAAAAAGATGTCTCACAGGCCTTTAACTTTATCGGACGTGTAGAGGCTGAAAACTCGGTGGACATCAGGGCCCGCGTTCAGGGTGTTCTGGAATCACGAAATTTTACCGATGGTCAGACAGTAGAGAAGGGGCAGCGCCTTTTCACAATCGAAAAGCCACCCTATGAGGTTGTTGTTGCCCAGCGGAAGGCTGAACTTGCGAGTGTTCGTGCGAAGGCAATAAACGCTGCAGCAGACTTTCGTCGTAAAAAGGCCCTAGTCGGTCGCAGTGTTGTGTCTGGTGCAAAACTGGATGAAGCGAAAGCAAATCTTGATAGTGCCAAAGCAGATGTCTTGAAGGCGCAAGCTGAGCTACGCGCAGCGCAGCTTGATTATGGCTATACGGATATAAAATCTCCGTTGCGGGGACGGATCAGCCGTGCTCGCTATAGCGTAGGCAATCTTGTCGGGTCTGACAGCGAACCGCTGGCAACGGTGACAAGCGTTGATCCAATCCACGTCACGATTGGGGTTAGCGAGAAACAGCTCATTGATTCTCGCAAACGCGGGATCGACATGAAGAACCCGACATTCGAACCGACTATTTTGCTCTCCGATGGTTCGCCGTATGGCGCCCGAGGTCGCTTTGATTACCTTGCGCCGACTGTAGATCAGGCGACAGATACCGTGGTTATCAGGGCTGTGTTTCCAAATTCAAAGGGGGTGTTGCTTCCAGGACAATTCGTGAATGTCGTCGTTCACCCCAAAACAAAGGAGCGGGCAATTGTTGTGCCACAGGTCGCCATCCAGCAGGACCGCCAAGGATATTTCGTCCTTGTGCTCGACCGCGAGAATAGGGTCACTGTTCGGCGCGTAGAATCGGCTCGTCAGTCAGGTTCTGATTGGGTCATTAAGTCCGGTCTGGCGACCGGCGAACGAATAATCATTGAAGGTATCCAGAAGGTACGGCCGAACATGGTGGTGAATCCCGTTGCTCCGGCAAAGGGGTAGTTCATGCTTTCCTCTTTCTTCATCAATCGGCCAAAATTCGCGATTGTTATTGCGGTTTTGATCACGCTTTCCGGGTTAATCGCTCTTTTCACATTACCGATTGCTGAATACCCCGAGATAGCACCTCCACAAGTAAAAGTGACGACGGTGTATAGCGGCGCGAACGCTTCTGCCGTCGAAGAATCCGTAGCAACGCCCATTGAAGAAAAGGTCAATGGCGTTGACGGCATGCTCTATATGTCGTCGACCAGTGGCAATGATGGCAGCTACGCGCTGACCGTTACATTCAAGGTAGGGACCGATCCTGATATTGCCGCGGTGAATGTTCAGAACCGCGTGGCAACGGCCACTGCACAACTACCGCAGGAAGTTACCCGCAACGGCGTTGTTACCCAGAAGCAATCGACCAGCATGCTTATGGTGGTCAATCTGGTGTCGCCAAAGGAAACACGAGATGCGCTGTTCCTAAGTAATTACGCGTCGATCAATATTGAAAATACGCTAGGCCGAATTTCCGGCGTTGGGAGTGTGTCGCAGTTTGGCTCGTTGGATTATGGGATGCGAGTTTGGCTCAATCCCAATCGTATGGCGTCGCTCAATCTAACAACAAGTGACGTAAAAACCGCGATCAATGAACAGAATATTCAGGCAACCGCGGGGCAACTCGGTGCACCACCTTACGAGACAGCGCCGCAGTTTCAGTTTTCAATTCAGGCGAAAGGCCGTCTTAAAACGGTCAAGGAATTTGGTAATATAATCCTTCGGGCGGAGAAAAACGGTACTTTCGTTCGCTTAAGGGACGTTGCCCGGATAGAGCTCGGGTCGCAGTCATATAGCTCTCAGGCGACACTCAATAATAAGCCTTCGGCAGCTATTGCGGTTTATCAATCTCCGGGAGCGAACGCGCTTGATGTTGCCGAAAAGGTCTATGCTGAGCTTGACCGTCTTAAGGATCGTTTCCCGCCCGATGTTGAATATAGGATTCTTTACGACACAACCCGGGCGGTCAGGGCATCTATTGGTGAGGTTGTTGAAACTCTTTTCATAACCTTTCTCCTCGTTGTCGCCGTTACGTTTTTGTTCTTGTCGGACTGGCGTTCGACACTCGTTCCGACGCTGGCAATTCCGGTGTCTCTTATCGGGACATTCGCGTTTCTTTCCTTGCTCGGTTTTTCTATCAATTTGATCACCTTGTTTGCGTTGATTCTCGCAATAGGCGTGGTCGTGGATGACAGTATTGTCGTCGTTGAAAACGTTCAGCGTCTCATGAAAGATGAAGGTCTTGATCCAAAATCGGCAACCGAAGCGGCGATGCGTGAGGTCACCGGGCCGGTGATTGCGACAACGTTGGTGTTGCTCGCGGTCTTTGTACCGGTGTCTTTTATGCCCGGGGTAACCGGCACACTCTATTCGCAGTTCGCTCTGACAATCTGTGCCGCCGTAGTGCTGTCATCGGTCAATGCGCTTACCCTCGCGCCGGCTATCTGTGCGATTGCATTGCGTCCTGGTTCTGGTGTCCCGCGCGGGCCGTTAAAATGGTTTGCTGCTTTGGTGAACCGGGGGCGCGATACTTACGTTCAAGTGGCTGGTGCCATGGTCCGCAAAGTTTTTATCTCGTTTGTCGCTTTTGCAGGCTTTGCGGCAGGGACGGGATATTTGTTTGCCAACGCACCGACCGGGTTTCTGCCAACTGAAGACAAAGGTGTTTTATTCGCAAACGTCCAATTGCCCGCTGGCGCATCGCTAGCCCGCACGAATGCTGTCACCAAACAGCTATCAGCTGCCCTACGCGACATAGAGGGTGTAACGGACGTGATTGCTGTACCCGGCGTCAGTTTACTGTCGGGGGCTGCGTCGAACACTGCGCTGCTTATCCCGATTTTGGCGCCATGGAGCGAACGGAGGACACCGCAGACGAGCTGGCAGGCAATTCTGGGGCAGGCCAATGCTCGTCTTTCAACCGTTCCAGCCGCAAATGCCTTCGCGTTTCCGCTGCCGCCGATAATGGGGCTTGGGACCGGCGGGGGGCTGGAAGCGGAGGTTCAGGATATTGGTGGTCAGTCGCCCCAGGACCTGGCGGCAGCGACGCGTAGTTTGGTGTTCGCGGCCAATCAGCAGCTCGAGCTCGCGACCGTCTTTACGACTTATTCGGCGAACGTCCCTCAGCTGTTTCTCGAAGTTGACCGGGATAAGGCGCAGGTTCTCGGAATACCGCTGGCGGAGATATTTTCGACCTTGCAGGCGCAGTTTGGCTCCAGCTACATCAATGACTTCAATCTTTACGGCAAAGTGTACCGTGTAATTATTCAGGCGGAATCTCGCTATCGAAACACGATAGAAGATATCAATCGGCTTTATATCCGGAGTGCCAAGGGCGATATGGTGCCATTGCAGGCGCTGGTTCAGGTTAAGTCGGTTCTCGGCCCGCTGGCGATCAAGCGCTATAACTTGTTTAAAAGTGCCTCACTGAATGCGACACCGGCTCCTGGGGCAAGTTCTGGCGATGCCATAGCCGCTATGGAGCGCATGGCGCGCGAAAAACTGCCGGATAATTATTCAATCGCCTGGACCGGGACGACGCAGCAGGAACTTGAAGCCGGTGGCTTGATTATCATTATCTTCGTGTTGGCATTGATTTTTGCGTATCTGTTCCTTGTAGCTCAGTACGAAAGTTGGACAACGCCAGTGTCAGTTGTTCTCTCTGTCGTGCTGGCGGCCTTTGGCGCCTTGCTGCCGATCTGGCTTCTGCCAACGCTCGTCAACAATCTGTATGCGCAAATTGGGCTGGTCATGCTGATCGGCCTGGCATCTAAAAGCGCGATTCTCATCGTTGAGTTCGCCAAGACCCGCCGGGAGGCCGGTTTAGGCATAGAGGCGGCAGCGCTTGAGGCCGCCAAGCTCCGTTTCCGAGCTGTAATGATGACTGCCCTGTCATTTATTTTGGGCGTAATGCCATTGCTGTTTGCTTCCGGAGCAGGCGCCGCAAGCCGAATTTCTGTAGGGTCAGTGGTTTTCTGGGGGATGGTGTCGGCAACGTTTATTGGATTGCTGTTTGTCCCGGTGCTCTATGTTGTTTTCCAGCGCATGAGTGAGCGCTTTGGCAAAACGTCTGCATCTTAAATCTCTATCGCCGTTAAATAATTTTTTGTGGTCGGATTGTTTCTGGCCCTGAAATTGCCGACAATCGTTTGAACCTAATCAAAAATATGGGAGGCGATATCATGGCGGCGAAGAAAGCAGCAAAGAAGACAGCGAAAAAGAAGGCAGCACCGAAGATCAAGGATCCAGTCTTTGAGACTGTGAAGATTGAGCGTGATAAGGGCATCACCTTTCTGATCATGAATCGGCCGGAGAAACGGAACGCGATGAGTCCGCAGCTCCATATGGATATGAATGACGCGATTGATTATCTGTCGATTGATCCGGCTACTGATGTTTTGGTCGTCACTGGTGCTGGCAAGGCGTTTAGTGCCGGGCAGGATATCAAACTCTATTTCCGGGGCACCGCTGACGATCCGGCAGCACGGGCAAAAGCACGGCGAGCATCGAATGCCTGGCGCTGGCAAAAACTGTCACGTTTCCCGAAGCCGACTATCGCAATGGTCAACGGCTTCTGCTTCGGCGGTGCTTTCACTCAGGTTTGTGCCTGCGACTTTGCCATCGCATCGAACACGGCGACCTTTGGTCTCTCTGAAGTTAACTGGGGCATTATTCCCGGTGGTATTGTGAGCTGGAACGTGGTGCAGGTGATGAACTATCGCAATGCGGTATATTACGCGACCACGGGCGAACCCTTCAACGGCAAGCGAGCCACGGAAATCGGCATGGTCAATAAGTCTGTCCCCGCGGGTAAGCTGAAGTCAGAAGTCATGAAACTGGCGCGGCTGATGCAGCAGAAAAGCCCGGCTGCAGTCAGATACACCAAAGAAGCCATCCGCTCGGTACGCTTTATGAATGAACCGGAAGCGGCGGATTATCTCAATGCGAAAAGTGATGCTCTTAAGCATGTCGATAAAGAAGATAGCCGCGGGCAGGGTATGAGCCAGTTCCTGGATGAAAAAAGTTATCGTCCTGGCCTCGGACATTTCGAACGGCGGAACAAGGGGTAGTGGCGGCGGTAGCGCCTTTGTCATGGCCGTGAAGAAGCCAGGGAAATTGCAGCAGCGCCGGGATATCGCGGCGCTGCTCAATCCGCGCAATATCGTCATTGTCGGGGCGAGCGATAAACCTGGAAATTGGGCGGAGCGCAGCTGGAACAATCTGCAACGCTATGGCTTTAAGGGAGCGGTCTATCCGATAAACCCGAGGCGCGAGAAGGTTTGGGGCAGCAAGTGCTACCGGTCGTTCGATGACCTGCCCGAGAAGCCGGATCATGTATTGGTGATGGTTCCGGCGCGCTTTGTTTCGGCAACGCTGAAGGAAGCCGCTGTCGCCGGTGCCCGCAGCGCGACCGTTATTTCTTCGGGCTTTGGTGAGATGCCCGGTTCGGCCGCCGTAAAGCTGGGCGAAGAACTGGCAGAAACTATTCGGGAAACCGGGCTGGCGGTATCCGGTCCTAACTGCCTCGGGAATTTTAATGGCGGTGAG
>Ga0055584_100008332_pt1 | contig 10163 bp, 5 predicted proteins | sample OSDHelmetaG_FD_58716 | JGI IMG/M metagenome (GOLD analysis project Ga0055584, IMG submission 58716) | Pelagic marine sediment microbial communities from the LTER site Helgoland, North Sea, for post-phytoplankton bloom and carbon turnover... | ecosystem: Environmental > Aquatic > Marine >...
GCGGTGTCCTCCCTCGGTGAGAAGGTGCGGCGAATCCCCGCGATGATCGCTGGTGACGACGAGGGAGACACCCTCACCATCGACCTTGACCCCAGCAACTTCGCGGAGTTCGGCAGTGATGTCGCCGAGCAGATCGCTGATGGCTGGAATCAAATCAGCGATCGGGTAGGGAAGATTGGCCAAACCGCGGGGACCGCCGTCGAAGGCGCCAAGGCCGCCTGGGACTTTGCCACGCCGACACTGCCGGGATCGACCATGCTGCATGGCAAGGTATCCGGCAACAAGATGGTGGATTGGAACGAGCCGCGACCGTTGCAGCCCATCAAGGATGCCGGGCGTGCCGCTGGAGCCACCATCAATGACGTGTTGTTGGCCGCCCTGACCAATGCGCTGCGCAAGTATTTGGTCAACCACAATGATCTGACGGTGGCGGATCTCCTCACCTCGGTGCCAGTGAGTTTGCGCAAACCTGGTGAACCGTTGCCCAAGCAGTTGGGAAACCGATTTGGCCTCATTCCAGTGTTGCTGCCAGTTGGTATTGCCGATGCCATGGACCAACTAGCAGAGGTGAAAGCCCGACTCGACGAGTTGAAGGTGTCGCCGATGCCAGTGGTGTCCTTCGGGCTGATGTCGGTGACGGCGTTGGGAACTGCCGAGGTCGAGCGGACCATTCATAAGTTAAACCAGATGCACTCAATCGGCGTGACTACCAACGTGCCCGGGCCACGGCACCCGATCTACATTTGTGGCTCGCAGGTGCTCGGCATGTGGGGGATGGGTGGGGTCTCCGGCAATATGAATTTGTCGTTCGGCATCTTCACCCTCGACGGGGAGTTGAATTTTTCCGTGCACAGTGATGCCGGCATTACGAATGATCCCGAGATGATCCTGCGCTATTTCGATGAGTCGGTAGACGAACTCTTGGACCGGACCGGAGTGACTGCTTGAGCGCGCAGTCACCAACTCCGGTTATTGGCGTCATCGGCCCGGGGCTCGGTGCCGACGAGGCCGATGTCGCTTGGGCAGAAGAAGTCGGTGGACTGCTCGCCCAGCGAGGTTGCTCGGTCGTGAACGGTGGTCTCGATGGGGTGATGGCCGCGGTCTCCCGGGGAGCGGCGAGCCACGGTGGCCTGGTGATTGGAATCCTTCCTGGTGAGGATCGCTCGGCGGGCAATGACCACCTCACCTTCGCGTTGCCCACCGGACTGGGTGAGATGCGCAACGCCTTGGTGGTCCGTGCCAGCGACGCGGTGATCTGTATTGGGGGTAGTTGGGGTACCTGGAGCGAAGTGGCTCTGGCTATCCGGACCGGGGTGCCAATCGTCCAACTGGGTGGCTGGCAGGCGCCCGAGCCAGGACCGCAGTTGACAGGCTCACCCGGTGAGGCTGTCGAGGTAGCGGTGACGTTGGCGCAGAAGCGGATTTAGTCCAGCGGGATCACAACCGACTGACTTTCGAGTTCCGCAACTGCAGCCTCAATAAGGTGCTACCCAGGTGAGTTTGCGTCAGTGGTGTCTGCGTCTTGGTCGTAGCTCGCTAGGAACTGACTGGTGTACAAGTCGTAGTAGAACCCGTGGGCGGCGAGCAGTTCCTCGTGATTGCCTTGCTCGACGATACGGCCGCCATCCATGACCACAATGGTGTCGGCATCGCGAATAGTGCTGAGCCGATGGGCAATGATGAAGCTCGTGCGATCCTGTCGCAGTTGAGCCATGCCCTCCTGAATCAACACCTCAGTGCGAGTGTCCACCGAACTCGTGGCTTCGTCCAAGATGAGAATGGCAGGGTCGGCTAGGAAGGCGCGCGCGATGGTGAGGAGTTGCCGCTCACCTGCGGATAGATTTGCGGCCTCATCATCCAGTTCGGTGTCGTAGCCGTCAGGCAAGGTGCAGATGAAGTGATCGGCTCGGGCGGCCTCTGCGGCGGCACGGATCTGCGCCTTGGTGGGATCGATAGCGCCGTAGCCGATATTCGCGGTGATGGTGCCGCGGAACAGCCAGGTGTCTTGCAGCACCATTCCGAAACACCGGCGGACATCGTCTCGAGTCATGGCCTGGGTATCGACACCGTCGATGGAAATTCGGCCTCCATCAATCTCGTAGAACCGCATCAGCAAATTGACGACTGTCGTTTTCCCGGCACCTGTAGGTCCAACGATCGCTACCGTCTCGCCAGGGCGAGCATGCAGATTGAGGTTCTCGATCAGCGGCACGTCGGGGGAGTAGCGGAAGTCCACATCGGTGAGTTGCACATCCCCTCGGGGTCGACCGATACGCGTCGGCTGCTGGGGGTCGGGCTCCTCTTCACCAGCATCCAGTAGCTGGAAAACTCGCTCGGCGGAGGCAATCCCAGACTGCAACAAGTTCGTGATGCTGGCTAGTTGGGTGATCGGCATCGTGAACTGCCGGGAGTATTGGATGAAGGCTTGGACCTCGCCCAACGAGATAGCTCCGGTGGCCACCCGCATCCCACCGACGACGGCAATCGCCACATAGTTCAGGTTGGAAATCAGCATCATCGCGGGCTGGATGATGCCGGAGATGAACTGGGCCTTGAAACTATTAGCAAACATTTTTTCGTTGGCCTCATCGAACTGCGCGATCGCCCGGGGTCGGTGGCCGTACACCTTGACCAGCTCGTGGCCGGTGTACATCTCTTCCACGACTCCGTTGACTTCACCTGTCCAATGCCATTGCCCCACGAACTGTCGTTGGGAGCGCTTGGCGATCAGCACTGTAGTCAGGAAGGATAGCGGCACTGTCAGCACCGAGATCAGTGCCAGCAGTGGACTGATCCAGATCATGACCAGCAGTACGCCCAATACGGTCAGCAGACTGGTGATGGCTTGTGTCAGCGCCTGCTGCAGGGTGGTGGAAATGTTGTCGATGTCGTTCGTCACCCGGCTCAATACATCACCGCGAGATTGACTATCGAAATACTTCAACGGCAGTCGGCCCAGCTTGGTGTCGACGTCTTCCCGCAATTGATGAATGGTGCGTTGCGTGACGCCGGCCATGATGTAGTTCTGCCCCCAGGAGAAAATTGCGCTGATTAAATACACGACCGCGGCCAGCACGGTAACCCGCGCCAAGGCGTTGAAATCAACACCATCAGTGAGCGTCATGCTGGCTAGCATGTCCGCGCGTTCTACCTGACCTTCGGCCCGCAGTTGCTCTTCGGCTTGCTGTTGGGTCAATCCCGGCGGTAGATCGCGACCGGTGACGCCGGAAAACACGATGTTGGTAGCCATCCCCAAGAGCAACGGCCCCAGAACGGAGAAAAATACGCTGCCCAGTGCCAAGGCCATGACGATGGTGATCAGTAGTCGCTGGGGCCGGAGCATCCGGAGTAGTCGTCGCAACGAACCAGTGAAGTCACGTGCCTTCTCGGCTGGCAAGGTCATGCCCAGGCTGCCCGGGCCTCGACCCAACGGCGAACCAGGGCGCTCGGTCATGGTGCGGTTTGGTGCGGTGCGGCTCATCGGGTGGCCTCCGTCTCGGTCAGCTGTGACAGCACGATCTCGGAGTAGGTGGGGCAGTCCTGCATCAACTCTTCGTGACGGCCGATGCCAGCCACTGTGCCCTCATCAAGCACCACGATCTGGTCGGCATCGCGGATGGTGCTAATCCGTTGCGCCACGACCACCACCGCGGCTTCGGCGGTCTGGCTTCGCAAGGCCGCGCGGAGGCGAGCATCGGTGGCGTAGTCCAGCGCGGAGAAACTGTCATCGAAAACGTAGACAGGTGCCTGCCGCACGAGCGCTCGCGCGATGGCCAGTCGCTGCCGTTGACCACCGGAGACATTGGTACCTCCCTGGTCGATTTCGGAGTCGATCCCATCTGGCATCTGCGAGACGAAACTGTCCGCCTGCGCGATCTGCAATGCCTGCCATAGTTGTGCATCGCTGGCATTCTCGGCGCCGAAACGAATGTTACTGGCAACAGTTCCCCGGAACAGGAACGCTTTCTGCGGGACCAGACCGAACCGCGACCATAACTCTTCTTGAGCTTGCTCTCGGATATCGACACCGTCGACCAGGATTGCGCCACCGGTCACGTCGTATAGCCGGGTCAGCAGATTGACTAGGGTCGTTTTTCCCGACCCAGTTCCGCCAACAATCGCCGTCACCTGACCCGGTCGGATAGTGAACGAGACATGACACAGCACCGGTTCTTGCGCACCGGCATAGCGAAACTCCACCTCCCGCAGTTCGATTTCACCAGCATGCTGGGCTGGTGTGACGGGGGATTCCGGGTCGACGATCTCCGGTTGAGTGGCGAGTACTTCCTGGATGCGTTCAGCTGAGGCTGCTGCCCGCGGCACCATAGTCATCAGCATCACCGCCATCATCACGCTGAACAGGATCTGCATGATGTACGCCAGGAACGCCGTCAGATCACCGATCTGAATCTCGCCGCTGTCCACCAGGCCGCCGCCAAACCAGATCACCGCCACGGAGGAGATATTGAAGACCAGCATTAACAGCGGCATCATCAGCGCGAACAGTCGCGCCACCCGCAGTGAGGTGTCAGTGAGATCGTCGTTTGCCGCCTCAAAGCGTTCCTCCTCACTGCGGGTGCGCACAAACGCGCGGATGACCCGAATGCCCGACAGGTTTTCCCGCAAGACTGCGTTGATGGTGTCGATTTTCGTCTGAACGGAACGAAATAGTGGCACGGCGCGGGACACGATGGCTCCGATAACCACCGCCATGATCGGCACGATCACCAACAGTAGAGCGGACAGCTGCAGGTTGGTGCGCAGCGCCATGATCACGCCGCCGATGGCAGTCAGTGGCGCGGAGATCAAGATGGTGAGTCCCACTAGGACCAGCATCTGAACCTGTTGGACATCGTTAGTATTGCGGGTAATGAGCGAGGGGGCACCGAACTCGTTGACTTCGCGCAGCGACAGCGACTCCACCGAGCGGAATAGCGACTTGCGGACGTCGCGGCCGAAGCCCATGGCCGTGCGCGCACTGAAGTAAACCGCGATCACTGAGACCACGCCCAGGGCCAGGGTTAGGCCGAGCATGGTCGCGCCTACTTCCAGGATGTAGCCGATATCACCGGTAATCACACCGTCGTTGATGATGTCGGCGTTGAGAAAAGGCAAGTAGAGGTTGGTCAGCGACTGGATGGCGATCAGGACAATGACAATGGTGATCGCAGTGCGGTAGGGGCGCAGATACGAGCGCAGGAAGCCGATCACCGCAACGCCCACCGTTGCGGAAGCGTCGTCACGTGGAGACGAAAGGTGATCATCACTTCCTCAGGGTACGGATGGTTGTGGAATCTCGCTGACTGGTGTGGGTCGGCGGGATTCGATGCTACGGTTCCGGCCATGCGGGCGCTCACACACCACGGTGGACGCTGGCTGCAATTTCTCCTGCTGGCCATGCTGCTGGTGGGCCTGGTCGCGCCGGTGACATACGTCGCGAACCAGGCGGCCGCCAGTGGCGACTCCCGAGCGCTGCCGACCAGTGAACCGGACCGGCCAACTTTCCATGCTGAGGTCAGCCGATTGGATCGAGCGACTCGGCGGGGCATGCGGCCAGCGGTCTGGCGAAAGGGCTGCCCGGTGCCGTTACGGAAACTTCGGACGGTGCAGGTCAGTCACTGGGACTTCGTCGGCGACGTTCAGACCGGGACGTTGGTGGTGCATCGCCGCGCAGTTCGGGATGTGAAAGGGATCATGGCGGAGCTGTTCGAGTTGGATTTTCCGATTCGACGGATCGTTCCGATCGAGGCTTATGGCGGCAGTGATTTCGATTCCATTGAAGCGGGCAACACCAGTGCATTCAACTGTCGTCGGGTCACCGGCGGCAGTAACTGGTCGCGGCACGCCTACGGTTTGGCGATTGATATCAACCCGCTGGAGAACCCGTACGTACTGAACGGTCGCACCTCTCACAAAGACAGCCGCCCGTTCGTAAACCGCCGCCCGTTGCGGCCCGGGATGTTTGGTGGCCGTGCCCCAGAAGTTGCAGTCTTTGAGGGACGTGGCTGGGAGTGGGGTGGCCGTTGGCGCAGCCCGAAGGACTATCAGCACTTTTCATTAGCGCCGCGCTAGACCTCTACTTGCCCGTGGCGTCGGTGCATGCCGCCGAGGTTGGTCCGCATCGGCCTTGAGTTGCGGAGTGAACTATCAGCACGTTCGGATTCCGGAAAGTCGTTGGGCCCACAGATCTATGCGATCTGTGGGCCCAACACTTTGTTGAGGTTAGGTCTTTGCCCTACTTGCTCTCCTTCTTCACGCCAGTGCGCTTGAGCAGCTTCGCGCCCATGTACTCGGCGTACTTTTCCTGCCCGATATCGTTCGGGTGCATGGCGCCCGAACCGTTGGGCGGATTGTTGTACGGTGCTGGGGCGCTCGCACCAGCCGCGGACGTAGCTGGGAAGAGCCACGAACCACTACCAGCGCAACCACCATGGCCGCGGGATTCAGAGAGCATCTTCAACTCCGGCGTCCAGCCATAGTCGGCCTTGTTCTCCTGGATGAGCCCCTTGATGCCGTCAACCTCCGGGGTAATCGTCGGGGTATAGGTGTTGTTATCGATCACTGGGTTGGCGCCCTTGTAGGGGAGGTCGGATTTCTGCCAGTTGGGCATGGGTACCTCTTTGCCCTTCTGACCTACGTAAGCGACGTTGTAGGCCCAGTAGTTGCTGATGGTGTCTGCCGGATACTCCACTGACCATTCACACGGCTGCACGGTCTTCTCCAGGAGTTCACCCTTCTCGCCAGAGGTGAGGTCCGGGTAAATGCCCTGCACCACGTTCTTGGCTTTAGCTACCTTGATTGGCTTCGACTTAGACGGTGAACTGGCCGATGGGCCACTTACCCCATTCTGCAGGGCATAGGTCTTGCAGCCCTTGCCGTTCTTGCCTGGAGCTTTGGTTCCCTTCATGGTTTTGATGCACTTTGCCATGTCGTCGTAGCGCTGATCCAGTTGGAGCAACTGCCGCTGAATAATGGCCCACAAGGGTGCAGTACCAGGAGTTTCTGGCGCCGGATTGGCCTGCGTTCCCGGGAGTTCCCAGGCAGGTGCTGCGCCGTAGCAGTTTTGTTTGCCTGAAGCCTCGACAGCCTTCAGAACCTCACTCTTTACATCTTCCTGTGTGCCTGCTGACGGATCATTCTGGATGATCAATCCCGCGAGCTGCCCGGCGAGAATCTCCAGTACTCCTTCTGGCAACTCGTTAATGAGGGTGGAGGCCCCCGAGATGCCGCAAGCGACCACAAGTGGATAGAACAGCACGTCGTTACCGCCGATAGTGAAGGACACCGTGTCGGCGACCAACTTGCCGTTACGAAGTGCAGCATGGGCCTGGTCGATCTGTGCCGGTGTGTAGCCGTAGTCAACCCCGTTAGTCAGGCCGTTCTTCTGTGGGTGCAGGATACCGCCCTGACCTGTCAAATCTCCCAGTAACTTCTGGTTGGCGACGAGGTTGCCACCCGAAACCTGAGCACCGGTGCAGGCCACGTCAACCAGGGTCACGTTCGACCGCGGGCTGGTCTTCTCCACTTCGAGTGCGGCGCGCACCTGGCCGGCCCAGCGGGAGCGGTGGCAGCGGTTGTCGTCCCAATCAATCCAGCGAGCATTCGAAAAGTTGGGGTCGGTGTTCTGCTTGTAGAACGGTGGGAAGCCTTCACCGGAGGAGTAGGAGTCACCCATGATCACCATCAGGTGATTCTTGACCTTTAGCTTTTTGGCGTCACCCGTCACCGATGATCCGGAGGAGGACTTGATCTGCAACTTGGTCTTGAAGTTGCCCTCGGGTAGTTTCAGCTTCTTCTTTTCGGGGCACGTGCCCTTCGCTTTGCCACTCACTCGGATGGTCTTCTTCTTATTCATTTGGATTATCCAGGTGCAGGTCAGTTTCCCGGGCCCCGCGATGGTCGAGCCGTCCAGCATGACCTTGTACTTCCCATTCTTGGGTAGCGGGCCGTAGCGGTTGTAACCAGAGTCCTTCGACCACTTGGTCTTCTTCATCTTGTCGTCGGGGATGCCGTCCTTGCCGTCTATGTATTGACCACCCGCGTAGTACTCAGGTGACCCAACCTCACAGAAGAACGGATTGGCTGAGCCATCTGGCTTGGCCGCGCCTGCCTCGCAGGCCACCCACTTCTTCTCGTCCGTCATTTGCGCTGGCATTGACCAATCCCAGGTGTTGGCTCCGGAGATTCGATCGCCGCGACTTGGCGCTGCTTCCTGTTGCGGTGTGGCCTCCTGTTGGGCGGCAGCGGGTGCCTCGGGTACCGCCTCCTCGGCGGTGGCGGCGGTGGTGGTCATCGGCACGAGTGCCCCGAGCACCAGGGCACCAGAACCCAGGGCGACGGCAGCAGCACGAAAACGAGATGGCATAGGGACTCCTTCGTTGGCCACAACTTATTCCGCAACTGGGGCTGTTGCGACCGGAATGGACGAACCGGTCGGGGAAATCTGCATCGTTTCGCCGCAGGTCGGCAAGATGTCCGATTTGGGGTCTTAGTGCCTGAGCCAAAGGGCCGGTGTGTTTGGACAGCGAGTTCTTGGAAATTGCGGATGACCTACGGCGGCAGCGGCCCCCGATCACCTCGATCTGGGGCCGGTGAGCAGATTCTTGGGAAATCTTTTCGTTTTCTGTTGCGGCAGAGCGGGTGCCCTCATCTCTGCAGTACGAGACAGAGGAGCGAGCCATGAATACGTGGAGCGAATCGACTACTATCCGTAGACCATTGGGACGGACAGTAGCGGCCCTATTGCTCGGTGTGTCGGCTATCCTGATAGTCGCAGCTGTGGAAGAAAGCGACCGTTCTGCTGGTAGTGGAGGACCAGTAGCGGTAGCACCGGCGCCGTGAACCGCGGTGGAAACGACAGTTCGGTGTCGATTGGCCTCTTTTCAGACGTCGGCGCCGTGGAGCGACGGAGGTTGGCTATGGGTTCGCATCCTGCAGTTGATGACGGCGGCATCGTCGATACGCTGCACTCCGACCCCAATGAGGGCTTCACACTGCTTTACCAAGCGTATGCGGAACGACTGTTCGCCTACTGCACCACCGTGTTGCGAGACCGGGACTCAGCGGCTGATGCCAGTCACGACTGCTTGGTGGCGGCCGTGACCAAAATTGACACCCTTCGCTCCGCCGAACGACTGCGGCCGTGGCTGTTCGCGATTGCCCGCAACGAATGTTTCAAGATCCTGCGCAATCAGGGCAAGGTCGTGACCGATGAGGAGGCGATTGAGATGCAATCAACCGCCCCCGACATGTCGGCTGGGGTTTCCTCGTCTGAATCGCAGCAGCTGGTGTACGAGGCGCTGCAGTCGCTGTCGCCGGGAGATCGTGACGTCCTGGCGCTGGCGCTGCGCAACGACCTCGACGCAGCACAGGTGGCTGAAGCCATGGCGGTCAGTCCCAACGAAGTGAGGGCTCGGCTGTCACGCGCCCGTAGTTCGCTGAACGGTGCCGTCAGTGCGCTGGTATTGCTGCGAGACAAGAATCAGGATTGCCCGGAACTGCAGGAGATTGTGGCTGGCGCCGGAGCTGAACTCACTCCGCTGCTGCGCAAGCGCATCTCCCGGCACATCAAAGAGTGCGATCAATGTCGCGACAGTAGTCACACCAAGGCGCTCTCCTACGTCTCGGCCTTCACGCTGCCGCTGGTGTTGGTACTGCCGAAAGGCTTCGAGGCACGCGCGGCGGAGTCTGCTCACGAAGCACTGAGCCAGATCGGCGACGGGGCAACAGAAATTGGAACCACCGGTGCCGGTTCCGACGGAACTGTTCCAATCGATGCTGGCGGCGCCTCACTAGGCGACGGCGGCGGGGCAAGTCAGGTCGCAGCTGCGGCAGGGGCGAGCGCAGGCAAGAAGGTCGCGGCGGTTCTGATGGCATCGGGTCTCGGGGCGGCGGCCGTCTTTGCCATTACGGTGTGGGTTCCTGGCGGCACCGAGCCACAACCGTTGCCGCAGGCGCAGTCGCCGTCGATTGACGATCTACTCGAGAGCGCCCCCCGGATCACGGTTGAACCTGGCGCGCCCCAGCAGCAGCAAGGTTCGGCCCAGCGTGGCGAACGAGGGCAGCGGGGCAATGACTCAGAACAGCAGGGAACTGATGCCAACCAACCGGGCGGTGACGGCGGTACCGGTGGCCAGGTAGCTGGCAATAGTCAGTCCGGTGGC
>Ga0055584_100008333_pt1 | contig 10163 bp, 7 predicted proteins | sample OSDHelmetaG_FD_58716 | JGI IMG/M metagenome (GOLD analysis project Ga0055584, IMG submission 58716) | Pelagic marine sediment microbial communities from the LTER site Helgoland, North Sea, for post-phytoplankton bloom and carbon turnover... | ecosystem: Environmental > Aquatic > Marine >...
GGTCGCATTGCTTCCGTCGATCAGATTACTGATTACGGTTATCGCCCATCCGAACACATCAGTCCCATTCTGGGACCGCACGCTTTTCAAAGATTGTTGCCCATGAGGACAACGCTTCAAAACTCGGATCCGGGAGTTCAGATATTTCGCAGAAAGCTTAAGGGATTGTGATCACCACGAGCAGCGTGCGCTAAATCTGACAAGCGCACCCTAAGCGGGCCGCTTCTGTTTTCCAAGCATTTTTTTCGCCGTTTTTCGGACGGTTCACAAGGACGCAAAAATCAGAACGCGCGCGGTACCAGAAAGATCATGACGAACGTCCTGTCGCGCGAGACCGGCTTCGCGTGCGATCTCCGTAACGGTCGCTTCCTGACCGTATCCGATTTCCAGAAATACCGTTCCGTCTTCGCTCATTTTTGCACCGACACACGCCAGTATCCGTCGATAGGCATCCAGTCCATCCGCACCACCATCGAGCGCCAGACCCCGTTCGAAGGTCACAACTTCCGGTTCAAGACCGGCCAGGTCTCCCGTCTCGATATAAGGCGGGTTGGAGATGACGATATCGAAAACATCCGACAGTTCGATTTCCCATTCTCCCTCCACCCAGCGCACCCGATCGTCACAACAAAGCTGTTCGGCATTCCGTGCCGCGATCTGCAACGCCGCAGGAGAGACATCGACGCCCGTTCCAAGCGCGCCCGGAATTTCCGAAAGCAGAGTCAACAACAGGCACCCACTGCCCGTGCCAAGATCGAGTATCTGCAGTGGTGACGTCCGGTTCGACACATGATCGAGGACTGCCTCAATCAGGGTTTCGCTGTCCGGCCGTGGCGTCAGAACATCCGGGCTCACAATAAATGGCCGTGACCAGAACTCGCGCGCGCCCAGAATATGGGAAACCGGCACCCGCATTTCGCGACGTGCCAGCATCGCGTCAAATCGCGCCAGATCATCTGCGGACAGAACCGCGTCAGGATTTGTATAGAACCAGGTCTGGGTGCAGTTCATCGCCTGCGCAAGAAGAACACGGCCATCAAGAGCGGCGGTTTCAACACCGGCGGTTTCCAAACGCTCTCTGGCCTGCGCCAGCACCTTGCGAACTGAGTGACCCTCAGCGTCAGGCATCAGCGGTCTCGTCTTCCGCCAGACGTGCAGCCTGATCTTCGGTCACCAGTGCATCGATCAGCTCATCGAGCCCTTCACCATCCAGGATACGCTCGAGCTTGTGCAGGGTGAGGTTGATCCGATGATCGGTCACCCGGCCCTGCGGATAATTGTAGGTCCGGATACGTTCCGAGCGATCCCCCGAACCCACCTGACTCTTTCGGGCCTGGGCGCGCTCAACATCGATCAGCTGACGCTCATGCTCATACAGCCTGGCGCGCAGCACCCGCATCGCCTTGGCCCGGTTCTTGTGCTGGGACTTTTCATCCTGCTGGGTGACAACAATACCGGTGGGCAAATGGGTGATGCGGATCGCACTGTCCGTGGTGTTCACCGACTGACCGCCCGGGCCCGATGCGCGATAGGTATCAACCCGCAAATCGGCATCCGCGATGTCCACATCCACCTCCTCGGCTTCCGGAAGCACCGCCACTGTTGCGGCCGAAGTGTGAATACGCCCGCTGCTTTCGGTTTCAGGTACACGCTGAACCCGGTGAACCCCCGATTCATATTTTAGCCGCGCGAACACGTCGCTGCCCGAAATACTCGAGACGATTTCCTTGAAGCCGCCGATCCCGGTGTCGCTGGCATCCATGACCTCGACCTTCCAGCCGCGGTTCTCCGCATAACGCTGATACATCCGAAACAGATCCGCTGCGAACAGCGCTGCTTCGTCTCCGCCGGTGCCCGCCCGAATTTCCAGAATGGCATTCTTCGCATCCGCTTCATCCTTGGGAAGAAGCATGAATTTAAGAGTCTGCTCCGCTGCGGGTTCGCGTTCGCCCAGCTCAACCAGTTCAAGCTCGGCGAGTTCTTTCATTTCCGCGTCCGCATTATCGTCTGCGAGTATCTCGCGCAATCCTACCATCTCCTCTCGCAGATCGCGAAGCGCGCGGATCGATTCCACGACTTCGTTCAGCTCGGCATATTCCTTGGACAGGCGCACGAATTCCTGGGGATCGCTGCCATCGGTTTTTGAAAGCAAATCAGAAAGTTGCTCATGCCGGGAAACGACCCGGTTGAATTTGTCATCCAGACTCATTCTATTTGCTCCCTTGGGGCGGTTCATCGTCCCCGGATTGAACGTCACGATCCAACGCGAAAAGACGGCGCACCGCTTGCGCGATGGCATCCGTGTTGTCGCCACTTCGAGCTTCTGCCCGCAACACCTCGGACGGTGTGTGCAGCAACCGGTTGATCAGACGCCGCGTCACTTCCGCAGCGTCCGTATCGCCGGACTCAGCCAGAATATCAGTGCGCATCTGCTCGAAATAGATGCGCAGGTCAGCCACTTCCTGTCCCGCCCCACGTTCGGCCTGGGAACCCAGAAACCTATCCACGTGGCCTTCGACAATACGCCATGCCTCGCGTGTGGCTTCATCCCGCGTCGCACGATTGGATCGTGAAATCGATTCGAGATCATCAAGGTCATACAAGAAAACATCATCCATCTCTGCGATCGCCCGTTCGGCATCCGCCGGTATCGCCACATCGAGGATAAAAACCGGCTTCCGGCGTCGGGCCCGAATGGCATCGCGCATAATCTCCGATGTCACGATCTCCCGTCCGGTTCCCGCAGCGCCGATCACCAGATCGGCGCGTTCAAGCGCACCGGCCAGTTCGTCATAGGTCACCGCGTGTGCGTCAAAGGCATGAGCAGCTGAATCAGCACGCCCGGGCGTCGGTCCTGCGACCGTGATATGCCGCAAACCGTGACGCCGGAAATGCTCCAGCATCAGCACGCCCATCTCACCCGGCCCCAACAGCAGAGCAGAAACCTTATCGAGGTCGCCGAACAGACCGCGCACAGCCTGAATTGCCGCATTCGCCAGGGACACAGGCCCTTCGGCGATAGCCGTGTTCGTGCGCGCGTCCTTGGCCGCCGAAAAGGCCTTCTGCAACAGCCCGTCCACTTCACTGCCAAGGGTGCCCGCGCGACGCGCGCGCGCGTGCGCATCCTTGATCTGGCCCAGAATTTCCGCTTCGCCGACAATCGCGCTTTCAAGACTGGCTGCAACACCGAACACATGCCGGACCGCCTCCCGGCCCTGTCGCGCGTAGAACGCACCCGGCTCCGCAGGCTCGCCGCCGAGGCGCAATTCCAAGAGTTCACGCGCAACACTTGTACTTTCATCCACGGCGCGGGTTGCACCGAATATCTCCACCCGGTCGCATGTGGAAATCACCATGGCCTGTTCGAAGCCACGCGCACGCAGGCGCTCCAGCAGGGCAGCCTCGTCACCTGGTTCGACGAAAAGTCGATCCCGAAACGCTGTACTGCTGGTTTTATGGCTGGCGCCTACGACGAGGAAGTCGGCCGGCGCCGCCCGATCTTCGGGAGGGTGGCCCATTTCGACTCGTCGCTAACGGTATGCTGCGAGGTGATCCTTGAGATCGGTGATGGCGACATCGGTCTGTTCGCCGCTGTCCAAGTTACGCACCGTGACAGATGCTTTCGCCAACTCGTCATCTCCGATCAGCACGGCAGCGGCCGCATGGATCCGATCTGCGCGTTTCAATCCCCGCTTGAGCCCACCCTTGTAGACCAGCTCCACGGTCAGTCCGGCCAGCCGCAGCTCTCGCGACAGGCGCAGCGCCTCATGTTCTCCGGCCTCGCCCAGTCCGATCAGGGTGATCGCGCGGGCGGCTGGTGTAGCCGTACCCGCCATCATCGCCAGTCGTTCGATCCCCGCACCCCAACCTACGCCGGGGGTTTTCGGCCCGCCCATGGTTTCGATCAGGCCGTCATAACGTCCGCCGGCCAGCACGGTCCCCTGGGCGCCCAGTGCTTCGGTCGTGAACTCGAAGGCGGTGTGAGAATAATAATCAAGGCCGCGGACAATATGCGGATTGCGCGTATGGGCGACGCCCACAGTATCCAACCCGTCCTGCACCGCTGCGAAGAACGCCGCAGCTTCCTCGGTCATGTAGTCGTCGAACACCGGGGCATCGGCGACCAGTTCACGGTCACCGCGATCCTTTGAATCCAGAATGCGCAGCGGATTGCGCACCAGGCGATTCTGGCTCTCTTCTGATAGCTGGTCAGAAACATCGGAGAAATATTCGATCAGGGCAGCGCGATACTGTTCCTTGCTTTGCGCATCGCCCAGCGTGTTCAGTTCGAGCTTCGTCTCCGAAAGAATGCCCAGCGCATCGAGCACATCGGCAGCCATCGCGATCACTTCCACATCCGCGGCCGGTTCGGCCACACCGATCAGCTCGACCCCGAACTGATGAAACTGGCGCTGGCGACCCTTCTGAGGGCGTTCATGGCGAAACATCGGCCCGTGATAGAAACACTTCAGGGGCAACTCGTTCTGCAGCCCGCCGGAAATAAAGGCGCGCGCGATCCCGGCGGTTCCCTCGGGACGCAGGGTCAGGCTGTCGCCGCCCTTGTCATCGAAGGTGTACATCTCCTTGGTCACGATGTCGGAGGTGTCCCCCAGTGTGCGCTGGAAGACTTCGGTGAATTCGAAAATCGGCGTCGCCATGGGTACAAACCCGCAGCGTTCCGCCACACTGCGCGCGGCCTCCGCAATGGCGAGATGCGCACGCGCGTCATCGCCGATCAGATCATGGGTACCGCGTACTGGTTGAAGTTTGGCCACAGTCAGGCTTCCGACTTGTCGGTTATTCTGCCGCCGAGGACAATTCGGCTTCGGCATCGGCGGCTTCGATCTCGGCCGCCTTTTCCTCCACCAACTCGACTAGGTGATCGACGATCCCTTTGTCCTGCAAGCGATGATGCGGTTGTCCCGCAAGATAAACCTGATGGGTGCCCCGACCGCCGCCGGTGAAGCCGATATCGGTCATCGTCGCCTCTCCCGGTCCGTTCACCACGCAGCCAATCACCGACACGGTCATGGGGGTGGTGATATGCGCGAGGCGATCTTCGAGCACACGCACGGTTTCGATCACATCGAATTGCTGACGCGCGCAGGACGGACAGGAAATGACATTCACGCCGCGATGACGAAGCCCGAGCGACTTGAGCAGATCAAACCCGACCTTCACCTCCTCGACCGGATCGGCGGAGAGCGAAACCCGCAAAGTGTCGCCGATACCCGACCAGAGCAGCATGCCCAGACCGACCGAGGATTTGACCGTGCCGCTGCGCAGGCCACCGGCTTCGGTGATGCCGATATGGAGCGGGTAGTCACAGGCTTTGGCCAGCCCCTGATAGGACGCTACGGCGAGGAACACATCGGAGGCCTTGACCGATATCTTAAACTCGAAGAAGTCCTCATCCTCGAGCAGACGAACCGAACTCAGCGCGCTCTCGACCAGGGCGTCGGGACAGGGCTCGCCGTATTTGTCCAGCAATTCCTTCTCCAGGCTGCCACCATTCACGCCGATCCGCATGGAGCAGTTGTTGTCCTTGGCGGCCTGCACGACCTCGCGCACACGCTCGCGCGAGCCGATATTGCCCGGGTTCAGGCGCAGACAGGCCGCACCGGATTCGGCAGCCTCGATGGCGCGCTGATAGTGAAAGTGAATATCGGCGACAATCGGAACCGTGACTTCGGGCACGATCTCGCGCAGCGCCTTGGTGCTTTCCACATCCGGGCACGACACCCGCACGATATCCGCACCGGCCACTTCCAGTTCTCTAATCTGCGCGATCGTCCCTGCCACATCCGTGGTGCGTGTGTTGGTCATCGACTGCACCGTGATCGGCGCATCGCCGCCCACGGGGACATCACCAACCATGATCTGCCGACTCTGACGGCGATCGACATCGCGATAGGGGCGCACACTCATGGTCTGATCAAAGTCCTTGGATTCAGTCGGAGAAAGTATTCGTAACATGCGCGCGGTCACCCGGAAATTCAACCGGAACCCGCCGCCGCCGGGTAAACGAGGTTATTCGATGACGGCCGCACCCGATTTCAGCAAATCGGGGTCCAGACGCACATCGTGCCGCACATCACCGCGTCGGCCAATCGTCGGCACAGCGACGTCATCCACACGGATGTCGAGACCACCGGCATTGTTGGTCCGCAACCGCAATCCGGGACGATCAGGCACCAGATAACGGTCACCAGGCTGCAGCATCTGAGTCAGCAACGCATTCTCCTGGCTGTCCATCACCTGAACCCATGTCCCCGCATCACGTGCCGTCAGTAAGATCCGTGCATCGCGATTGACCGTGCCGTAGGTCCGTCCATCGGTCGCACCTTCTGTTGAGGCAGAACCGGCAGGGATACTTGGCGGCGCGGCGATACTGCCCTGAGGCGGCAGTGCGACACCGACATTCAGCTCCGTATTGGGACCTGTCGGGCGCGCGATCACGGGCGGGGTCGGTTCCGGCTCGGGTACAGACGCCGGTTCCGCAGCAGAGATAACGACCGGCGGGCCATCCTCCTGCGCGACAGCAGTCTGCGAGACGGCCGGTGCCGGGCTCGGCGCATCTGCGGTAACGGTTGCAGCGGCGCTGGTTTCTGACACGGTGGCGTCGCGATCAACTGGTGGCTCGGAAGCCCCGGTCACAGCTTCAGGCGGCGGCGGGACCCGCGCCACGACGATGCTGTTCTGGTTCTGCCACCAGTACCAGCCACCAAATCCGGCCGCAGCCAACAACAGACACAGCGTGACGACCACGCCACCGGGAAATCTGCCTTCGGGCACGGGGGTGGGAAACTCGAGCTCCTGAGCACTGTCAATGCCACTGGCTTCCCGTTTGAATCGTTCGACGATTGTCGGAACATCAAGCCGTAGATAAGTTGCATAGGAACGGACAAACCCGACTGCATAGGTGGTCCCGGGCAGTTCATCGAACCGCCCATCTTCAATGGCCTGAAGATAAACCCCGCGAATGCGCAGGGTCTGCGCAACATCGGCAACAGATCGTTCGGTGTTTTCCCGCGCTTCACGCAAATATGCGCCGACATGATCCACGCCCTCGACCGAATGAATCGTGTCGGCTGCGCCATCCTGATTCAACACACGAAGCGATCGTGGGTTCAAACGTACCATCGGGTTTCCTGTCCGCACAGGGTGCGAAAGTACCATCCCTGTGTGACGTAAAGTTCTGTTTCAGTCAACGCAACTACGACGTAAGTATCGAAAATAAAACGCAATTCCCAGCAACCATCCGCGTTCCTACCAAAACCGACTCGGCGCTGCAATCTTTTAGACCTCGACCCCGTGGTCCCGGGCGAAACCCTGAAGGTACCGGCGTATGCTCGGGGCGCTCGAATGTAGCATCCGGTCCTGATAGGCCATCAGGTCTTCCAACGGCAGTGATCGCACCATGGCCTTCACTGGCCCGACACTCACAGCCGTCATGGAAAGGCGCTCATAGCCCAGCCCGAGCAAGGCCATCGCCGCGACCGGGTCGCCGGCCATTTCGCCACACACAGTCAGCTGCGTGCCCGCGTCACGACAGGAATTACAGACGTTTTTGAGGAAAATCAGAGCCGCCGGCGCGAGGGAATCATAGCGCCCTTCCAGCCGGGGGTTGCCCCGGTCCGAGGCAAACAGGAATTGCACCAGATCATTGCTGCCCACCGAGAGAAAATCGATCCGGGGGAGCAGATTTGTCAGTTGCATCGCCAAAGCGGGAACCTCCAGCATCACGCCCACACGCACCGTGTCGGGAAGCTCCTGTCCGAGTCCGCTCGCCCGCTCCATCTCCATATCTAGCAGCCGGTGCAGCGCATCGAGTTCGGACACCTGGGCGACCATCGGAAACATCACCGAAAGCTCGCGCTGGCCCGACGCTCGGATCAGCGCACGCAGCTGATGCCGGAGCATGACCGGCCGATCGAGCGCGATCCGGGTTGCCCGCCAGCCCATGGCCGGATTTTCCTCCGCACCACTCTGCAAATACGGCAAGGCCTTGTCGCCGCCGATATCGAGGGTGCGAAACACCACCGGTCTGTCACCTGCTTCATCAAGCACCCGCGCATAGAAGGACGTCTGCGTCGCCACATCGGGATAGGTCGCGCGCATCATGAATGGAATCTCGGTGCGATAAAGACCGACTCCTTCAGCGCCGGTCTCTGCGAGATGGTTCACATCCGCCAGCAGTCCGGCATTCAGCAGCAGCGAAACACGGTGTCCATCCCGGGTTTCGGCCGGCACATCCCGCAGATTGCGATAAGTCTCCTGACGGGTGCCCTGAGCTTCGAGGGCCACGTCGAAATTCGCCGTGAGCTCATCTCCGGGACGCAGATAGACCACGCCATTGGCCGCATCCACCAACACGTCGTCACCGGTATCGACCCGTGACAGCAATCCGTTCACGCGCCCGATCAGCGGGATGCCCAGCGCCCGCGTCACAATCGTCGCATGGGCATTGGCGGAACCTTCTTCCAGCAGCACTGCACTGAGCGCACCGGCTTCGTAGTTCAGAAGCTCAGCTGGCCCCAGCGAACGCGCGACGAGCACCGTGTGTTCGGGCAGCTGCAACCCGACATCTTCATCACCGCCCATCAACTGGCGCAGCAACCGGTTGGTAAGCTCCTCGAAATCCAGCAGACGTTCACGCAACAACCCGCTGCTGGCCTGAGACATGCGCACCCGGGTTTCTTCCTGCACCCGTTGCACGGCGGCCTCGGCCGAAAGACCCTGATGGATTGCTTCGTTGATCCGGCGGACCCAGCCGCGATCTTCGGCAAACATCCGGAATGTTTCCAGCACCTCACGATGTTCACCCGACGCAGAGAGGTCCGGTCGCTCCAGCGCCGCATCGAGCTGAATATGCAGCGCTTCCAGCGCCACGCGGACACGCGCTTCCTCCTGCACCGCATCATCGCTCAGCATCCGGTCGATGGCGACACGACGCTGGTGGATGAAGGCCACCCCCTTGGCCAGACCCGGGCTCAACGCCCTGCCCTCGAGCCGCTGCGGCAGCGCGGCGTCTTCGCTGTCATATCTCGCTTCGCGAATGTCCGTGATCTGACCACCAGCCACCATCTCGGCGAGTACCATGGCCGTAGTTTCGAGAATCTCGACCTCTTCATCGCCATATTCACGTGCGGTCTGGTTTTGAATCACCACCACACCAAGCACCCGTCCGCCGCGCAGGATCGGCACGCCCAGCAACGAGGAATAACGTTCCTCACCGGTTTCGGGACGATAGGCGAAGAGACGATGTTTCTGCGCGTCTGCAAGCGCCACGGGCATGGCCTGTGCTGCCACGAAACCGACCAGTCCTTCACCCACCATCAGGCGCGTGTTGTGAACCGCATCCGGGCGCAGGCCTTCGGTGGCGAACAATTCGAGCGCATCACCGGCGCGACGCAGATAGATCGAGCAGACCTCGGCCACGAGCTCGCGGGCAATCAGCGTCACAATGAGATCGAGTTGCTCCTGCGCAGAGCCCGGCCCGGCCATGATGTCGCGCAACTGGCGCAGCAGACGGCGGGCACCGACCCATCCGAGATTCGCCGCCGTCGTCGTCATGACCACAGACCCTCACAACGCCCCGCCGAAGCGCGGCTTCGACCGGGCTCGGGGTGGGCGAAGCAAATCATCAGTGTCTCGTTCAGGCGGCGTCCAGGCCGTAGACAGTGTGCAGGGCACGCAGGGCCAGTTCGGTGAACTCCTCGGCGATCAGGACACTGATCTTGATCTCGGAAGTCGAGATGACCTGAATATTGATCCCGCGTTCGGCCAGGGATGAGAACATACGCTGGGCGACGCCTGCGTGACTGCGCATGCCAACGCCAACCACGGAGACCTTCACCACATTAGCGTCAGGGACCAGATCGGTATAGCCAAGTTCATCCTTGCGATCGTTCAGGATTTCGATGGCCCGGTCCAGATCACCGCGCGTGACCGTGAAGGTCATGTCGGTGCTCGACCCGTCTTCCGACACATTCTGCACGATCATGTCGACATTCACATTCGCATCGGCCAGCGGCCCGAAAATGGCGGCGGCCACGCCGGGGCGATCGGCCACCCGCATCAGGGTGATCTTGGCTTCATCGCGGCTGTAGGTCACGCCGCTGACAATTTCATGTTCCACGATATCTTCCTCGTCCACCACC
>Ga0055584_100008334_pt1 | contig 10163 bp, 9 predicted proteins | sample OSDHelmetaG_FD_58716 | JGI IMG/M metagenome (GOLD analysis project Ga0055584, IMG submission 58716) | Pelagic marine sediment microbial communities from the LTER site Helgoland, North Sea, for post-phytoplankton bloom and carbon turnover... | ecosystem: Environmental > Aquatic > Marine >...
ACCATTAGGGCGACATCGGCTTCCACGGTGACGTCTCCGGCGCGCGCCAGAAAGCGGTCTCCGAGAGCCTCGCCGAGGGTGTCCAGTCCCTCCACGTTCACGTCGCTTCCCAGGACACTGGCGCCCTCGGCATGCAGTCGCTCGGCGATCGCCCGCCCGATCCCCGACGCGGCGCCGGTGACCATGGCGACTTTCCCATCAAATCGTCCCTTGGAATGTGTCATGGTGTTCGCTCCGATTTGCGCCAGCCTGGGCGTGATCTCGTCATTTCAGCATTGTTGTCCAAATCCGCGGCGACCGCTACGGTCGGTAAACTTTCGAACACCGCCTCCGCCATTCACGCCATTCCGCAAAGGCCCCCGCCATGAGTGAAGACCAATCGAAGGATGCCATCGTTATCGGCGCCGGGATCGTCGGCATCTGCGCCGCCCTGGCGCTGCGCGAGAAAGGCTTCGACGTTACCGTGCTGGACCGGGTCGGCCCGGCGGAAGCGACCAGTCATGGCAATGCCGGCGTGGTCTCGCCATGGTCCTGTGTGCCGCAATCCATGCCGGGACTTTGGAAGAGCGTGCCGAAATGGCTGCTTGATCCAGAAGGCCCGCTGAACGTGCGCTGGGGGTATCTGCCGACCATGGTCCCCTGGCTGGGCAAGTTCCTTTCCGCCGGCGCGCTGGAACGCCTGCCGGCCATCGCCGACGCGATGCTGGCGGTGAACCGGCCCAATCTGGATCTGTACCATCAGTATCTGGCCGGAACCGGCGAGGAAAACCTGGTCACCGATTGCAACTATCTGCATGTCTCGCGAACCGCCCAGGGCGCCGATCCCAACAGTCTCGCCTGGCGGCTGCGACGAGAGCGGGATGTCCCCTTCGAGGCGATAAGCGGCGACGAGGCGCGGGAGATGGAGCCGGAACTGTCGCCCGACATCAAGGCCGCGGTGGTGATCCGGCAACAGGGACGCACGGTCAATCCTGGCCGGCTCGGCAAGGTCCTCGCCGCCAAGGCCGAGGCAATGGGCGTCACCTTCCCCCTTACCGAGGTCAAGGCGATTGCCCCACGCGAGGGCGGCGGATACCGCGTCGACACCAATGACGGCCCGCGCGAGGCCGGAACCGTGGTCCTTGCCGCGGGCGTCTGGTCGGCGCGCCTTCTCGAGCCGCTCGGCGTCAAGGTGTCCCTGGAGGCCGAGCGCGGCTATCACCTGATCTTCAAGGACCCGGGCGTCTCGCTTACCCATTCGATCATGGACGCGGACAACAAGTTCGTGACCAGCCTGATGGAAATGGGCGTGCGCAGCGCCGGCACCGCCGAATTCGCGGGCATCGACGCCGCGCCGAACTACAAACGGGCAAAGGTCTTTGCCAAGCACACCAAATCGCTGCTGCCGAACCTGAATATCGACGAGACCGTGGAATGGATGGGCCGTCGTCCGTCGCCGCCGGATTCCGTGCCCTATATCGGCGAGGTTCCGGGATACCCCCGGCTCTTCCACGGCTTCGGGCATGGCCATCTCGGATTGACCGGCGCGCCGATGACCGGACGCATGATCGCGGCGCTCGCGTCGGGCGAACCCTTGAACGTGGACATGACGCCTTATCGGATCGACCGTTTCTAGGGTCGGGCTCCCAATGCTAGGATCCGTATCAACACAGATGGACTAGGAAACAGGAGGTCGATCAAATGGCGTATGAAACCATTGAGGTAAACCCGATCAGCCCGGTGATCGGCGCCGAGATCGCCGGTGTCGACATCTCCAAACCCCTGGGCAATCAAACCTTTCGCGAGATCCATGACGCCCTCATGGAACATCAGGTGATCTTTTTCCGCGACCAGGAAATGACCCTGGACGAACACAAGACCTTTGGCCGGATGTTCGGCGAGTTGCACATCCATCCCTCGGCGCCAAAGCCGGAGGGGCATCCCGAGGTACTGGTCATTCACGCCGACGAGAACTCCAAGGTCGTGGCCGGCATGAAGTGGCATTCCGATGTCTCCTGCGACGTCGAGCCCCCCATGGGCAGCATCCTGCACATGCACGAGCTTCCGCCGGTCGGGGGCGACACCATGTTCGCCAGCATGTACGCCGCCTATGACGCACTCTCGGAGCCGATCAAGGACTTCATCGCCGACAAGCAGGCCTGGCACGAATCAATCGGTGTTCATCTCCATCGATTCGGCCACAAGGGTGCGTCCTTGCGCGACAGCGACAACGGTTATCCCGAGGCTCTACATCCCATCGTCCGCACCCATCCCGTCAGCGGGCGCAAGGCCCTGTTCGTGAATGAGAATTTCACCACCAGGATCGAAGGCCTCAAGAAGAACGAGAGCGATGCGATCCTGAAAATGCTCTACGATCACATCGCCACGCCGGAATTCCATTGCCGCTTTCGCTGGCAAGAGAAATCCGTCGCGTTTTGGGATAACCGAAGCGCCCAGCACCGCACCGTATGGGATTACTACCCCCAGGTCCGCCACGGCTATCGGGTGACGATTTGCGGAGACAAGCCTTTCTGACGGAGCGTCATGGCTCGTTCAGACGAGCGTCAGGCTCCGAGTGGATTCTCGACCTCTATCTTGTCAACCTCGGCCTTCAATTTCAGCAGGCCGATGTCCCGGTTGCGGAACAACTCTTCCGGGCTCATGCCGCCGTAGTCGAAATAGCCGGCGCCGCTCATCACGCCCCCTCTTCCCTGGTCCATGAGCTTGTCCAGGGTCGGACTGCTGCCCTTGGGAACTGGCGGCGTATAGGTCATGTTCGCCATGCCGCGCTGCATCATGTCGAGGCCGGTGAAGTCAGCCTTCATCAGCGCGCCCATCAGCGCCATGCGCAGCGCGAGGCCGTATTTGATTGAATCGTCGATCGCCTTGGCCGACGCCCAACCCTCGTCCAACAGTTTGGTGATCTCCAGCCCCATCGCCGCCTGAAGACGGTTGGCGACGTAGCCGTTGATGAACTTCTCGAACCGCACCGGTTTCTTGCCCATGCCGTTATAAAGCGCCTCCATCTCGTCCATCACGCGGGCATCCGTCTTCGGACCCGGCGCCAGGTCCACAAGATCAATGATGTAGGGAGGCGTATACCAATGCGCGATCAAACAGCGTTCCTGACGGCTTTCGGGGATCAGCGGAAAAACGTCCAGGTTCGAGGTGTTGCTGGCGATGATCGCGTCGGCGGGCGCCGCCGCGTCGATCTCGGCGTAGACCTGGGTCTTGACCGGAATGTTCTCGACCACCGCCTCGACCACGAGGTCGGCGTCGCTTACCGCGTCCGCGAGCTTGGGAACCGGGGTGATTCGCGAGAGGGTCGCGGCCTTCTCCGCCGCCGTGATGGCTCCGGCGTCGACCATGGTCGAGAGCGCGCTATCGATCAGCACGACCCCGACCTCCAATTGCTTCTCGCTGATATCCTGCATCTTGACCTGGTGACCACCCGCCGCGTGCACCAACGCAAGCGCGTGCCCCAGAAGGCCAGCGCCAACCAGCGTAACCTTTGCGTTCGCGTCCATGTCTCTTCTCCGGCTCATTCAAATCGTTCGCGAGAGTAATCGCGCCGCCACCATCGCGCAGCGTAATTCCGAACCACCCTTTCGATATCAGAAGAGCGGGATCGGGTCGAAATCGATCATGCCCAGCAAACCGCGCTTGCAATTGAACGAGGAAATCAAACCATCGAGATATCAAGGGCGCGCAAAGCCGGGAGATCCGACTTTACATTTCACTTAATCCCCGACCACTCCATCGGCCGGCAGAGTTTGTTGTCCTGGCTGGCAACCAGGCCATCGGTTTTCGCGAGGTACTCGGCCCAGGCGGGATCGGCGTCCCGCGTCGCGCGGCGTTTTTCAAGATCGGCGAGGTTTTCGTAGCCCCAGAGATGTACGACCTGATGCAGCGGACCATGCTCGACCAGAAAGTAGCCGAGGGGATCGCCGATATGGCGCCGCAGAATCGGCAGGGCGAATTCCTCGAAAAGCGCGAGATAAGTCTTCATCTTGCGAGGGGTGATGTTGTAGGTGCGCACGTCGACGATCATTTTCGGCTCCCGATTGGCTCGGGCGGAGTTTAGGCCGCTCGGGGCTTGTGCGCCAAGCACCGGCGCGCTTCACTACCGGCGAAACCGATTATCTCGGAGAGCATGCCATGTCGACCCTGGATCCAAGCGCCGCCGTCGCGGGCCGCGAAGCCTTGGCGCGGGATATATTCGACGCGCTGGAAAGCCAGACCCATGACGGGATCGGTATCACCCGCGCCTCCTACGGTCCGGGCGAGCAGGCGGCGCGCGACATCATGGCCGAGGCGGCGGGAACATTGGACATGGCGGTTGAGGATGACGCGGCCGGCAATGTCTACATGACCCTGCCAGGCGCGGATCGCTCGGCGGCGCCGATCGTGATCGGATCGCATATCGACAGCGTAGCCCAGGGCGGAAATTTCGACGGCGCCGCCGGTGTCGTGTCGGGTCTGGTCGCCTGCGCGGGTCTCAAGGATGCCGGGATAACGCCGCCGCGCGACATTCGCGTGATGGGAATCCGTGCCGAGGAAAGTGCCTGGTTCGGCGTGTCCTATATCGGTAGCCGCTCGGCCCTCGGCACCTTGCCCGAGGGGGCGCTGGACGAGGCGCGCCGCGCCGATACCGGGCGCAGCCTCGCTGATCACATGGAGGAGGCCGGCTGCGATCCACAAGCATTGCGGGACGGCCAGGTGTATCTGCCGCCGGACAACCTGCACGCCTATCTTGAAGTCCATATTGAGCAGGGGCCCGTGCTGGAAGCCGAGGATTTTCCGGTCGGTATCGTCACCGGTATTCGCGGTAACCGCCGGCTCCCCCGCGCGCGCTGCATCGGCGAGTACTCGCATTGTGGCGGCGTGCCGCGTAGCCATCGGCTGGACGCGGTGATCGCCACCTCCGAACTGGTGACCGCGCTGGACGCGGTCTGGGATCAATGCGAGGCCGACGGCAAGGACTTCGCCTTCACCATTGGCAAGTTCTTCACCGACGCGGAATGGCACGCGATGACGAAGATCGCCGGCGCGGTGGAGTTCAGCCTCGATATGCGCAGCCTCGATGGCGATTTCGTCGAGGCGATGACGGGACGGGTTCGTGACCTCGCGGCGACAATCGCCGAGCGACGCGGCGTAACCTTCGAGCTGGGTGAGTTTACCCGCGCGGCGCCGGGCCCGATGGACCCCGCCATCAAGGCCGGAATGGCCGAAGGCGCGCGGACGCTCGGCATGAAGACCATGGACATCGCCAGCGGGGCCAGCCACGACGCCGCCGCCTTCGCCGCCGCCGGGGTCCCGACCCAGATGTTGTTCATCCGTAACGCCAATGGAAGCCATAATCCGGATGAGGCGATGGAAATCGCGGACTTCATGGAGGCCACCCGTCTGCTTGCCTGGTGGCTGGCGAACCGCGCGGCATGACGCCCGAACGATTCCGTCTGCTGATCGAGGGCACGCTAGCCGTCTGGCGCGTCGAGGGGTCGCTCTCCTTCAAGGACGACGAGGCTTCCTGCCATATCACGGCGGAAGGTCGCGATATGGCGACGGTCTCGCGCGAGGTTCAGCCCTTCGGGACCGTCTGGCGTATTCAAGAGCCGGGGCGCCGTGACCGGGTTCACCCCTCCGTCGGCGCGGCTTTGCGAAGCCTGCGGGAAATCTTGTGCCCCGAGCGCTCCACCGGCCGGGTTCTCTTTGTCTCGGAAGGCGGGCCATGAGCGCGCCTGTTCCGATGACCGTGGTCACGGGTTTTCTTGGCAGCGGCAAAACCACCTTGATCGCCAACTTGCTGCGCCGGCCCGAACTTTCCCGCACCGCCGTGATCATCAACGAGTTCGGCGAAATCGGCCTCGATCATGAGCTGATCGAAAGCAGCGAGGAGGATCTGGTTGAGCTCAGCACCGGGTGCCTATGTTGCGTGATGCGCGGGGATCTCACCAATGCCGTCCATCGCCTGATGGAAAAGCGCGGGGAAGGCCGGCCTTTCGAGCGCATCGTTCTGGAAACCACGGGGCTTGCCGACCCCGCCCCGATCGTCCACGCGGCGATCGCCGACCCGGCCCTGCGCGCTTTGGTTAGCCTCGATCGCGTGGCGGTGACGGTGGATGCCTTGACCGGGATCGCGTCGCTGGAAGCCCACGAGGAAAGCCGACGCCAGATCGCGCTGGCGGATGTGCTGTTGCTGACCAAGACCGATGTCGATGACAGTGGGGTGGCGGCGTTGCGGGACAGGATCGCGGCGGTTAACCCGGACGCCGACATCCTGTTTCCGGTTCGCGGCGAGATCGATCCAGTGGTGATTATCGGTGGCGCGACCGCTTCTCTCGGGGGCAGGCGTAAAGCGAGAGTACCGGACGAGAACACCGGTTCCCTTGACCATGACCACCTTGACCATGCCCATGGACATGGGTCAGACGAAATCACATCCGTGTCCCTACGTCTGGACAAACCCCTTCAAGCCGTCGCGCTTACCCTTTTCCTGCAGGCCTTGGCCGAGACTATGGGACCCGACCTGTTGCGCCTGAAGGGGATCGTGGAAGTCGCGGAAGCGCCGGATACTCCCGCTGTCGTGCATGGCGTGCAGCATGTTTTCCATCCCATGCGATGGCTCGATGGTTGGCCCGGAGGCGCGCGGGACTCTCGTCTCGTCATGATCGGCAAGGGTCTTTCAGAGCCCTGGGTGCGCGCGTTGCTGGATACAATCATCGAAGAGGTCGCTGAAGCCTCTGGACAATAGGGGGCGGTGTTCATGACAATTGGAGAAGCTCTATTCGAGGGAGATGGGCCATGTTTGATCTGATCCTGCGCGGCGGCACCGTCGTCACCCCCCATGGCGTGGGTGTCCATGACGTCGCGATGTCCGGCGAGACCATTGCCGCGATCACCAATCCCGGCGCGATCGGCGACGATCAGGCCAAGCGCTCCGTCGATGTGTCCGGCAAGATCGTCATGCCCGGTGGTATCGACCCGCATGTGCATTGCAAATGGCACATGCCGCTTCCGGGCGGCGGAGTCGGCTATACCGAAGGGCCCGACGTCGTCAGTCGGGCGGCGCTTTACGGCGGTACCACGACGATGATCGACTTCGCCGCGCGGATGGAAGAGATCCCGCTGCGCGAGGTGATCGCGAAACGCGACGAGGACTGGGTCGGGAATTGCTATTGCGACTATGCCTATCACGTCATGTTGTTGGGCGATGTGGAACCGCCGATCCTGGACGAGCTTGAAAGCGTCATCACCGACGGTTATCCGACGGTGAAGATCTTCACCACCAACATCACGCCCAGCCGGTCCGGGCGAATGGTGCATTTCGGCGATATCTGGGAGGTGTTCAAGATCATCACCCGCAATGGCGGCCTTGGTGTGATCCATGCCGAGGACAACGACATCGTCATGCACATGTACGAAAAGCTGATCCGCGAGGGCCGGGTCAGCTTTCACAACCTGGCCGAGGTTCACAACACCCTGTCCGAGGACCTATCCTTCCGCCGGGTCATCCGCCTCGCCGAGGCCGAAAACACACCGCTTTACATGATGCATGTCAGCGCCGGTACCGGAGTGCAGGCGATCCGCGAGGCGCGGGCCAAGGGACAGCCGATTTACGGTGAAACCCTGCACCAATACATGCTGTATAACTCCGAGGACTATAAGCGCCCGAACGGTCAGATTTATCACACCTATCCATCGCTCAAGTCGCCAGAGGATCAGGCGGCGCTGTGGGCCGGAACGCTGGACGGCGCGATCAATTCCGTGGCGACGGATGAGATTTGCTGCACCTTGCAAACCAAGCTGGTCGGCGACCGGATCGACGACACAACCGGTGGCAATGCCGGCGTCGAGCCCAGGGTCGCGGTGATGTATCAGGAGATGGTGACCACGCGCGGCTACTCGCTGGAGCGCTTTGTCGATCTGGTGTCCACCAACGCCGCCAAGATCATGGGTCTCTATCCCCGCAAGGGCGCCATCGCGGTCGGCAGCGACGCCGATATCGCGGTGCTCGACCCCACCATTCGCAAGAGGGTCCGGGTCGAGGATCTGCACGAGACCGACTACAGCCCCTGGGAAGGCCATGAGATTTCCGCTTGGCCGGTGATGACCGTGCTGCGCGGCAAGGTCATGGTCGAGGGCGGCGAATTCAAGGGCGCGCTGACCGACGGCAAGTACCTCAAGCGTGAAATCCCCGAGGATGTGCGGACCGCGCCGGCGCTATAGCGGTTGCTTGAATGGTTTTAAAAGATCGCTGATCTTCCCGACGAAAGCACAATACCGGCCGGGAAAATCAACGTCTCGATGTTTAGAAGGCCGGCTTGCCTCGCCGCCCGCCAAGGCCACACCTTGCGCCGAGCCTGACTCGGATACCGGTGACGGGTTGGACCGTCAGTCGCCCCCCATCCCGTAAATCTCTCGCGCCGCTTTCTCGGTCACGTATCCGTCGCGCACGTCCTCCAACAGGGCCGCGCGGTCCCGCTCGCCGGGATCGCCATAACCGCCGGAGCCAGGGACCTGGAGGTGGATCTTGCCACCATCGGGAACGTCGAAACCGCCCTTGCCCGGCGCCGGTTTGAGGGTGCCGTCGGTGGCCTCGGTCCAGATCCGGGCCGCCATGCCCGCCCCGCCGCCGGCCAGGCCGAACGGCGCCGATAGGGTTCGCTCCAGACAGGATGATGCCCGCGCCTTGTGGCCCAGCACGCTCCAGGTCCGGTGGGCGGCGAGACCGCCCCGATACTTGCCGGGACCACCGCTATCCGGGGTGAGCGCGTATTCCTCCACCCGAACCGGAAAGCTCATTTCCAGCACCTCGATCGGCGTGTTCATGGTGTTGGAGATGCCGCTGGCGACCGCATTGATGCCGTCCTTGTTGGGCCGGGCGCCAAAGCCACCCTTGATGGTCTCGTAGGAGACATAGCGCTGGCCGTTACGCGGGTCCTTGCCGCCGAAGGTGACGACCGCCGACGTCCCCTGACTGCAGGTCATCACATTATCCGGCCAGAACGGCGCCACCGCGCCGAAAGTCATGTCGCAGACCCGGTGCGAGATCTCGTGATTGGCATAGACAACGGGCGAGGGAAATTCGGCGTTCAGCACGCATCCCTTGGGCGCGGTGACCGTGATGGTCCGCCAGCACCCCGAGTTCGGCGGCGCCAGCCCATCGGGATCGACAATGGTCTTGAGCGCGGTGAAAACCCCCGAGGCGGTAACCGAAAGCGGCGCGTTCATCGGGCCGCTGACAGCCGGATCGGTGCCGTCGAAATCCACCTCCAGCGCATCGCCGGTCTTCTTGACGCGCATGCGGATGGTGAAGGGCTTATCCTCGGTATCGCCCTCCTCGATGATCCCGTCGCCGTCACAGAAATCCTCGAAGCGGGACTCGCCGTCCGGTAGGCGCGAGAGCAGGGTGCGCATCATCCGCTCGGAGTAGTTCATCACCTCGGCCATGGCGTCGACCAGCGTGTCGGTCCCGTATTTGTCGGCGAGCGCGCCAAGCCGCTGTGTCGCCCGGCGATTGGCGGCGATCTGGGCACCGAGATCGCCTCGCCGCTCCTCCGGCGTGCGGACATTGGCGAAGATGATCGCGTCCACGTCGCGGTTCAGCACACCTTTGGAGTAGAGCTTGATCGGCGGCAGGCGCAGGCCCTCGCCGAAAATCTCGGTCACCGCGCCGTAACTGCCTGGCGTGGCACTGCCGACATCCGGCCAGTGGGCGCGGATACCCGCGAAACCGATCAATTTGCCGCCATGGAAAGCTGGCGTAACCACGTTCACGTCCGGCAAGTGACTGCCGCCGAAATACGGGTCGTTGTGGATGTAGACATCGCCATCCTCGAACACGTCGAAGGCCATGGCGACGGCCTTGACCGCGTCCGGCATCGAGCCCAGATGGATCGGCAGGTCCGGGCCCTGAGCCACCATCTGACCGGTCGCGTCAAAGATGCCGCAGGAGTAATCACCGGCGACCTTCAGGATCGGCGAATAGGCGGTCTTGGCGAGGACGATCTTCATCTCCTCCGCCGCCGCGTAGAGCGAATTTTTAATGACCACGAAAGTGGCCGGATCAAACCCTTTAACCGTCGAGCCGAGATCACTCATGACGCGTCTCCCGTCAGCTTGGTCAACAAGATAAAGCCTCGATCATCCATGCGCGCGGACCATGCGGGCGGCACGACGAT
>Ga0055584_100008335_pt1 | contig 10163 bp, 10 predicted proteins | sample OSDHelmetaG_FD_58716 | JGI IMG/M metagenome (GOLD analysis project Ga0055584, IMG submission 58716) | Pelagic marine sediment microbial communities from the LTER site Helgoland, North Sea, for post-phytoplankton bloom and carbon turnover... | ecosystem: Environmental > Aquatic > Marine >...
ATTTGGATTTTCCAAGGCCTTCGCAAGGGCGACACGAAATTCGCCAGCGTACTTAGATACGCCACAATGCTGGACAGGGTCGCCACAAAAAAGCATCTCTGGGTTTAAGTATTCAAGAGCCGCCTCATCCCCAATTGTAGAATTGCAAATAGCGTTAACAGTGCCGTCTAACTGAGTTTTCTTTTCAACGACACCTTTTAGAGACGGCCCATTGCCGAATGCACTAATTGGGCGCCCTTGCCACTTGTCTATATGTGTCAAAAATAAGGAATAGGACTCTTCTACCAGTGCACTCAGTTCACTGGTCTCCCACAGAGAGTAGGCGAAACGAATAACCTCCAGTGTTTCCTGCTGAACATTATCTGGGTCTATTACAACGACCTGGGCACCTGCCTGCTCTGCAATGCTCTGCGCCTTAGGTAAGACCTCGGGCCGCTTAGTATCCCAAACTAGAACAGCATCAATATCACTTGGCGTTGCGCCCCCGTCATCCTCAAAGTCGATGCTGACTCTGCCACTGAATCTGGGAGCGACGCTCGCGATATGCTTATCCAAATCATCGCTCAGAAACCTGAACGCATTGGCCAGGTAATTCTCAATATCGATTTCGCCCGAATCACTACCGGCATACGTCATGGCCATTCGGTCAATTCGGTCGACCATTGGAGAAAAATGCCAAATAGCCCTGAACAATTGATCGCAAAGGGATCGTTGGTCTGGAAAAGGTGGGTAAAAAAGGATCGTTGCCATAAGTTCTGAAACTCTCAACGGAGCATTAAGTCCCTAAAATCTATCGAATCTATGACGAGCACAAGGATGCAGCGAGCAAGAACAACGCGAATGGCTTGGGTGTACGCATGATTAGAGCTAAATAATCTAGTTCTGTAGGGTTAATTTAGACTAAGCTGGCACACCAGATATTCCCAATATGCCGTCCAAATAGCGGATTTGTGACCCGTATCAGGCTTTCTAACAGCCTCAAAAACGTGCAGTAATCTGAATGTCGCTCTATTTAGAGCAACCCAAATTAAGGACAAACCTATGCAATTGATGAGACGCACACTTATTGGCGCCGTTTCGGCGACGACGATCCTTCTGGGATCTATTGCCCCATCCTCCGCAGCCGACAATACAGACACGCGGCTCCGCGATGCGATTACTGGCGAACACCGAGCAGAAGCGAAGGTTGCCCGTAACGCCTATCGTAATCCATATGAAACTTTGAAGTTCTTCGGACTTCAAGAAGACATGACGGTTTTAGAAATCTATGCCCAGGGTGCCTGGTACACGGAAATCATTGCCCCGGTGGTTGCCGGAACTGGTAAGTACGTTGGCGCTCTTCCTGATCCAAACGTAAGTGAACGATCGCAGGAACGGTTTGACAGCTACGTTGCTGCCTTTGACGAGAACAGAGAATTATATGGGGATGCATCAGCTGCTGGAATTGGCGTTGAAGCGACTCAGCCTATTGAGCCAGGCACAGCTGATCTCGTTCTGACATTTCGCAACATCCATAACTGGATGAGTGCCGGTACTGTAGAAAAAGTATACGAAATTATGTACGATGCAGCAAAGCCGGGCGGCTACCTTGGTGTGGTAGAGCATCGTGGAAACCCGATGGTCAAACAAGATCCTAAAGCTCGATCTGGATACGTCAATGAAGGCTACGCTATCAAATTGGCGGAAGACGCAGGCTGGCAGCTTGTCGCAGTATCAGACATCAATAACAACCCAATGGATGACAAGGATTATGAGGGACGCGTATGGCGGTTACCTCAAGTCCTTAAGTACTTTGGAAAAGAGGGTTTCCCCGCACTTGAAGGTGCTGAACGCCACCGGAGCCTAGCTATTGGTGAAAGTGATCGTTTCACGCATCTCTATGTAAAGCCGGCTGAATAACTCTAACTTCAATTCCCCTCGCGGAAGTCCGTGAGGGGAATTCTTACCTAGATGTCCCGGAGCCAAAAGTGACCATTAGACGCGGCTATATAGACTGCCAATACGGTCAGCTCCACTATCGATCCGTTACACCTAAGAATGGGTCTGAGAGCACCCCATTACTCTGCTTCCACCAAAGCCCACAATCTGGAAAAATATTCACCGAGGTCTTGAACAACCTAGGCAAAACAAGAGCCGTATTCGCGCCAGACACGCCTGGATTTGGCGAGTCTGATCCTCCGACTTCCGAACCGAAAATCGAGGACTTCGCCGATGTGATGGAAGAATTCATCGAGCATCTTGATTTAGGTGTATTCGATGTCCTTGGTTACCATACTGGAGCCCTAACCGGCACTGAGATCGCTTTGCGGCGCCCCAAGCAAGTGCGACGGCTCGTCTTGATTGGCCTGCCCGTCCTCAATCAGGAAGAGATAGACGCTTTCTTCGATCAGCCATGGCCAGTCCCTATGCTTGAGGACGGATCACACATTACAGGTGAATGGGCACGCTCAATGAAGTGGGCTGGCCCCGGCATGACGCTTCCAATGATTCAGCGTGGCTTTGTTGATAAACTCAAAGCTGGTGATAGGGCCTTCTGGGGCGGACAAGCGGCAATGAGATACCCGTTCGCAGATAAACTTCCGAAACTCGAGCAGCCTATTCTTGGCATCGGCCCAAAAGATGACCTTTGGGAAATTTCTCCTCGTGCCGAGGCACTTATAAAAAACGGATCATTCGAAAGGTGGCCAGACCATGGGTTTGGGCTTTTTGACGTCGCCAAAGAGAAAATCATTGAGAAAATCAGGGACCACCTGGATCAATAACTAACCGTTGCCGTCGATATTTACTGGTAAAATCCAGCACTTTTACTGATCCTCTTAAACGGCTAAAACACTCCGATAAGAAGTCATCATAAACCGTGAGGCCAAAATGCCAGACGATGCAGCCCGCATGAACACGATTCCGGTAAAAAACCCACGCTCAGGTGAAGTCGATTATCACGTAACGCCCCCTTCCCGAGAGCAGATTGTCGAAAAGTGCCAATCTTTGCGAGCCGCACAGATTGATTGGGCTAACGCGCCATTAGCAGATCGCATGGGGATCATGTTGAAGTGGGCTGACGCGGTAGAATCTCATAGAGATGCGATCGTCAAGGCAGAGTCTATTGATACGGGCCGGTGGCGGATATCCAGCGAAAGCCCAGATGCAGTGATTTGGGGCATTCGTGGTTGGTGCGACCGAGCAGAAGACATCATTAATGGAGCCCTTGAAGTGGGGGCATCCTCCACGATGCCTTCGGTCAAACTGACCCAACAATTAGTGCCTTATTCATTGCTAGGTGTTATTAGCCCATGGAATTTCCCGATGATGCTAAGCACCATCGATGCGATCCCTGCCTTGATTGCTGGTTCAGCAGCCATCATCAAACCGAGTGAAGTAACACCGCGGTTTATTGAACCCCTAATGGAATCCATCGCAGCCGTTCCTGAACTTGAAAAAGTTCTCACATACGTGGCGGGCGGCGGACAAACTGGACAGGACATGATCGATAATGTCGACATCGTCTGTTTCACAGGGTCAGTGCCAACAGGCCGTAAAGTTGCGGAAGCCTGTGCACGAAATTTCATTCCTGCCTTTCTTGAACTTGGCGGCAAAGATCCAGTCATTGTCACTAAATCTGCAGACCTAGAGCGCGCCACAGATGCAGTTCTTCGGGGTTCAGTGCATGCAACAGGGCAAATATGCTTCTCAATCGAACGGGTCTACGTAGATGAAGAAATTCATGATGATTTCGTAGAAAAGCTCATTAAGAAAACTGACGAAATTTCGCTGAATGATTCAGACATTCATCAAGGTCATGTTGGACCGCTCATCTTTGATAAACAGGCCAGCATTATCGACAAACAACTCGATGACGCAGTTGCAAAAGGGGCAAAAATTAGAAGCGGTGGAAAGTCTCAGGAGATCAAAGGCGGACGATATGTCCAACCAACCATCGTTACGAACGTTAATCACGACATGACATTAATGCGGGATGAGACCTTTGGCCCAGTCATGCCCGTAATGAAGTTCTCTTCTGTGAATGAGGCCGTTGGACTAGCGAACGACACGGAGTTTGGGTTGTCTGCGGCCGTTATCGCTGGAGATGCCCAAGAAGCAATGGACATCGGAAAAAGAATTAATGCTGGTGGTGTAAGTCTTATGGATACAACACTCACCGGTTCGATTTTGCGTGATGCCGAGAAAACATCATTCAATCTATCCGGCCTTGGTGGCTCTCGAATGGGTGGCGCTTCGATTCTACGCTTTTATCGCAAAAAAGCGCTGATGGTTAACCCAGAGATGCCTGTAAAATTGCAAGACCTTCATGAAATATAATGCGTTGGGCGTTGTGATCTCAGCGGCTATCAGTGCTTTCTGAGTCTCTCAATTAAGCTCGAGGTATCCCAACGGTTGCCGCCCAGAGCCTGGACTTCAGAATAAAATTGATCGACAAGAGAGGCGACCGGTAGAGTAACGTCGACCTCCTTCGCTTGCTCAAGGCATATGCGCAAATCCTTACGCATCCAATCTACGGCAAACCCGAAATCATATTTTCCCTCAATCATCGTACTGGCGCGGTTTTCCATTTGCCACGATTGAGCGGCACCTTTTGAAATCACATCGATAACGGCAGGCATGTTCAACCCATTTGCCAGCCCGAATGCGATTCCTTCCGACAGCCCCTGTACAAGTCCCGCGATACAGATTTGATTCACCATCTTGGCCATCTGGCCGCTACCGCTAGGCCCCAACAATTCACAACGAACACTATAGGAATTAAGTATAGGGTGGCATTTGATAAAGGCCGCTTCGGCTCCACCGCACATGATAGTTAGCCGTCCGTCTTTAGCCCCAGATTCACCGCCAGATACAGGGGCATCAATAAATTCCACTCCCTGTTCTAACGTTTTGTTACACAGAGATTGCGCAAGACCAGCAGATGTCGTCGTGTGATCGACAAGTATCGCACCGCTAGAAAGACCAACTAGCATGCCTTCTGGACCCAAGACGACATCCTCGACATCAGGGTCGTCCCCGACACAGCAAATAGCAACATCTGCGCCATCGCATGCCAATTTTGCCGTACTCGATACCCTACCTTTGAACTTTTGCGACCAGTCCACCGCCCTTGACGGTGTTCGATTAAATACCGTTACGTCATGACCTTTAGTGGACAAATGCCCGGCCATGCGGAACCCCATAACACCCAACCCTATAAATGCGACCCTCACAATTCCCCCCGTTGTTGCTCTAAATATGTGTTGCGTACTCTAGAACGCCTGCCCGACAAATGGATACTCACTATCAGGCTAGAGGTTTACTTATATGCCTAACCCAAGACATCGTATTATAGGGCTACACGTCTCCAAATACCGACGTAGCGCAAATTGCAGACAGGCTGGACATTCAAGCTTATGAGAAAACTACTTATCCCTACGGGCCTCATAGTCGGAATCATCTTTGCAATATTGGTGGTTTCTATTGGCTCATTTCTCGTTCGAGGCGGAGCTTTTAGAAACGTGGAAACCATATCGCCTGGCGCCTGTGAAACAATTGATATCCCACTAGGAAGCGCGGAAGACATACAAATTGACCGTGAATATGGGGTCGCCCTTCTGTCTGTCTTAGACAGACGCAGGAGTATTACAGACGGCAAAAGCGTAAAAGGAACCATCCTCTCGCTAAGCCTCGACCCAGCGGCTTCCTCTCTAGTTCCCGCGCTATCGTCGCAGCCTGAAGACTTTCGACCACACGGCCTAAGCTTACATACAAGTAAAAATGGGCTGAGGACGCTCGTCGTTATTAATCATGCCACGGCCGGTGAACTGATTGAGATATTCGAGAGGGATCGCGATGAAGCACTCTTTAGGCATGTGGATACGTTAACGAGCCCGCTTCTAATGGATCCTAATGACCTCGTGGCCGTTGATTCAAGAAAGTTCTATGTGGCGAATGATTCGGGAGCAGAGAATGGCTTAGAAAAGGCAGCGGAAATGCTATTCGCAGCAGGTCTGTCCCCACTCTTATATTTTAACGGCACAACGTTCGATACCGTCGTAGATAATCTTAAATCGTCTGGCGGCATAAACGTCAGTCTAGATGGAACAGAGCTCTACGTTGGAGAGACGGCAGGCGAATCAATCCGCGTTTACGCGCTCGGTACAGACAAATCTATCGGCGACATAAAACAGACAATCGATGTCGGTAGCGGCGTCGACAACATCGACATTGCCTCTGATGGAGCCTTATGGATCGCGAATCATACCAATACACTCGCGTTGGTGAAGCATTTCGGAGATGCAGAGTCTCTCGCACCTACGCAAATTCAAAGGCTAAGCAAAGTGTCTCAAGGAAAAAACTACCGTCTCAAAACGATCTTGGAGAATGACGGATCGTTAATATCAGCAGGAAGCGTAGGCGCTCGTTACAAGAACGAAATTGTAATAGGCTCGATAACAGAGCGAAAATTACTAAAGTGCTCAATAAACAATTAGGTTGAGCTGAATCACTACAATTAGAAATTCCCACGGCGTCGTAGATCAAGATGAAAGATGAGCCATGAAATACCTTGCAGCAACCGTTCGATTCATTGTTAGCACGTCGATCGTTCTTTCCATCGCAGTCATGGCTTTAACTTGGCATTACCGCGACATATCGATGGAAATGCTAGCAGGCAAGTATGCAAGCGCTGAGTCTAAGTATTTAACGATAGATGGCGTGCGCTTCCATTATCGAGACGAAGGTCCCCGCGAAGCTCCTGCAGTCATATTAATACACGCTCACTGGGGCAGCTTAGTCATGTGGGATGAATGGGCCGACGCCCTGAAAGACAAGTATCGCGTCGTTCGTTTTGATATGGCTGGGCATGGCCTGACTGGCATAGACCAATCCGGCGACTACACGTTAGAACGCGGCGTACAGCTGCTCGAGAACTTTAATGATGCGCTCGGACTGAAAAAGTTTGACCTTATTGGTACATCGTTGGGCGGAACCCACGCGATTCACTACACAATTAAGAACACTGACCAAGTCAATCGACTTGTCTTGTTAAATCCTGGAGCTCTTAATGCAGGAGTTAGGGGCCGCGATACGGCACGAGCGCTGCCTTGGTGGATCGATATTCTTGCCGTCATAACGCCGGAGAGTTTCTTCCAATTTATGCTAGAGGGTGGCTTTGGGAACCCAGAGTCCGTACCCACGCATATCGTTCAACGCTGGCATGAATTGCAGATGGGCAGTGGACACAGAAAAGCTGAATTGGAGCGAACAAGACAATATGTTTCAGGTGATATTGTGGGCCTGATTAAGAAATTATCCGTTCCTACACTAATAATGTGGGGTGAAGACAACCCAGTCGTAACGGTAGATCAGGCTTTTGAAATTATAGACTTACTGGAAAGTTCCCCGGACAAACAACTCTCTATTTACCCCGGTCTTGGACACATGGCCGCTCTTGAAGACCCTGACGTTACGGCAAAGGATATAAGGGCATACCTAGACGGCGAGCAATCTTTTGATGCCCACCTTAGTAAAGGAATTTAAACCGCATTCTTGAACTATTAACCGCCTAGACTCAAAGGGTCACAGTATTGATTTGACCGCTTAAGCTGCTGGCAAATATTGTTAGCCTCAGCTCGGTTGGTCACTGGTACTGCCATAAGGCGGTAGAACGTACCTTTATTGGCACCAAGGTTCACACGGCGTATAGCTGAATTTAAGCTACCCAGTTGATTTGCATGTTTCTTGGAAATATTTTTCCAACCCGTCTCTGCAGCTTTCTCAATACGGTAAGACGCGAGGTGAAGTCCGAGATCAGACATCTTTTTTGGTGCTTCAGGTATAATCGTTACGTTTTGAGCAGGCATAGAATCGTTAGCCATGCCAATCCCGAGCATTTCGCCCGTCATCAAGTAACCATCAATCGCCGCTCGCTCTTCGGTGAACTCTGAATCCGAGATTACACCCTCAAACCTCAAGCGTTCCAACTGACCAATCATTCCCGCAGCCGCGATAACATCAGAAGGCGGAGGCAGAGGTGTTCTGCGCGTTCTGGGTGCTGATGGAAGCAATGCTTCCAAAATTACGCTGCGTTCCATTGAATGTTGCCTAGGCGTAACAACGCGCATCTCTAACGAGCGCTTCAGAGACGCTAACCTAGCTGATATTGCATCTCCGCTTGGAACTTCTCTCTCTAGAGTTGCTGCAGGCGCGGCGTGCGTATAGGGCAATATTGCCCCTATATTTTCCATCCGCCGCAGGTCCCGCTCATTTCTGGTCACGAGCCCTTCGTCAAGGAGGCGTTCCAATACCGCAAATCTCGTCAGAATATTCTGCTGACCACGCGTTAAGCGTATTTCACCTGGCATCACAGTTTCTGATAGCGTTGTGATTGGCGAAACGGATGCGGGTATGAACTCCCGGCCCATCGATACTGTTGCTTCAGGCCGAACTGAAGTCATCCCGACTGACGGTTTTTCGTCTATATCAGAACCCTTGAAAGCCAGTGCCGATACACTGCCAAGTGATGAGGAATTTAACATCGGCATTGAACCTGATTCCTGATCAAGCACGGTTACTTGAGCTGGCATCACAGGTGCCTGCACTATTACAGGCGCGTTAGGCTATATAGTCATAGTGCTATTGAAAGTATCTAGTGATTGCCCTGGAGCGGGCACAAGCATCATCGGCCGTGAGCTTACTTCGGTAGCAGGAGCTTTAACGACTACCGGCTGCACCGCCATCGGTGGAGGTGGCGCATTAATCGGATCACTCATCTCTGAGGTACTCGAGGGTGCAATGCTCGACGACATAGCTAAGTCGCTTTTTACAGCCATTCCACTCTGATCAGAGCTCGCCATACTGGACGCCTGTAGAGTTGCCTGAGGCACGAATTCACTAGAACTAACTGGATTGCTTTCCGGCAAACGAAATAACTCACCGTAGGCAAGTTCGTTTACACCTGCGCATCCTTGCAAGGTAAGCATTGCTGCTGCCAAAGCAAAAGCTGGCCGAATAGCCTGCATACTCGCGTCCACCCACTCAATTTTTGGTTCTCTTCTGTCTTCCACCCACCGGTAAAAGCCAAAGAGAAACCGCTCCATTCCCATGGTCAATGATTGTATGAATTTTTTAAGAAACGATTAACTACTGAAGACCACATCCATGAATAACGCGGAAAGAGTGAAAAAACGTCAAATATGTATGAAAAGCGCCCAATGTCATTGGCTAGGAATCCAGAGCGCCTGTCCGGCAACCAGGTCTTTACTCTCTCCCAGCCAAGAATTCAGTGCGTAAATAACATCTGCCGTCGTTTTCTCACGCTGAGCTAACCCAACCACAGTATCATTGGATCGAGCGAGAACACGAGAAATAGGAAATGAAGCTGGCCCACTGACAGCGACCGGCTGATGAAGAGTTCGTATTTCTTCTTCCATGTCAAAAATGCGCCCTTCTAGAGCCGCATTCAAACTTTCAACTCTCTCTGCCCTTGTAATCAGGATAGACTGAGACTGGACGAGTTCATCAATCGTTCGTTCGAGTTTTTGGATGTGACTTGTGATGAGGATTACTATTCCAATGCTCAGAATAGTTAATACGAGCATCAAGGAAAACGCTCGTGAAAATACATTCATGATAGGACACCTCCCGGATTTTTCTGCAAAGCGATAGACAGTACAAAACGCCTCCAGAAAAACACCCTACGATCCTACACTAAATTGAACAGAAGAGGACTTACTCTTGCTGTTGGTTAGAGTTGGAAAAGGAGTGCTGCCCAATATGTTAGCTTTCCATTCAGCCATGTTGAACGGTACATCGAGTTCTGCTTGTTTCTGCTGCTGCTGCCCCCCTATCATCGAAAGAAGGTCCGCATTCTGAAGGGTCCGCTGGTCTGCAATTTTTTGGGCCTCGGCATTCGCACTTGCCATACCCTGAATGGCTGCAAGCTTCTGCGCATCATTGCGATATTTCGCGTCCAAGTCTAACTTCCGCCCCTCCATCTTTCCCGACATATTGGCTTGATTGGCTTGCTGCTCAAATTGTGCCTGTTGAATGGCGCGCTGCAAGCCAGCTTGCTGATTCGATTGCGATGCCTGCAAGGCACGGTTTTGGTCCGATTGGACTTGACCTGCCCCCTATGAGTGGTCCAGTTGATCTGAGAGAGCCCGGACGTTTTCAAGGTA
>Ga0055584_100008337_pt1 | contig 10162 bp, 12 predicted proteins | sample OSDHelmetaG_FD_58716 | JGI IMG/M metagenome (GOLD analysis project Ga0055584, IMG submission 58716) | Pelagic marine sediment microbial communities from the LTER site Helgoland, North Sea, for post-phytoplankton bloom and carbon turnover... | ecosystem: Environmental > Aquatic > Marine >...
GAAATCGCTGACACAATTCCGCCACCCTGGACCGGACTTCCGCCTCGGTCGCATCCTGTTCCTCGGGCCGCTCGGCAAGACCGCGCAGCACTTGTATGATGCATTCGCCAACCCGTTTGAACTCGGCTTGACCGAAGCCTCTGCTTGTGGCCGCGGGACTGCCCAATCGTACGCCGGACGTTATCGTTGGTTTCTCCGGATCGAAAGGCACCGCATTCTTATTGCAGGTCAGCCCGGCGCGCTCCATCGCGGCTTCCGCGTCCTTACCCGTAAGCTTGACCGGCCGTAGGTCCACCAGCACCACATGGGTGTCGGTGCCGCCGGTCACGATGTCCAAACCGCCCGCGTTCAATGTCGATGCCAGCACTTCGGCATTCTCGACCACGGCGCGCGCATAGGATTTGAACGACGGCCGCAAGGCTTCGCCGAAAGCTACCGCTTTGGCGGCGATTACATGCATTAGAGGGCCGCCTTGGATACCCGGGAAGATCGCGGAATTGACTTTCTTCGCGATCTCTTCGTTATTGGTGACGATGGCGCCGCCGCGCGGGCCGCGCAGAGTTTTATGGGTCGTGAAGGTCACGACATCCGCAATCGGGACCGGGCTCGGGTGTGCCCCGCCGGCGACGAGCCCCGCGAAATGAGCCATATCAACCATGAAATAGGCACCGACCTCATCCGCGATCTCGCGGAAGCGCCCGAAATCGATATGCCGCGCGTAGGCCGACCCACCCGCCACGATCAGCTTCGGCATCGTCTCCCGCGCCAATTTCGCTGCCGCATCGTAGTCGATCCGTCCGTCTTGTTTGCGCACGCCGTACTGCACGGCGTTGAGCCATTTGCCGGATTGGTTCGGTTTCGCGCCATGGGTCAGATGCCCGCCGCTGTCGAGTGACATTCCCATCAGCGTGTCGCCCGGTTTCAGCAATCCTTGATAGACGCCGAAATTCGCCTGCGAGCCGGAATGCGGCTGCACATTGGCGAATTCGCAGCCGAGCAGTTCCTTCACGCGCGAGATGGCCAAGTTCTCGGCAATATCGACGTATTCGCAGCCGCCATAATACCGCCGGCCGGGATACCCTTCGGCATATTTGTTGGTCAGCACCGAACTGGATGCCTCTAGAACCGCGCGGCTGACGATGTTCTCGGAGGCGATCAGCTCGATCTGGCTGCGTTGGCGCTCCAATTCACTGGCGATGGCCGCGGTAATCTCCGGGTCACTCTCCGACAGCGACGATCCGAAGAAATTCTCGAACTCGCTATACTCGCTTATTCTATTCGTCTCCGACATTCTTGCCCCTTCTACGGAGCCGTCACCGCTTTCACGCGATCAACAGCTCTAAGACATTTTATCGATGCGGCGCTGATGGCGTCCGCCTTCGAATTCCGTATTCAAAAAAGTTTCCAAGCAATCCTTGGCCGTCTCTATACCCAAGGTGCGGGCGCCGACAATCAGAACGTTCGCATCATTGTGTTGACGCGCGAGGCGCGCATCGGTCACACCGTGACACAGGGCGGCGCGGATAAAGGGTTTCCGGTTGGCGGCAATCGACATACCGATCCCGGTCCCACAGATTAGAACGCCGCGATGCGCGAGGCCGTCGCCGATCGCGGTGGTCAGCGCATCGGCAAAGTCGGGATAGTCGACCGACTCCGGGCCTTCGGGACCAAGATCCCGGACCTCACGTCCGTGCTCCGTCAATACGGTCTTCAACGCATCTTTTACGTCAATACCGGAATGGTCGGATGCGATGGCGATTACTTCCGCCGCCATATCCCGTTACCTCATCACAAAGAATTACTACGATCTGAGAGAGTCGCCCTCAATAAGATCAAGTCCATACCATATGTCGATATAGCTGACCAGCCAACCACTAAGTCTCGAATTTCGCAGCTTTCCGCCATTTCGAACCGACTGGATCGCGAAATCCGTGTCTAATTAAGGCAATCGACAGCCAATGCCACATCATCTTGCGATTTTTACTTCAAATATTCGTATATATAGTGTTTAGAACTCGCATTGTATACAAGAGAATTACTATGCGCAGTAGAGTCTAATGGGAATCGATTACTCAACAATTCTTTAAATAAAGTTGACTCTTAACCTGAAATATGTGAGTTAATAACTACAAAATAAAAAATAAGACTTGGGTAGCACAAACAATGAGCCAGGAAGCCATGCAGCAGAAAGCTGAGCGGGGAGAGATTCTCCGTATGACGGCAGAAGTCGTCGCGGCCTACGTCGGGAACAATTCACTGCCGGCGACACAACTCCCGGAAGTCATCAATACGGTTTACGGCACTTTAAATCGCGTCAACAAGGCAACGACACACACCAATGGACAACCGCAAAAAGCGGCCATTCCGGTCCGACGTTCGATTACGCCGGACTATATCGTTTGCCTCGAAGACGGTAAGAAACTGAAGATGATGAAACGACACTTGCGCACCGTATACGGACTATCTCCGGATGAATATCGCGCGAAATGGGGACTCCCAACGGATTATCCCATGGTTGCGCCGAATTACTCGAAACAACGCTCCGCGTTCGCGAAGAAGATCGGCCTGGGACGATCCGCCGCCGCGTAACGCCTCGCAATCATACGTTATCGAAATGCCGGCCCCTGAGCCGGCATTTCCTTGTCCGGAGGAAGCCCACATCTACCTGGAGGGAGGGTTGTTGTTACGTTCCATGACTCGTTGGAGCTTTTGCATCCCGATCCGTTTTAAATAATCTTTGCTGCGCGACGGATCGCCGACCAACGACACTTCCGTACCCGTGCGCTCGTCAATGGCGATGACCTTCACATAGGCGCCGATACGAATGAATTCGAACAATACCGCGCCGCGTCTTTGACCACTCATGTCTCTACCTCTCGACCGGGGCCGACGAAGAGCGCCGTGCGGACCGCCAGATCGTCCATTTCGTAGTGCTCCCGCCAATATGGGTGCAATCGAATCGCCTCGACTTTATCCGTCGGCTGATCAACAACTATCATTTTCGTGTCGATCTCCGCCCCGACAAATGATCCCTGCATATCCGATGCCCGCAGCAAATTTATATGCCCGCCGAATTTAACGCGATATTCCGCCGGACGCATTTCGTAAATCGTCTCGAACGGTGACTCGCGATTGCGGTGATTGCCGAAATTCACCAAATGCATAAACCGAGCATCCGGGGCAGAGAGCGTCGCAAGCGCCCGCAGCGACGCGTCGAGACCGTCAATATGCTCGAGACACGAGTTCGACATCACGACATCCGCCTTAAATCCGGGCGACGCCTGCTCGAGTCCGACAGCCTCTATCTTCAATCCGTCCGTAAGGCGGCCGCGAAACGTATCGTAATCCATGAGCGGACCAAACGCTTCCGCCAGGGCCGCATGATGGGGCCGCAAATAAGCCTCCTCCACGGCCGGATCGTCGAATACACCCTCGATCCAATCCGGGTCCACGCCATAGACCTGTGCCGCACCTCGAAATATGGCCATCGGACCGCAACCCGCGAGCGGCCCAGGGCCGATTTCAATCACGTTGCGACCGATGAAGTCAATCGGTTGCCAAGCAATCCGCTCTTGAAGCAACGCCTCTTGCGTGCGGAAAAACCCGAACAACCTGTCCGGCTTTAGATCTTTCGGCGAGTGTACGATTTCGGCAACGCGCACGGCCCGTCTGTCCGACCACGGCAATCGTTTGGCGATCTTCGCATAGACGAGACGCGGCGGCAGCTCGCGCACCAATTTCAGGCGATGCGCAAAATTGCCGATAGCTCCCAAGTTCATCGCTGCACCATTAAGATCGTTGGCCTCATTCCGCTTCACAATTGCGCTACCTGTGGAGCCAATCCGCGAGAGATATGGTTAGACTACGCACCGGCCCAGAATAGACCGCCCGGCGGTGGAGGGAAACGATGACAATAAAAATCTCGCGGCGACGCGCACTCATGCGCTCCGGCGCCTTCGGCACGGCGTTCCTCACCAGCTTACAAGCGCCTTCCGCTCTCGCCAAATGGCTCGCGGAGACGCCCCGGCAGCCGGCGGGGCCATTCTATCACCCGTTCGAACCGCTCTCCCTCGACAACGACTTGGTGCTGCGCGAAGGCCGCGATCAACCCGCAGACGGCGAGATTATCTATGTCAGAGGCATCGTTCGCGACCAAACCGGGAAACCCATACCGAAGGCGCGCGTCGAGATTTGGCAGGCCAACGCCTATGGCCGTTACAATCATCCCCAGCATACGAATTCGAACCTGAAGGTCGATCCGAATTTCCTCGGGTTCGGTCATACATTGACTGATGAGAGCGGGGCTTATCGATTTCGCTCGATCAAACCGGCGCCCTATCCCGACAGCGCCGCATGGATTCGCCCACCGCATATTCATTTCGCCGTCTTTCCACCGGGCGGGCACGAATGGTCGACACAGATGTATTTTCACGGCGAAAAGCTGAACACTACCGATTTTTTGCTGCGCCGCCTGCCGAACGATGCCGACCGCGCACGTGTTACCGTCGATTTCCGTCCCGCGCCAAATGCACCGGATCAGAACGCGACTTTGGGCGAGTTCGAGATCGTCCTCGGCATGCCGGGCGTCACCCGCGACAAGGCATAATTGCCCCTATTGTTGCCCGGCCACACATCTCTATAGTTCGCCGCGCTGTTCATCGAAGGTACGCGCGTGACTCCCACATCCGGCAAATCCGCTATTCCGCCGCAGGCCATCCTATTGCTGGTCTTGATTACGCTCGCGTTTGGCTCCGGCTGGCCGATCATGAAATACGGCGTCGTCGAACTGCCGATTCTTACCTTCCGCTGGTTGACGGCGATCTTAAGCGGTGTCGGTGTGCTCACCCTCGCCGCCTTCATGGGACACCGGCTGCACCTGTATCGTGAAGAAATTGGCATCGCCTTCATCTGTGGGCTCTTTAACGTCACCGGTTGGTTCTACTTCTCAGGCCTCGGTCTCACCATGCTCAGCGCGGGGCGCTCGACGATCCTCGCCTATACGCATCCTCTATTCGCGTTTCTCATCGCGCTGGCGCTTGGCCGCGATCATTTATCGCCGCGCCGGATATTCGGATTGGCCTGCGGCATGGGCGCGGTGGCGGCGCTCTCGGCGCGGGATTTCTCCACCTTCGGCGATCTGCCTTTCGGAGTCTTGGCGATGCTGGCGGCGGCGGCGTGTTTCGCAACCGGGGCAAATCTGCAAAAGCGGGTATGGCGCACGCCCTCGACGGTCCTAGCCGGTTGGCAGCTTCTGCTCGGCGGATTGCCGTTGCTCGTCCTCTCGCTGATCTTCGATGCCGAGCCTTTCGCCAATTTCACGATGTTGGGCGTCGGCGCCGTCGCCTACACGGTTCTCATCGGAAACATGGTCGGCTTCGTGCTGTGGCTGAAACTGTTGGCATTGATCCCCGCCCCCATCGCCACCTTGAGCCTGCTGCCGGTGCCGATGATCGGCATTACGGCCGGGGTAATCATTCTCGGCGAAAGCGTCGACTGGCAGGAAGGTGCCGCACTGGCATTGATCACCATGGCCCTGGCCAGCACGCTGACCTTGCCGTCGCTCGCAGCACTCAAAAAACGCTAAAAAACCCCGCCGCCGCCGAAGCCTTGCGGACCGCCGCCGAAGCCTTGACTGCCGCCCCAGAACCACTCAAGCCGGGCCAGGATTTCGTTCGCGGTGCGCAAATCGTCCTCCGAGACGGAATCCGGCCCCAGCGCCATGGTCTGGCGGTTGAACATGTCCTGGAGCTTGCCGCGCACCTGCAACCCCTTCTCCGATAGGCGCAGACGGGTGGATCGCTTATCGTGCGTCGAGCGTTCTTGGATGAGATAGTCGGCCTCGACCATCTTGCGGACGTTATAGGACGGGTTAGAGCCCAAATAGTAACCACGGTTGGTCAATTCACCGACCGTCACATCGTCCTCGCCGATGTGATAGAGGACGACCGCCTGCGCGGCATTGAGATCGCGCACGCCTTCCGAATCGAGGATTTTCCGCACCATCTCCAGAAACTGGCGATGCAGCCGCTCGATCATGCGGATCGCGCTCAGATACTCGTCAATCTCCAATCCCGTCTCCTATGACCTGGTTGCCGCCCGCAACCTACTCTGCCTTCGCACCTCTTAACATTCGGATAATACCCGAAAAATCGTCCCCGTCGTTGCCTTCATTGCAATACATGCTGAACAACATCGTCGCCGCGGCACCCAGGGGTGAAGATACATCAAGGCTCTGCGCCGCATCCTGGCTCAGTTTCAGGTCCTTGAGCATCATCGCGCCCGTGAAGCCCGGATTGAAATTTTTGTTCGCCGGAGTGGTCGGGACCAAGTCTGGAACCGGCGTATAATTCGACAGCGCCCAACTGCCGCCGGACGCGGTGCTGACGATATCGAACAAGGTTTGCCGTTCTAGCCCAAGCGCATCGGACAGATTGAAGGCCTCGCTGAGGCCGATCATGTTAATCGCCAACAGCATATTGTTGCACGCCTTGGCGGCTTGACCGGCGCCAGGCCCGCCCGCATGGAAGATATTTTTGCCCATGACATCCAAGAACGGCTTCGCCCGCGCGAAAGTTTCCGCGGAGCCGCCGCACATAATCGTCAAAGTGCCCGCTTCGGCGCCGGTGACACCGCCGGAGACCGGCGCATCCAACATATCGTATCCCGCATCCGCCGCGGCTGCGTGCATCGCGCGCGAGGTGGCCACATCGATGGTGGATGAATCGATCAACAAGGTGCCGGGATCGATGCTCGCGAGCACTTCTCCCGTACCGGTATAGACGTCGCTGACATGTTTTCCCGCCGGAAGCATGGTCACCACGGCCTCGACACCGCTCGCCGCGTCGGCCGGGCTCGATGCCTGCGCGGCGCCTGCGTTCACAATCCGGCTCAACGTCTGCCCGACCAGATCGAAGGCCTTTACCTCATGCCCGTCCTTGATCAGATTTTGCGCCATGGGGCCGCCCATATTGCCGACACCGATGAAACCGATTTTTGCCATGTCTTCTCTCCCTAGGATGGCGCCGCCAATGATGCGGCGAATTATTTTGCGGTTATTGTAAGAGCCCCGTCGCGGTGGGGCAAAGCTGTTCCTATTCCGAAAACGTCAGATCGAGATCGCCGAGCGACGCAAAATAGCGCTCCACATCGCTGTCGGAGACGTCGGCGAGCACCGAAGGCGACCAATTCGGCGACATGTCCTTATCGACGACGACAGCCCGAACTCCTTCGAAGAAGTCGCCACCTTCCATAAGGCCCTGCACCATGCGGTACTCCATCCTCATGCAATCGTCGAAACCCAACCGCGCGCCTTCGCGCAACTGCCTGAACGATATCTTCTGACTGGTCGGCGATTTACCGGACATAATGGACAATTGCTTCTCCGCCCATTCACTGCCTTCCGCCTCCAACGCCGAAACAATTTCCTCCACGGAATTACCAGCGAAACATCGGTCGATAACCTCTCGGTGCATGGAGAGCGGCGCTTCTTCGGGCGTCTCGGACAGCCGTTCCATTACGTCCTCTAAACTCTCTCCACGGCGATAAGCGGCAATGAATTCGTGGTGGCGATCGTTCGGAATATAAGCCTCGCAAATCCCCGCATAGATGCAATCCGCCGCGCGCAGGCGCGCACCCGTCAACGCCATGAACATACCGACCTTGCCCGGCAGACGCGGCAGGAACCAACTGCCCCCGACATCCGGGAAAAGACCGATGCCCGTCTCCGGCATCGCAAACATCGTATTGTCGGCCGCGATGCGCATACTTCCATGCACCGACAACCCGACACCTCCGCCCATGGTGATCCCATCCATGATGGCGACATACGGCTTCGGATAATTATGGATACGCCGGTTGAGACGGTATTCCTTGCGAAAGAATTCCTGGCGAATGGCGTCGCCTGGCGCGCTTTCATAGAGCTTTTGGACATCGCCACCGGCGCAAAACGCCTTGTCGCCCGCACCTCGCACTACAATGGCGCGAACAGTGTCATCTGCTTCCCAAGCCGCAAGTTGCGGATCGAACACCCGCACCATATCGAGGGTCAGCGCGTTGAGAGCCTGCGGGCGGTTCAGCGTAACCTCCGCGACGCCGTCACGAAGATCGAATAGGATTTCAGGAATCTCGGTCATACGTCCGCCGCCAATAGTTGGATCTCGTATTGTTTCATCGCCGCATCCGACGTCACCAGCGTATATCCGTTCAATTGAGCCTGTGCGATGAGCATTCGGTCGAACGGATCACGGTGATGCAAGGGTAAGGCCCCTGCCGCCAACGCCTCTTCGAGGCCTATCGAGAGGATATGGAATTGATTCTTGGTTAACTCGTCGCCAAACCAATCTTCCGGCGCGGATGCCAACGACAAGCGCCCAATCTGATATTTCACCGCGATCTCCCATGCACTCGCGGCACTTACATACACCGTGGAACTCGGGTCGGCGACAATGGATTTCACCTTCGGTCCAAGGCGCGCATCATCGTGCAGCCACCACAGCAACACATGCGTGTCCAAGAGCAGCAAGTTCAGACTTCCATGCCGAAAGCGCGCGCCATGTCAGGGGGCAAAGGATCGTCGAAATTGTCGTGTATTTTAATCTTACCCCGCATCGATCCCGGCCGTCGCGGCTGCTTGGTCTCCGATGGCAGCGCGACCAGACGGGCAACCGGTTTTCCTGCCTTGGCAATCACGATTTCCTCCCCGGCGGCCGCTTCTTCGACCAACCGCGAGAGATGGGTTTTCGCTTCGTGAATGTTGACCTGTTTCATGCATCGAACCGAGTAAACTAAACTAAGTCTAGACTACCGAAAAACCATTAAGAATCCAATAGTTTCCGCGAAATGATCAGCCGCATGATCTCGTTCGTCCCTTCCAATATCTGGTGGACGCGCACGTCGCGGAGATGGCGCTCGATCGGGTATTCCTTGATATAGCCGTAGCCGCCGTGGAGCTGCAGGGCATCGTTACAGACCTGGAACCCGGCATCGGTCGCAAAGCGCTTCGCCATCGAGGCATACATCGTCGCATTCGGGTCGCCCGCATCGAGACTGGCGGCGGCGCGATGCACCATCAGGCGGGCGGCTTCCAGCTCCGTCGCCATATCCGCCAGCTTGAACTGCAGCGCCTGGAAGTCGGCGAGCCGTTGGCCGAATTGTTTGCGTTCCTTCATGTAGTCCCGCGCCAACTCAAGGCATTTGCGCGCGGCGCCGATGGAACACGACGCGATGTTGATGCGCCCGCCGTCGAGCCCCTTCATCGCGATCTTGAACCCGTCGCCCTCCTCGCCGATACGGTTGGCGACCGGGACCCGGCACTCCTCGAAAATGACGGCGGCGGTCGGCTGGCTGTTCCAGCCCATCTTATGCTCGCGCTTGCCGAAGGAGAGACCGGGCGCGTCCTTCTCGATGGCGACGCAGGAAATCCCTTTCGGGCTGTCGTCGCCGGTGCGCACCATGGTGACGTAGACGTCACTGGTGGAGCCGCCGGAAATAAACGCCTTGGAGCCGTTCAGCACATAGTGATCGCCGTCGCGCTTCGCCGTCGTCTTCAGCGCCGCCGCGTCGGAGCCGGCACCGGGTTCGGTCAGGCAGTAGCTGGCGAAATGCTCCATGGTCATGAGCTTAGGAAGAAACCGCGCGCGCTGCTCGTCATTGCCGAAGCTGTCGATCATCCAGCTCGCCATATTGTGGATCGAGATATAGGCCGAGGTCGAGGTACAGCCCGCCGCCAGCTCCTCGAAGATCACCGTCGCGTCGAGCCGCTTGAGGTCGGAGCCGCCATGCGTCTCGCCGCAATAAATACCAGCGAACCCCAGCGCTGCCGCCTGGCGCAATTCCTCGACCGGAAAGATCGAATTCGCGTCCCACTCGGCCGCGTTCGGCGCGAAAACATCTTCCGAAAAACTCCGCGCCGCATCCTGAAACGCGCGCTGGTCTTCGTTTAACTGAAAATCCATATGACCGTGCTCCCTTGCCGCCGGATGATAGGCAGGCGCGAAGACGAGTCAATCGCGGGTATGGCTTCCCTTAAAGCGGATAGTCCCGAACCGGGTCGATACCGCAATCCTCGATGAATTTCTTGATCTGCTGGACTTCCTGCTTCGGTAAATCGTGCTTGGCGTGATGGAAGGCGACCGTGTGACCGTTGAGTTTCACCGCGATCTTG
>Ga0055584_100008338_pt1 | contig 10162 bp, 7 predicted proteins | sample OSDHelmetaG_FD_58716 | JGI IMG/M metagenome (GOLD analysis project Ga0055584, IMG submission 58716) | Pelagic marine sediment microbial communities from the LTER site Helgoland, North Sea, for post-phytoplankton bloom and carbon turnover... | ecosystem: Environmental > Aquatic > Marine >...
TGCGTTGTTGCTGATTTACCGGTCTCATTTTTGCAGCGATTCTGACGCTGCTTTGAACTCGCGCGATTTGACGACGAATGAGGGGAGCTGTGTGGCTCAAGTTCCAATGACATTTCTTTCCAATGACTAGGGTTTTGAAAGGGATAACCTCGGTTCAGGAACTCCTTCGCAAGATCATGAATCCCGGATTCAAGAAATTCCCAACGCAACGGTTTGCTCCGTGTTTTATAGTATTTTCATGACAAAACATCCCACGTCCATTTTGCCCACTTCGCCAGGGCGAATTATCGAGTTAATTTTGCGACAATAAATCCGTTACAGTTTGGGTAGACACTTTGGAAAAACGTTTTGAACAATTTAATCGATCTAGCTCATTTTTCTCGTTTGATTTCGGTTGCCAGCGGCCACGCGGTGGACCCCGACGACTCTGAAACATTAGTAGGCGCATTTCAAAAGTTTCGGCCGAGCGGGAAATCTTTGGAAAAAGTTTTCGAGCGAGCTCCGTGTGGCGAAGCGATAATGGAGCGTCTGCTAAAAGTTTATGAAACGACTGGTGAGGCGAGGCGTTCAGACGGGATGAGTGACGCCTTTTTTATCGTCAGAAACCCCGCAAAAATCGATCCCAGCGAAGCCCTAACGATCGCGAAGGATTTTTTTGGGCAACTTCATCAGTTAGCTCTTGAAAATAACGTTGCTGAGTTGAATTCGGTTTTAAATCCTTTGCCAACTATCCGAATCATCGAAGGCAAGGCGCCCAAACACCCGAAAGCGGATTTGGAAAAATCGGCGCTGCTCCAAGCGATGCAAAAACAGGCTCCAGCTTTGATAGACAGGTTTCTCGGTAATTTAGAGAGATCCGAACAGCAAAATCCCCAAAAGGAATTTGCCCAGTTCCTGAGTCCAGCACTTTATTTTGTGGCCTGCGATCCGTTCCTTCGCGATTATCTCTTGTGGCCGCTTGTTGCCGAATGTTCGGCTCTTGATGATCCGTTTGAATCCTATTTCTGGCTCTGGAGCAAAGGGGCCAAGTATCGAATTTTCAACAACGATCAGATTGATCTTTACTTCCCTCGTGTGTTCTAAATGGAACGGGACAGCTGGTTTGAATGAGCAAGAAAAATGTGCAACAATCACGGCGTTCTAGCAGGACAAGTAAAAATTCGCCAATGTTATCTGCCTCTCACGGAAAAGGGATGTCGTGTCACCCAGCAACCATCTAGTCGCTTTGAAGCAACCACTTACTTTCATGTTCATCTTTACGGCTTTTACACTAACGAGCGTATTTGCCGACGCTCAAGAGTCTGAAAAAGACGGCGAGGCAGAGAAAGCTGTGGAGGTAAAGGTCAAGGGACAAAGTATCAAAGTCCCCTACCCCGCTGGTCTATTGCCAAAGAAGAAGGTGCTCAAATCTTTCACAGCATTTATTGAAAAATCTGCACCAACCAACACACTCCACGAAGTCTTTGCCACACCTGAGGCAACCGAGAAGAGCTTCTTAGAGAAAGGCATTACTATCAACGCGGACGTCCAGACCGTTAACGCCGTGGGACCTGTAGACCAAGCAACATTCAATCAAGTCAAAGTCATTTTAGGAAAGCAGTTTGGACAAATCCTGAAACAGGCCGCAAAAGAAATCAAAGACCGAACGGGCGCCGATTTGGGAACAAACAGCACCGGTGGAAAATTTGTCGATGAAGACAACCGATTTGCGTTTTTGATATTCTCGAAAATGGACACGCCCGACGGCCAGATTGAACGGGCTTCCGCATCATGTCTTTGCTTTCTCCATAACCGCTTGATCCTTTGCAATCTGCACAAGAACAAAGAATCGGACGAAGATGTAAAATGGGTAAAGGCCGAAGCAAGAAAATGGATGGAAGCAATTTGCGAAGCTAACAAACCAGTTGGTGATAACTAGAGCTTCTAAACAACGCATTGCGTTCGATTCTACGGCACCGGTTATACGGTTCCGGCTAGATAGCAATGGGGCTGACACACATCGAATTTTGTTTAATTATTTCGCTGGCAACGAGAATGGTTTTAAATTCAGAACCATTGAACGTTAGTCGTAAACCGAACACGTGAGTTAAATGCTCAGACTTGCTGCATACCTTTTTTTGGCCGCTGGTGCTTTATTTGTCATCGCCAGGACCGCGGCCCGATTTTCTGCTCGGTCGGTACGCAGTGACGTAATTGAGCGAATTAGCGAAGAAGCTACTCAGGGCATCCTGATGGACAACAATCCGACATCGGTCGCCACATTTGGCAACGGATGCTTTTGGTGTACCGAGGCAGTCTTTGAATCGATACCCGGCGTCTTAAGCGTGACATCCGGATATTCCGGAGGAGCAATCGCGAACCCCACCTATCGAGAAGTTTGCAACGGAATGACCGGGCACGCAGAGGTCATTCAAGTCAAGTACGATCCATCCCAAATCACTTACACTGATCTGTTACGTGCGTTCTGGCAGTCGCATGACCCGACAACGCCAAACCGCCAGGGCAACGATGTCGGAGATCAGTATCGCTCCGTCGTCTTTTTTCATGACCAACCTCAGAAGAAACTCGCTGAGTTTTTCAAGCAAGAGCTAAATTCGTCCAACGCATTTGGTGCTGCCGTCGTCACGGAAATCGCTCCATTCCAGGAATTCTACGCGGCGGAAACGGGCCATCAGGACTATTTTGTCAAAAATAAGAGCAAAGGCTACTGCCGGATGCTGATTCAACCCAAGCTGGAAAAATTCAAGAAAGTTTTCCGAAAAGATTCCCGCTAGGTATGCGGGTTGCCCTGAAAACCTCAACTCACAGGCTGCTTGTCTGGATGCAAGTAAATGAAACTCTTTCCCAGCTTTCCATTGTAATTTCCCGCAGAAATCATCTTCAACCCATTGGTATCTTTCGACGCATTGATCGCTGATTGGGTCGCGTCAATGATCGACTTCATATCTTTACCGTTCATGATTATTTCCATGACGCTTTCCACACCTTCCGGAAGGCCGGTTTCGACCTGATCACGAAGAAGCGGACAGAATTTCTCGTAGGTGCTTGCAATCGAGAAACTGTAGTCACTGCCTGCCTTGGATCCACTGGCTGCGATTCCTCCAGGGAACGTCATGACGACGCCAGGAATCGGCTTAACAGCTTCTGCAGCGGCCTCCGCTGCGTCGAGCGCGCTATCTTCGTCCTTACCAAAAAACCAGAGGTTTCCGCCCATCAACCCGTTCTGATACCCAAGTCGTCGATCGATCAAAAATTCGCCGCCCAGAATGGGAACCCACCACATCTTACGACCGAAGCGTTCGACGCGTTTTTGAAATCGATTTCCGAAGTACGCAACCTTGCGCCCCATGTGAAAATATTCTTCGCTATCCCCTAATCCAAAACAACGTGCCGTAGGGCAGGTCAGAACATTTTGGCTAATTCTAACCAGAGCCGACTTTTCAAGTTTCTTAACTCGGTCTTTCCAAAACCGCGGAACATGCAATTGAACGATGGCCCCTGGCCGACCGTCCGGAGTTTCGAACTGAGTATCGTTGCTGCCCGGTCCCACATAGCGATCCAAACCGGCTTCACAATCGCACAAGATCGTGCTTGATGCATTTCCCGTGACTGCATTGATCGCATTGTCGAGCCATTTGCGGTCTCGTGCCGTAATCAAAAATTCGGTGTAGACACTTCGAAACGCCTCGGCGTAGGTGTCGTCAATAATCGCTGTCATAGGTTCCCTTTATATAAAGAGATCGATTTTCAACGATTTTGATTTCGTTGCAAGTCTTGTGGGCTTGAATCATCGCAGAAGTAAATTCGCCGACTCAAGAATTGAAAAAAGCCCCGCATTTGCGGGGCTTTTCTTGAATCGAAGGAATACTCAATACTGACTTATCGATAGTTGGTATTTGATCCACCGCTCACATTTCCAACCATGTGGAAGTGATTGTGGTCGATATAGATGACCTCAGCAGCTTCTTCATCGTGAAGCGTGTGCGGTACAGGCCAGCCGACAATAGTCTTCTCTGAGAAGTAAACGGTGCATTTGTAATGTGCATGGTGCAATTGGGCTGGGCCAATCAAAGGAATAAATCGTGGAGGATCCACATAATCCGCAATCTTTTCTTTGATGATCTTGACGTTGTTGATTTGTTTCTCGCGAAGGAATGGTACGCCGCCCTGTTGAGGACGAGCACGTTCAAACGCATACATAACTTCTTCATCACTTGGCGGATCCAAAGCGACGGCTGGACCACCAGCAGAAAGCGGTCCTAGTATCGGAACGCGTGAATATCTTTCATCCACACGAAACTCATCTTCCGCCATCTCTTGAAAGTAAGGCGAAACTGGAATGGGAATGCTTAATAATCCAAGTGACGGACCAGTCACAGGAAAACATCCGGTATTTGCGACGGCCATTAATCCCACTAGCAAACATAAAGAAGCGGGAACAAGTTTTCTCAACATAACGAGATCATCCTTCGAGACGAAAATTTATCTAAAGGATGTTATCGAGATAAAGTTTGCGGAACTTTCAGGTTTTTCCTTTTATTACGGGAATTACTTTGAGGCGAGCTGGCATGAGTGCTAGCACGGCTCCATGATTCAGGAACATCATCACGAAAACGCATCCAACGCTTATAGAACCGACACCCAAAGCCAGGAAGAAAGCTGGCATCCGACCAATGGAAAACATGCAATCGCTTTTATTCACCCGACTCACAGTGCCACATGCTTAACCTACTCCATTAGCTGCCGCTCCATTGGTCTTACACTGTACAGGTAACTGCCGGAGTCGACACCGAGAAACTACCAGTCTTCTTCCTCTTCTTTATGGGTTGGACCAAGCTTACCCTTCACGCTCTTCAACAATTCACGACTGGAGTGTAGCACTCCTGCCCGAACCACATACTTACCCTTTCGAGTGTTGCGAATATTTTCGAGCGGATTTCCACCGACGATAAAAAGATCTGCAACTTTACCAACTTCGATGCTGCCATGATCTTTATCGATCCGAATTGCCTTGGCACCATTGATCGTTCCGATTCGAATGGCATCCTCGGGTGCGATTCCACTTTTGACAAGCACATCCAATTCGCGATGCACGCCAAATCCTGGCAAATAAGTCCCGTCACTTGGGTGATCGGTTCCCAGAGTAATTCTCCCGCCGGCATCATAAAACGCTTTGATTGTCTTTTGTTTGACGTGAAAAATCTTCTCAAAGACTTCCATCGGCTTGTGTTTTTTGTCTTTCAGAACTTCACGAACATGCGGAGTGAAGAACTGTCGCTCATCGATCCAGTGATCAAAGCCCTCGCCGCGATTTCCGTAATAACCATACGCGGTTATGGTCGCATCAAACCAGATTTCCTTTTCAACATACAAACGAATGATTTTAAGAATTTCAGGCATATCCGGCGTCACATCTTTCAAAGAGCTGTAAGCCGATTGCGTATTCGGCAATGCGTCACCGCCAAGAAAATGCTCAACACGATCGATTCCCATTGCTATGGCCTCGCGTGGATTCACGCTGGACCGATAACCGGAATCAAGATGTCCTGTGACCGTCAGATTGTACTTATGAGCCTCTTCGATAAGGACTTTCAAGTCGTCCGGATGAATCGCCTTTGCCTTAAATCCCCCAACGAGTGGAGCCCATTTTTTTACATCCGCAACAATGTCCGCCTTGTCCCGTTTACGCCCCCATTTTGGTCGAGCTCGACCAAAATAGGGTCCCGAGTTAATGAGCCGCGGTCCCAGCTTTTTGCCTGATTCAATATCTTTACGAAGTTGTTGCATTCCCTCTGGATCGTATTCGCCAGCCGAAAACGTTACAGTCGCTCCATTTGCCAAATACACGATCGGCATGACGGTAAATTCTTCTCGTCGCTTCTTCAACAATCGCACGTTATAGTGGGCATGTAAGTCGATCAGCCCCGGTAGAATGTAGTCGCCGCCTGTCAAAACAAGTTTTTTGTCGTAGTCTCCAACGGGTTTTCCGTCGAGTTTTTTGAACCGGCCATCAGCGATTTCAATGAGCTTGTTCGGCACAAACGTCCCCGAATCGGTATCGAACCGATGCCCACCCTGAATCACCAATCGTCCATTTTCATTGGCAAACGTAATTGAACTGATGACCGAAAAAACGATCACAAAGGAAATGGTTTTGAGAGTCATATTATTTCGCATAGGTCTCGTTTTCCGATAGATTTCCATCGTAATTTTAATCAATTATCAATGGCTCCCATGCATCATACCGCCTCAAAATTGCAAAACAATCATCGCAAAGAGGAACAAACCAACCCCGGCAATGTCACGCAGTCCAAGACGCGCACTTGACCTTGACCGAATAAATTCAATGGCAGACCCTGTTGGGCATCCATATTTGCAATACGCCATCGGATATCGGAATGACGCAACGAGTCCAACGATTGCAATCGTGATTGCTGAGACACCTGCAATACGGAACGAAAATGCGTCGAAGGGTTCAAGTGCTGCCAAATTCCAATTCCATTGCAGCAGTGTTGCAATAACAATCAGCAGCAGCAGGCAGCCCGGAACAAGCCGCATTACAGAATGCAAGTTGAGAGGAAGTCGATGCCTCGGTTTGGCGACTTTTCGCACGAGCTGCTGGGCCGCGCCAAACGGGCAAATTTGATGGCAGTAAATATTCCGTTTTGTAAAAAGTGGAATACAAAACGCCGAAATGGTCAAAATCAGTATCCCAATTCCGTTCTGAAGCGGCACGCCGTTTTGCGACCAGCCCATCACAAGCACTTGAGAAATCAGATCACCATTCAAAAAACCAAAGTAAACGACCAGCAAAAATTGAAACACCGTCCTCAACCGCTTCGAGCGACTTAATCGAGTAAAGGTCATCAACATCGCGATGCTCAACACGCTAAGCGTTCCCAAATCTCGAATAGAAAATCGCCAACGCTTGCTCGACCGTGCACCTTCAATCATTTTCGGTATTAAAGACTGTTGCGCCAAAATCTTCATCGCTCGATAAATACCGCCGCTCGTCATCGTCGCACCAGAAACGCCTTCGAATTCATCGTCATCAAATCCCGCGAGTTGACGGCGGTCCAACCCCGCAAACATGTCGATTGTAAAGTAATCATCATCGCGGACATAATTCACATAAGGCTCGGGCTCCAGGTTATCAAAACTGGAGCGAATGACGATCTTTTTGAACAATCCCTGATCATCGAACAGAACCAAAAAATCAGTCGGCCCTTGATATCCATTGATATTTTCGACAGTCGGTGACGAACGCATGAAACGGCCGACAAAGTTGTCCTCAAGTTGGCCGTTTTCCGATGCATAGATATCAAACAGCAGCGGATACTCGCGGTTCTCTTCAAATCGAGTAGCACTCTTAAAATAAGGCGTCAGCTCCTCGAGCGTGACTTCGTTTGGAAATTTAAAAGAAGGCGCGTCGTTTCCCAGTCGCCTTCGGAGCGATTCGACAATCGCATAACTTGTTAACGTTGCCCCGCTCACAGCATCCACTTCAAGAACTGCTGCCCGGTCCCAATCGGCCTCGTTCCACGCCTTCAAAAACACCACATCATTTCGAATCGCATCGATGTGTTCCGCGGTATCTTCGCTTGAAAGAACCAATACACCAGCAACTTGTTCGGCTACATTGTCCGCTTGCCCAAATACGATTGCCAATTCAGTCGAACCGACGTATCCAATCACCGACTGCGATTCGACCTTGGTATGCAGAACGAACCCGATCGCCCGATCCTCTTTGTCATAAACAACTGCCATTTGGTTGCTCTGCCAAGCAGATAGCCGCACAGCGTTTGGCAGAATCGACTGGATTTCGGCGACCGAAAGCTTCGGTGCGTGGTTTCGCTCTACGATGCCAGCAGTATTTTGATAATGAACACCCCGAATCGACCAAACGATCGCAACGAAAATGGCAATGCGATAAAAATGGATCAATCGCGATTGCCATTTTCGTGAACGAGGCCTTAATTCCGCCCCGGCAGTATTAACGATCGGTAGTGATGATTCTGATTTATCCAAGAACGATTTAGATTGCAAAAGTGTGCTTTAGATTTCCCAAATGGCGTCATTACTTTTTGCCAGTCGGCAATAACTGCACGGCATCGGCGTGAACCAGCCCCTGTGCGCCGTGGGTTCCGAAAACAATCTCGCATTTCTCAGACGCTGAAATTTTGTATTTTCCGAGCGAGTAAAAATCGTCCTTTGTATTTGCCTTTTTGGTCATATCGATCTTCAGATCAACAGAAGAGCCTCCGATGGAGACTTTTACAGGCACTGACTTGCCGCGATTTTCATGCGGCAAGTAAGCGACCCGAATCTCGTATTCACCGCTCTCCTTAATTGTGGGCTGAAAACTCATTGACGCACCTGAATCCGCATTAGCGTAACGGTAACCGTAGGCAACGTAGCCTTTTAGTCCGGTACCTCGCGTCCAACTTCCCACAATTTTGGCTTGTCGATCGTCAACAACAATCCCCTTTAGAGATTCGACCAGCAATCCCGATGGAGGCCCGTATGGACTGGTGGCAGCGATCACTTTCGGCATGACAATCTTAGCCGTTACCGTTTCGCGACGTGCTTGACCGGGCAACTCCAAAAGCGTCTTTAGCTCAGCAAGATGCTGGCTGTACACTTCACGTGGCGTACAATCTCTCAGCGTGCAAATCGAGGCTGCCTTGCCAACAACTTCCCCCATCATCCCACAAGTCTTCATGACACGCGTCGTGCCCAAGGCTTCGTGAGTCACGCTAATACACCGTCCTGCCATAAAAAGATTTTCGATGTTTCGGGAATAGAAACATCGATAGGGAACAGGGTATCCGAACGAGCGATCGATCCGGCTGTCGTGCTTGGCAATCGAGATAAATGGATTGTCTGGAAACTTCTTCGCATATTGTTTTTTTGGATAGTGCAAATCGATTGTCCAAGTACTTGGTACGCATCCATCAGGAAAGTCTCTTTTGGAAACAACGTCATCCTGATTCAAAACAACATCGCCCATCAGACGACGCGACTCGCGGGGGCCACCAATGTATGCGACCCACGTCAAAATCGCATTACGGTGCGTCTCACGCCCATCACGATTTTTCATCGCATTAAACGCGCCATAAACCGCTCGAAAATTCCAATCGCGAATCGACTCGGAATCGTTGATTGGATCCTTGTCAAATCCACCTTCCCAAAACCATTGCCCGTGAAAATCACGCGGATAGGGAAAGTCCTTCATGTTGAGATCAAGTGCCCATTCTGTTTTTGGAAATTCAACAGGGGATTTAGCTTCATCCCATCGCCACATGTTGCTCATTCCCATGCGTCCCTTGGGCGTCATTTCCCAATTGGCACCGGCGAGATAACCGATCGTTCCATGCCCAGTGCAATCTACGAAATTGCGTCCACGAAATTCTTTATGCTCGCTCGTTCGAGTATCAAATGCGTAAACGGCTGCAATTTTGTTGTTGGAAGAGTCAACTTTGTAGGCATGATGATTCAGAAATAGATCGATATTCTTTTCGGCACGGACAAGCTTTTCTTTCTTGTCGTCCTCAAATTCCTGGTAGGTTCCCGGAGACTTTTTCGCGTGGTCCTGAAATTCATCGACGATCTCGCCAATTCTCGGGAACTTGCCTCGACGAATGTGCCCCATCGCCCAAACACGAACTTCGCTTGAACCGTTACCGCCCAATACCGGCCGGTTCTGAATTAAAGCCACCTTGCAGCCCATTCTCGCGGCTGACAAAGCAGCACCCATTCCGGAATAACCACCGCCCACAACAACCAAATCGTAACCGTTTTTCAGCGTCGGTTTTTCTTTTAAGCCAAGCGCCTGACGCCGCCATTTGGGAAGCACGGTTGAATCATTGGGCGGAATTCCGGATTCATCCTTTGTGAAAAAGAGGGCATCACATCGACCATCAAATCCAGTCAAATCATGTATTCCAAGTGTCACGTTTGCGTTTGCAATTTTTACCGTACCGGCCGGTTGCCAAAACCAATCCTTTCCCTGCGTGCCGAGCAAGGTTTCGAGTCTTTTTCCATCTACACTGATTTGAAATTTGCCCGGAGCCCCCGTCTGATTCCACTTCGCCACCCAGTCTTTCGTTCGAACAAAGACCTTGTACTCTCCGGTGGACGGGAATTTCACTTTGGTCGTCGC
>Ga0055584_100008339_pt1 | contig 10162 bp, 10 predicted proteins | sample OSDHelmetaG_FD_58716 | JGI IMG/M metagenome (GOLD analysis project Ga0055584, IMG submission 58716) | Pelagic marine sediment microbial communities from the LTER site Helgoland, North Sea, for post-phytoplankton bloom and carbon turnover... | ecosystem: Environmental > Aquatic > Marine >...
TTTGCTACTATTGGTGAATTTGCTACTATTGGTGAATTTGCTACTATTGGTGAATTTGGTACTGGCAATAAATTATTATGAGAAGATACTTGTATCAGGGAATCATTTACATCATTCTTTACAGGAGAGTCTACACTACTTGTATTTTTGTCTGAATCACTCGTACTACATTCTTCCAATTCAATTTCTTTCTTTTTATCATTTATAGTCATATCCACTAGGCTTTCAACCATTGTAGTATCATGATCTAATGTATTACTATTACTGTATATCATCTCATTACTATATTCTTCGACTGTACCCATTAAAATTTCTTGTTCGATATGTTTAATATTTTTAATATTTTTATTATTTTTTCCAATAGTTATTGGAACTTCTATTATATTTTTAGAAACTGGTGGTGGTGGTGGTAATGGTAAATCAAGTTCTAAAACTGGTTTATTAGTTGCTATATTGCAATGATTTTCTAAACATAATACTTGTTCATTTAATAATGTTATATCACGACTAAAACGTTTGTTTATTAATTCCACTTCACGATATAAAAAATAAACAATCATACTTAATCCAACTAAGATCATAAATTTGTAATCAAAGAATCCCATTAATATAATTATATATTCTTGTTTATATACAAACTAATTATAAAAAAAAGTATACATAAAATAAAATGTTTTTTTAAAATATTTTATTTTATGTTTTTTTTAAATGTTTTTTTTAAATGTTTTTCTCAAAAATAGTATATGATCGATCTACTTATTAACATACTATTAACAATTATTATTATGTTTATATTCCAAGCATTAAATTTACATCTTAGTAATAATCTATCATTAAATGGATTTTCATTAGATTGGATGATGAATGTTGTAGGATTTATTATTGGTATTACAGTAGGTTATTTTAGTATTAATTTAATATCCTCACTTGTAAGAAAAACCAAACTAAAAAATCTTATTATTACATTAATTATAAATTTAATAAATATAATTATTATTTTAATAGTAAAAGAAATATTTGTATCCTTTTATAAAAATAAATTTTTATTTAATTGGACGTGGTTATATAGAGTTTCATTAATATTAATTTTTGAAATAATATATATAGGTTTAATTTCACCCATTATAGTAAAATGTACATTAGATAATCCTATTATATCAATGCCAATATGCCAGTTAATTAAATTTATAGCAATAAGATATCTATTTATATATTTGGAAGTATAGAATAACTATGAAATAATTCGTGTCAACACATATGAGTTGGGTTGTATAGTAGCGGGGTTAAATATAGAGCTAGCTCTATATTTAAGTATGTAGAAGCATTGCTTCTTCATTCAACTTTAGAATTAATTTCTTGTTACGGTTCGACAGACAGTAATGTCGAAACATTTCCCGCTCATAAGAGACAAATCAAGCTGATGCAATGCATCTGCTTGACTTGTCTCATATAATATATTTCTATTTTAAATCTATTCTATTTATAAATATGGATATAATCGAAAATGAAATAAAGGATATAAAAGATCCAATTAATTATTTACATAATATCATTACTTTATTAGAAGATGATGACACCCTATCTATTAAACTGAGATTTTTTTTTAAATATCATTATAATTATGTTTCTATTATACATTTTTCTATATACCAAGAGATTTTAATAGAAAAACCAGTTTCTTCTTCTATTATAAAAGATTATTATAGTCTTATTGCTAAACAATTTACAATTAATCAAATGATATTAAAATGGAAGAAAAAATATACTAATTCTAGATTTTGGAAATTAAATATAAAAGATCAAATATATCATTTAATAAATGTTAAAAATAAATTTATGGCAATATTTGATGGTAGTAAAGGTTCTATATACTTTCATCTTAAAATAAATAATTTAAATAATGTAGTGAATGAATCAATTCACATAGATGAAATGATATTACGTTTAGAAATGGTGTATAAGATATTTAAATATAATTTTTTTATTAAGACACATACAGTCTTACATTCAATATATGATTTTTTAGATTTAAAATATAATGATAAAATAATATATTTAGAATATATTTTTTATCGTATTAGTAAAATATTAATTAATAATATAATGTATTTTCAATTAGCTGAAGCTAATAATATTCAGTTCAATAATTTATTAAACCCCATACTACCTATTGAAATAAAAATTATAGATGTTTATTCTGAAATAGATGCAGATGATATCAATTTCTTAATTATGAGATAAATTTTTATTAAAATATATTATATAATATATTTTAATGAAATATTATCCATATAAATATAGTAAAAAAGAAATTGATAATTACGAATACTCAATAGTTGAAAACTCTATAAATCCTGAAAACTCTACAGTAAAAAACTCAATAGTTGAAAATTTTAATATGATTGATAAAATTAATAATTTTACAATTATATCACAAATTACCGACAATATATATTTATCGGGGGTCTTGGGTGCAAATGATAAAAAATCATTAGATAAAAATAATATTACTGAAATTATAAATTGTACAAAGAATATTCCAAATTATTTTGAAAATAAACTAAATTCACATAATGTACCATATAATTATCTTAGAATACCAGTAGATGATACGATGGGACAAAATATAGAACAATATTTTAATATTACATTTGATACAATAGATAAATCTATAAAAGATAATAAAAAAATATTAATACATTGTTTCGCAGGTATATCAAGGAGTGCCACTATATTAATTGCATATTTTATGAAAAAAAATAATTGGGATTATACAACAGCTTATAATTTAATAAAATCAAAACGTTCAATCATTAAACCAAATAGAGATTTCATAAAAAATTTAAATAATTTCAAATATGTTTAAGCGTTTAATATTAGTATTTTTTATTATATATATATAATGAACTATATTATATATTCTATCATATTATTATTTGTTATACTTATTATTATCTATATACTTAGTATCAATAATAATATAGATAAATTATTAAATAAAATAAAAGACACATTTAAAGTAATAGCTAGTAAAAAAACAAATTATATAAATGATAACGATACATCAATATTATTAAAATATTTAAAATCCCATTTTTTACAATATAGTAATATTATGATATCTAAAAAGATATTTTATATAAAAGAACTTGATTCCACCTATTTATTAAAGAATATTGAAATGATTGGATATCAATTAGTAAATAATACAACGATATTTAGTGAAAAGAAACACACACTTACAATTAAATTTATACCAATTAAAAATGAATTATTTATTGGTCAAAATTCATTATTTGGTATTAATGGAAATTTTTATATAGTTGAAGAGAATGATAAAAAACTTGAAAATAAAAATCTTGAAAATAAAAATCTTGAAGATAAAATAGAAGATAAAACAATTGATAGATATTTATTTGATAAAATTTCAGGAAAAGATCATATATTGATAAATAATAGTAATATCAATAGTAATATCAATAGTAATATCAATAGTAATATCAATTGTAATATTGAAAATGATAATAATATACTCAATTTAATACCAGATATTATTCATTTATCGAGTGAAGATACATCATCTGATAAAGATAGTATACTAATTACTACAATGAGTACAATCTAATCATTGAGATTAAATGATACTTACTTGTTTCGTAGATTCTATCTGATATTTTTATACTATAGATTCATTCCGCATTATTTTAAACAATTGATCATTTTTTAAAATATTATCTGGTGTCAAATATTCTTCATTTATTAATAGTCGTCCTCTATCGGTAACATCATTACCTTTAGTAAATTTATCAGGTACTACTCTCAATACAAAATCTCTAATTTTCTGCGGTATTGCATCATCGGTCCAAAATTCAGGAAAAAACCCTTTTTTAGTAAAAGTATTAAAAAAATAATGAACATCATAATATCTATTTTGTTCTGGTTTTACATTAATACGATCAGTCCATTCCGCTTCTACTTTACTATTATCTACAATTCCAGGTATACACGCAAAATCAAAATCCCATAATTTTAATTGAATTCCCGTATTTAATACAATGTAAATTTGACCATTTATTTTATATTTAAATTTATTATTAGTATTATGAGATGGAATTTTATGAACCAATATATTATTGGCCTTCATATCATTATGACGAAAACTAGGATATTTGTTTTGTATAATAGCTAATACTGATAATAATTGAAAAAATATACTACGCCAATGTTTAACTTGCATCGATTTATAATTACTTTTAATATAATCTAATAAATCACCAGAATTTGCCCATTCAGATATTAATACCGATACATTATCATAATATTCTCCTTTCTTGTATCTTTTAACAAATTGATCAAATTTTTTATTACAAACAATATTATCTTTTGGTAGACTGATAAATGGTTTTATACTAGTATTAAATGTAGTCATTGGTAAAATAATATGAGGTGTCTGTTTATTTCTTACAAATTCAGATAATACTTTTAACATTAATAATTCGGCATTTTCTGGTCTTTTAATATTAAACATATCACCATAATTTTCCTTTCTTGGATATGCAACTACTTTCAATGCATAATTTGCTTTATTATCTTCATTTGGCGCGGGATGTACACCCTTGAATGTATGCCCTGTTGATCCACTCTTTATATATAGTAATTTACCTCCCAAATCTTTAATCGCCTTATTAAAATCAATATATTTTTTTGGTAATATCTCTCTAATATCTTCAGTTGAATTAGTATTATTATCTAATGCATTATCTATCATACTGTCTAATATTTTACCATTTATCATTTTATGAATTGTTTCCATTCTAAAGGGAATTTGATTAAATTTTTGTTCTAATTTATCTTTACTTTCTTCACTCATAATTACTATTATGTATATTTTTAATATTACTTTTAAATAATAATAATTAAACTTATATTACATTACGAGTTATGAAAAATATTTTATAAACAGTGAGTCGTAACTCGAATACAAGGTTATGTCTATTTAATATTTTCTAAATATATTTAAATGAAATGTATTCTAATAAAATGTATTCTAATTATAATTATAATTATACTATTAATTATATTCTTTTATAGTTTTTACAATAAGTTAGGTATTGATACGTTTTTACCTGATTCTAAATATAATATAGGTAATGAATTAGGTGAGTATTTTATCGATATAGCAAAATCTATATTAAATAACACTGATTTTAATTATGATAAATATAATAATGATGTATTTTTTAAAGATTTAAGAAATAATATAAAAAAAGAAGAATTCGTAGAGATATATAATAAATTTAAACAAGGTAGGAATGGTAAAGATATTATTGATCATAGTTTTTTAAATTCAATAAATTATCATTGTATATGGACAGTAGATAATACGACAAGTGAGTATTTCTGGTTATGTATGAAACCATTAATTAATTCAATATATAAAACAGCTTTTATCAAAAATAATTTAGTAAAAAAAGTTAATAAAACGGTAATTCATTTTAGATGTGCCGATATACCATTTATTAGACAGAAAAAATATCATTTTCAGAAATATAAATTTTTTAAAGATGCATTGAATAGTATTAGTACATTGAATAAACAAGTAATGATAATATATAATAATAGCCATCATTCAAATGTAAAGAACTCACAGTATTGTGATATATATGTTGAATCATTAATAAAATATTTAAGAAACTTAGGATATACAGTTATTATACAAAGTGAATCCCAGTTAGATGATTTTGCTACTATATTTTATGCACCAGCTATTATATCAACAAGTAGTAGTTATTCATTTATGAGTGGATTCTTCGGTGATGGTAAATTTATAAGTGCATCTCATTATGAAGAAGATATTGATAAAAAATGCAATAATTGCGAATGGCAATATCATAATTATGAATTGGAGCATAAAGATGTTTTAGATTATTATAATAGCGAACAAGTTATAAAAAAATTAAATAACAGTTCTATTGAAACATTTGAAAATTATGATAGTAGCTTAATTGTATCTAAACTATCTAATAAAGGATTCTATGCGATGCTTAGATGTACACTCAATCATTATCTATATTGTAAGAAAAATAAAATTAATTTTAAAATTAATTCAAACGAGTGGTTATATAAAGTAAATAATGGGTGGACTGATTATTTTGATAATACTGAACTAAATTTTAATAAAATAGATAATAATAGAGTAAAAGAATTTAAAATTGAGTTGATCAATACATCATTTACTGTAGAAGATTATCGTAGTGCTCTAAAAGAAGTATATAGATATAATAAAAATACAATAAATGAAATTAATATAGTGAAGACTAAATATAATTTAGTTAAAAATACATATGATTCTATCTATATTAGACGGGGTGATAAACTAGCCAGCGAGAGTGTATTAACCGATGAATATATCTATATAGAATTATTATTAAAAAAAAATCCAACTTGTAAAATAATTTTTTTACAGACTGATGATTATACTTGTTTTATTAATTTACTCAAATATATAGATAATAATAATCTAAATATTAAATTAATAACTACTTGTGATGAAAATAATATTGGTGCAATTACAAACAATGATTATAAAAAACAATTAATAAATTCTATTAATACTAATGAAAAAAATAAAAAATATTTTAATTTAAATGAAATTAAAAAAATTGTACCTATAAGTGAAATGAATAAAGAACAACTATATAGTCATACTATGGAATTAATATGCGGTATAGATATTATAATAAATTCAAATATTTGTATATGTAATCGAGAATCAAATGTCTCAAGAATAATTAAAATGGCACATAATGTTCCTGAGAATGTATATGATATTATATCTAAGAGTAATAATGATACTGATTTTCAATTAACATATTAGTCCATTTAGTGAAGATTATAACCGATATATTGATATATCGGTTGTTTGATTCATTTCTTTTACATCACTTGAAAGACTCGCCACATATTTTTTATACAATGCTTTAATTAAATCGATTTCTAAGTCGGGTAATATCGGGGTACACATCCAATACTTTTTTTTACCTATAAGATCTAATTCAAAAGTAGTTGGATACAAGTGTACAGCACTGCTATTTAAATTTAACATTATTTTTCTTAATTTTTCAGGTAATAAAAATGCTGATTGTCGTGGTAATACTATTAATAATTGTTCAAATGGCGATATGGTACATTGATCGATTGAAAATATCATTGTATTAAAATTAAATTTATTAGTTGAAATATCTTGTAAGAATGGTGGATGATCGTATGGATAAAACCACTCCCAATCAGGACACTTATCAAAATAATATAATGTGACCCATTTCAATCCAAGCATATAATGTTCTACCATTTTTTTACTAAAAGTATCTACTGTGGTGCCACTTACATTAGTGCTACTTACAGTTGTAGTATTATAATAGTGTGAATAGTACCTAGGTCTCCATTGTTCCATTGAATCACTTCCTAATTGTATCTTATCATCAACTTTAAATCTCATATTTTCTATTCGATGAACTTCTATATCGTATGGATCTTCCGATGTACAAGGTGTTTTATATTTTTTTTTTAAAAATGATGCTTTCAATGTTTCCTCTTCAATACTTGCCAATCTATCTATAAACTTATAAAATGTATCGGTGTTAATATTATCTCTCGTTATATTAATCAAATAATTGTCATTTGTAGACTCTATTAATGTTTCAATATAATATTTAATTAATAGGGAGATTGCCCCTTCATATATATTTAATGAAGGTAGATGAGGTAAGAAATCATTGCCCATTAAATAACAAATAAATATAAAATCTGCAATTAATCTACTGCGATCCATTTCTATCAAACTACAATTCATTTTATCTTTTATGAGGATATTTAATTGTTTTTCCATTGTATCTACAATGCATTCTTTCATAATTGAAATAGAAACAAAATTAAATCCATCCGATTCAGTGTTACAATCCTTTAAAATTTTACCCTCTCGCATGAGATATATTGTATCTAAATTGGTTGCTAGTGCTAAAAATAGTAAATCGGCATCCAATCCATATATTACATAATATAAAGACTTATCGGCATTATTTCTAATATATTGTAATAATTTATGTTCTCCTTCTCCCGGTACATTACTTGATGAAAATATTATTTCCAATTTGTTTTTTTTAGAATAAATCTTTGCCCAATCATTTATTCTATTATTTAAATTTTTCATAAATAGAGTCCCTGGTGTAATACTACTATTACTCCAAGTAACTGGTTCTATTTTATTATGTTTTTTTCGTAAATTAGTATATAGAGCATTGTCATGTATCGATTTATATCTTCTTAATCGTTGTTGTTTCATTTTAGCAACTGGTGCCACTCCATCAATTGCTATGTAGATACCTTTATTTGGTTTAGCGTGAGCAATTGTACTTTCCAAATATTCTATCACTCGATCAATCATTCTATTTTCAATCTTATTATTATCTAAATTTTTTGTAATTTCTTCCAATGTTTTAAAACATACTGGATGAATCATACAATTCATATCAATTAAAAACCAATCAATCTTATTGATTGAATGATCGGCTGGCATATTTGCTTTTGGAAAAACAAATTTTTTAGTTTTATATTGTTTCATTAGCCACAAAAAAAATCCTGGTACTCCCATTTATATAATTACTACTATCTACTATTATTATTCTTTTAATCAATTTTTTTATTAAAAAACCAGAAAAACTGAATTTGATATAATTTAATTATTATTACTATAGTAGTTAAATTAAAATGCACAACATAGATGACTCGATACAAAATTTTATAATGGAATCAGCAAAGCAGAATATTAGAATTGCTAAAACTATTATAAAAATTACTATTGTATTTTTTATATATTGGATCTTGCAAAAAATATTATTTTAAATTAAATAAATTGATTATATTGCTATATCGTTTTTATGATAACTATATAGTTATTATATTGCTATATAGTTATCATAAAAACAATTAACTTGATTTCTACATAGAGCGTACATTGGATTTAATCTTCTATGAAAATAGAATTGTTGAATTTTATAAGCAGCTAAATATTCTTTATATTTTTTTAGAATAAACTCATCTTTTTCTTCTTTGTATAGATTGCGAGAAATCCAACCACAATTCCACGGTTTTCTAGGATATTTTTTAATAAATTCCATTATAATATTTATATTATAAGAAAGTAGTAACCAACACCAAGATTTATTTATATTTTTCTCAATAAAATCCAGATTAATATTATTATTTAATGAAATCCAATGCCAATCCCAAGGTTTATCGGGATTACTTTCGATCATATCCATTGTTAAATTTGGATTATACGATACTCCTTCCCAGTCCCAAGGTTTATTGGGATATTTTTTAATAATATCCATCGTTATATCTTTTCTATATGATATTTTGTACCAATACCAAGGTTTATCGGGATTGTCTATTATAATATCTATTGTTATATTTGGATTACCAGAAATACCTTGATAGTTCCAAGGATATTCAGGATGACTATTAATAAAATCAAACGTTATATTTGGATTTTTTGATATATAGTACCAATCTACATTATGCGTAGAGTTACCATTACGTTGTAATATAAAATCTAGATACTTTTGACTAAATTGATTATTTATATGTTTTGTAAAAGTATTTATACGATTTGATTGACGTGATGATTTTGTCATTTGTTATATCAATATATTTATATAAATATATCAATATATTAATTTTTATTTTGTGTGTGTTAAATTCTGCAAACTAAGTTATGATTTGCATTGCAAATCAATTGCAGCTATGCTGTATTTATTGATAAATAAAGTTAATCAGTGCAATTACATTGCTTTGGTTTTAATTAAAGCAATGTAATTGCATCCACTGATCAATTGCAGCTTTGCTGTATTTTGTGTGTGTTAAATTCTGCAATTTACTATCTATCTGACCGACTATGCCATTCATAATAGGATTCATTATCATCTTCATCTTCAGTCTCATTTTCATCTTCAGTATCATTCTCGCATTCAAATGTCAAGTGGTGCTTCATCAAGTGATGCTTCATCAAGTGGTGCTTCATCTAGTTGTGCTTCATCAAGTGGTGCTTCATCAAGTGATGGTACATCAGTTGTTACTTTAGTGGTTACTTTAGTGGTTACTT